>Ga0247730_1000127_pt1 | contig 76027 bp, 62 predicted proteins | sample UWRJL073202C2_FD_180959 | JGI IMG/M metagenome (GOLD analysis project Ga0247730, IMG submission 180959) | Plant litter microbial communities from Arlington Agricultural Research Station in Wisconsin, United States - UWRJ-L073-202C-2 | ecosystem: Environmental > Terrestrial > Plant litter >...
ACTGTACCGTCTACAAGAGCAAATAAAGTATGATCTTTACCAATACCAACTCCTTTATCAGGGTGGTGTTTAGTTCCGCGCTGACGTACTAAGATGTTTCCTGCAATAGCTTCCTGACCACCAAAAATTTTGATACCTAAGCGTTTACTATGAGACTCACGTCCGTTTCTCGAACTACCGGCTCCTTTTTTATGTGCCATTTTGTTTTATATTTTATGAATAAACAGTAAAACTGCTCATTTAATGTTTAACAACTAATTATAAACTGATACCAGAAATCTGGATTTTTGTGAAATACTGGCGGTGGCCATTTTTCTTTTTGTAACCTTTTCTACGTTTCTTTTTGAAAACGATCACTTTATCGCCTTTTAAATGAGACACGATTTTAGCTGAAACGATTGCGCCTGCAAGTGAAGGAGCACCAACAGAGATAGTCCCTCCGTCTTCAACCAACAATACATTGTCAAATTCAATACTAGCGCCTTCATCTCCTTGCAAACGGTGTACAAAAAGGTGCTGGTCTTTTGCAACTTTGAATTGCTGTCCTGCTATATTTACTATTGCGTACATTGTTAAATAATTAGTATTTTAAATTGTTTATTTTTTATCGAGGTGCAAATATAGAATTTATATTTATAAAATCATAACGATTTCTATTTCTTGCTGTATCTTTCTTCAGCATCATTGATAGTTTGCTCCACAAGTGTCTTCATCTGGCCCGCAACAGTGGCCAGTTTCGGAATGTCATTGTAATCGGTGAGGTAGACCACCTTCTTTGTTTTACGCTTATAGTTGAATGTAAACACATAGCGCAATACCTTAGACTTGTTCAGGTCTGTTTCCGCATTGGCAATCAGGTCAGGAAAATTCCAGTAACCGAGTTCATTCATCTTGTTGTGCAGATAAATAATATCGTTCTGTCTTAACTTCACATTGGTTTTGATCAGGGAATCCTTTGTATCCAGGTACTGATAGTTGCCCGTAGCCGAGTCATAGCTGTTTGGCAGGTCATTGCCTGCGCCCCATTGAAACTGGAAAGATACGAATTCATCTGATCTGAAGGGGGCATTCCTGATGATCGGCGTATAGTAGATGATACAATAGCCTAAAAAAGGAACCACAATGGTAAGAAATAAAAATATTTGTTTCGCTCTGGTACTCATTATATATGTTTAAAATAGTTAATCCTGGGCGGGTGACAGTTCGCCCTCCCACTTGCTTACTACGGCTGTGGCAATGCTATTGCCAATAACGTTCGTGGCAGACCTTCCCATGTCCAGCAGCGGGTCTATACCGATCAGCAGCGCCAGACCTGCCTCCGGAATATTAAAGGTGGCAATGGTACCCGCAATCACTACCAGCGATGCTCTTGGCACACCTGCAATACCCTTACTGGTGAGCATCAGGATGAGCATCATGGTAACCTGCTGCTGAAATGATAAATGGATACCGTAAGACTGTGCAATGAACAATGACGCAAATGTCATGTACAGCATTGACCCGTCCAGGTTGAATGAATAACCCAGCGGAAGTACAAAACTCACGATCTTGTCTTTACAGCCAAACCTTTCCAGCTGAAGTAATGTCCTCGGGTAAGCCGCCTCGCTGCTGGCAGTACTGAATGCAACAAGTATAGGCTCCTTCATCCTGTTCATCAGGTTGAAGACCCTTCCCTTCAGGATCAGGTAACCAATCAGGATCAGCAGCAGCCATAACATCAGCATGCTTGAATAAAACTCGCCTATAAATAACGCATAGGTGGACAGTACGCTCAACCCCTGTTTGGCAACAATGGCTGCCATGGCACCAAATACCGCAAAGGGTGCAAAGTTCATCACATAACCGGTGATCTTCAGGATCACGTGGGCTACAGCATCAAAGAACTCGATAATAATCTTTCCCTTCTCCCCTATGGCTGCCGTAGCTACGCCGAAGAACAGTGAGAAAACCACAATCTGCAGGATCTCATTGGTGGCCATCGCTTCTGTCATACTCTTGGGTACAATATGGGAGATGAAGTCTTTCATTGACAATGCAGCTTTTTGTATACCGGTATCCATATGGCTGCTCGGTAAGGGCAGGTGCATAGCTTCACCGGGTTTGAAAATGTTGACCATGATCAGCCCCAGCGTAAGGGATAACAGGGAAGCGCTGACAAACCATAACATTGTTTTTCCACCGATCCTGCCTACAGCCTTAATGTCTCCTACTTTAGCCACGCCAACCACCAGGGTACTAAAAACCAGCGGGGCAACGATCATCTTGATCAGGCGCAGAAAGATATCACTGAGCAGGGTGAGCGGCTCCAGTTTTTTTTCTCTCTCGGTTTCATTTTCCCTCCTGGCTTTGACTACAGCTTTTTTCTGTACATTTAAGCGGGTATAACTGACGGCGGAAGTATCTTTTATTCCACCTAATTGTATATCTATGCTTTCGAGCTGCTGGTCTGCCCTGACGATGTTGTTATTGTAAACATCAAACGACTTTACGTTTAATACATATCCCAGGATCACCCCCAGTATCAATGCTAAAAATATAAAAAATGTTAACCTGTTGTTTTTTGACATTGGCTGTGGTTATGGGTTTTTGAGAGCGTAAAACTACGATAATAAAGTTATTTAGTAAAGATTGTTGAAAACGCGGAGAAAAAACTAAAGCCGCCTGTAACATTTCAGTACCAAACGTGTCATATAGACATAAATTAAAGCAGATTGGATCAGAAAGACCTCTTATTTAAGCAAATCTTCGATAGCAATTCCAAGAAGATCTTCCATTTGTGTTATGGTTATACGGGTGATGCTGATGCTGCCAACGATTTATTACAGGAAACTTTCCTGAAAGTCTGGCAGAATATGGATAAGTTCAGGCAGAAGTCGCTCATTTCCACCTGGATCTACCGCATCGCAGTAAACACCTGCCTCACCTACCTCCGGTCTGAAAAACGACAGGCCAAGGATGAGCTCACGGATAGCGTAATAGAAAACAAAACTGAAGAATTTTCAGAGAAAAATGAGCAGATCGCTCTTTTATATAAATCGATATCAAAACTGGAAGAGAATGACCGTTTAATCATTACGATGGTGCTGGATGAGCTTCCTTATAATGAGATCGCAGAGATCTCGGGGATCTCCGAAGGAAACCTCAGGGTAAAAATTCACCGGATTAAACAAAAACTCACCGAATTATACAATCAACATGCAAGACTTTGAAAATATACAGTCCCTTTGGCAATCACATCCTGTAGAGGCAAAGATCTCTGCGGGAGAGATGCTGGAACAGGCAAAAAAAGAGGTGAACTCCATCCGTACCAAATCCCTTCTGAACATCGGGGGAATGGTACTCTCGCTGATCGCTTTCAGCGCGGCATTGCTCTATTTCGATTTCGACTCCTGGACAACAAAACTGGGAATAGGAATTATTGTACTCGCAGTAGCGATTTATACGATACTGCTGTACCGTGAACACCGCCTGATCTCGCGTAACGATTTCACCGTGCATCCGGGGGCATTTTTAGCAAAACTGCATGAATACCAGCTGAGCCGCTTCAATTTGTACAACAAGCTTTTCTGGTTCTATGTGGCTGCCATATCCCTTGGGTTTATCCTGTTCTTTTTTGAAACCCTGCACAACCTGGATACCTGGGTACAGCTCTCCATCCTGCTTTTCACGATCTTATGGATGGTCTTTTGTGCCACTATCCTGCGTAAAGCCTTTATGAAAAAAGAAAAAGAGCGCATTGATCTCCTGATTGAAAAATTCGGGAGGATCAGCGCACAGTTCAACGAGCAGGAATAACCAGTCCCGTGAACAATAATAAACTATTTGGTGATCTCGTCTATTGAAAAACTATTTCCGCGCAAGCGGTAAAGGAGCATTTTTTCGCTGCCGTTCTGCTGTGCGGTGTCAGTAGAATTCACAATGGGATAAGACCTGAACAGCTCGCCGTTTTTGATCATAAATTTATCATTGCCGCCATAGGTCTTTTTGGCCCTGCTGCTGAGTGCCGGAAAACTGATCTTATTGAAACCGCCGTTACTGTACTCATATACATTCAGGTCTTTTACCGTTTTTTTACTCAGTAATTCTATATACAGTTCAGGGTTACCGTCATTATCCAGGTCCATGTTCCAGGCATCTGTAATGATCCCGCTGCGCTCCACAGATAAGGATTTATAACTGCTTCTGGCAGAGTCAGACATCAGCAGCAAATATCCGCCAATACTGTCCACACCCTTTCCCCAGCTCACTATCTCAAAGTTCAGCCCCGGTTTAACCTCAATGTCTTTATAAAAAGCAAATTGCCCGGCGGCCTTCTTAACGGCGGGCTTACTTTCCCCCACGTTTTTGGCAGGGCCCACTTCTTTTCCGGTACAGGCAAACAAAAACAGCAGTCCCACGATGAGTGCAGACTGCTGTAAAATATCTTGGCGTAGCTTCATTTTTTTCTCCTTTTGTGGTAGCAATTTATGCTAAAAAAGAAACCTAACCAAATTTAAACCGTTAAAAGAGCCATATTACTACAGCTCTTTCTTATTTAGCTTCGTTGTTCAGCACCGTTGTAGTAACTACACTGCTCCTGCCTGTTGAAGTGTATACAATAGTTTTCAATTCCAGTTTTTTACCTTTTGGTACAGAAATTTTTAAAGGTGCTTTAACGGAGTTGGAAACCTCAGACGGGCGTGTGCCGTCCAGCGTATAATATACTTTTGATCCCAGTACAGGAGCTTTCAGGTCTGCTGTGATCTCTTCACCATCGAGTTGTTTATCAGACTGACCCAGTGGTGTAGGTACCCAGAAATGTACGCCTGCTTTATCCAGTTTTGCCAGGTGCAAAGGAAGCCGCTCTTCAGAGAAGTTTTTCAAATCTTTTCTTGATAAAGGGCTCCAGGCAATCTCACTGAGGGCCAGCATCCTTGGGAAAACCTGGTATTCCAGCTTTTCGTTGCTTTCTACATATTCTGTCCATATGTTAGCCTGCACACCTTCTATGAATTTCTTTTGGTCGTCTGACAGTTCAGCAGGAACCGGATCATAAGCGTAAACTTTTGAATAAGGAGACATGCCACCAATGTTGACAGGTTCATCAGGTGATGGCGACTGTGCATGATCCACGTATAAGCCGTTGCTTCCCGGAGTCATGATCACGTTGTGGTTCAGTTTCGCCGCAGCGATACCGCCTTCAACTCCACGCCATGACATCACCGTTGCATTAGGTGCCAGTCCGCCTTCCAGGATCTCGTCCCATCCGATGATGTTACGGCCTTTCGAATTGATATATTTTTCTATCCGGCTGATAAAATAGCTTTGCAGTTCATGCTCATCTTTCAACCCTTTTTCTTTGATCAGCTGCTGGCAGAACGGTGATTGTTTCCAGTACTCTTTCGGGCTTTCATCACCACCGATGTGGATATATTTTGACGGGAATAAGGCCATCACCTCATCCAGCACATCTTCCAGGAATCCGAATGTATATTCTGTAGGTGCAAATACGTCATCAAATACTCCCCATGTTTGCTGTGGCTGTTTACCTTTTCTGGAACCTGCCCATGGCGCTTTCGGGTCAATATACGTGTCCCTGTCAGGGAAACAGCTCAACTGCGGATAAGCAGCGATTGCCGCAGAGGCATGGCCCGGCATTTCAATTTCCGGGATCACATTGATAAACTTTTTAGCTGCGTAAGCAACTACTTCCTTTACCTCGTTCTGTGTATAAAATCCCTTGTACGGAGTATTGTCTGTTGTTACTCCAGGATGGTGGCCTATAATCGTACCGGCTCTTTCCGAACCTACACTCGTCAGTTTCGGATATTTCTTGATCTCTATCCTCCATCCCTGGTCTTCAGTAAGGTGCCAGTGGAAGTTGTTCAGTTTATATTGCGCCATCAGGTCCAGGTACTTTTTCACAAAAGCTACCGAGAAGAAATGCCTTCCTACATCAAGGTGCATTCCGCGGTATTTGAACCTGGGATAATCCTGGATGACACTTGCAGGCACATCGATCTCCTGTCCTTTTTTCTCAGGCATCATCTGCATGAGCGACTGTACGCCGTAGAATAAACCGGCGCTCTTACCTGTTACCGTAATTGTTTTGGCGTTTACCGTCAGCTTATACCCTTCTTCAGGCAGTTTATCGGCACCATCGGAGGTCAGCAGGATGGCCCTTTCAGTACCTGTTACGCTTTTTGTGGTCCTCAGTGCAAAGCCGCCTTTACCGGTGATATATGCGTTCAGCATATCAGCGGTGGCTGCATTAGGTACCTCATTTGAGATCAGGACAACCGTTTTATCCAGCTTAAAGAAACCTGATTGCCGCTCAAGCGTTACAGGGGCAGGGATGATCCCTAAATTTTCATCTGTCTGGGCGTTTACGCTCAGCGTTACAAATGCCAGGATCAGTCCTGAGATAACCTTCTTCATAGTTTATAGTTTTTGTTTATGTTGATTTTCTTTTCCAGTTTGATCTCCTGTGAACCGGCCCCTATTTTAAGGGTAAAGTCCCCTGCTTCAACAACTTTCTGCATCTGCTGGTTCAGCAGGCTTAAATCCTGTTTATGCAGTACAAAAGATACTGTTTTTGTTTGTCCTGCTTTGATATTCACACGGCTGAAGGCCTTTAGCTGTTCAACCGGCGTCACTACAGAAGAAACATCATCCCGCACATATAGCTGGGTCACCTCATCGCCGTCCCTGTCGCTCTCATTTGTTACATTCACACTTACATTCAGTGTCAGGTCGTCCGCTTCGCTTACCTCCGCTTTCAGGTCAGTATACTTAAATCTACTAAAACTTAAGCCATATCCAAAACTATACAGCGGGCCCGCAGGGCCTTCTACATAATCATGTTTGGAAGAGTTCTGGTAGTTATAATAAACCGGCAACTGGCCTACAGATCTTGGGATCGAAACAGGCAATCTTCCGGCAGGGTTATAATCACCAAATAAAACATCAGCAATTGCATTTCCGCCTTCCTGCCCAGGGTACCAGGCAGAAACAATGGCTGGTACATGTTCAGCCGGCCAGTTCAGGTTTAAAGGCCTGCCTCCGATGAATACAAGGACCACAGGCTTACCTGTCTTAACCACCGCCTGCAATAATTCAAGCTGTTTACCCATCAGATCGAGCGTAGAACGGTCAAACCCTTCGCCGCTTTCCATATCGCTTACGCCGGTGGTTGCCTGGCTTACGGTAGCAGCACCGGTGCTGATATATTCGGTTTTAAAATCGCGTGCACTGGAACCGCCCAGTACAACAACGGCCACGTCAGACTGTTCTGCGGCAGCTACTGCCTCAGCAATATGAACATCAGCGGTATCCCTGATCGCGCAGCCTTTTACATAATTTATTTTGGCAGAAGGCAATTTAGCTTTTATACCTTCCAGGACAGTGACAATCGCTTTTGGGTCCTGCGGCGCAGTATAATCGCCCAGCTGGTTGTAGATATTATCAGCATTTGGCCCTATCACCGCGATAGCACCGATATTTTTCTTCAGCGGAATAGCGGATGATTCATTTTTTAAAAGGATCACGGATTCCTGTGCCACTTTACGCGCCAATGCAACTGTTGCAGCATTCCTTACAAATTTCTGCGCCGCTTTAGGGTCTACATAGGGGTTTTCAAATAAACCCATTTCAAACTTCTGCGTCAGCAGGCGGCCAACCGCTTCATCAATTCTTTGCTGCGAAACGCGGCCATCTTTAACGGCTGCAAGCAGGGGAGCTGAGAAGATCTGCCCGCCAAGATCGTTATCCAGCCCTGCGTTCATAGCCAATACAGCTGCATCGGCAGGATTGGCTGCCACATGCTGTGTCATTACCAGGCCGTCTATACTTCCAAGGTCAGAAACTGAAAACCCTTTGAAGCCCCATTGTTTATGCAAAAGTGTGTCCAGCAGGTATGGATTGCTGCTGCATGGCACTCCGTCTACAGAATTGTAGGCAGCCATGATCGATAAGGCACCGGCTTTCACTGTAGCCTCAAATGGCGGCAGATAACTGCTGAGCAGCTCTCTTCTGCCCGGGTTGATCAGGCCGGCGTTATGACCGCCCTCAGGGGCACCATAAGCGGTAAAATGTTTCAGCGTAGAGATGATGTTCACCCCGCTGTTCAGCATATTGTTTACACCCTGGAATCCTCTGACCATGGCTACTCCCATCGTACTATTGAGGAAAGCATCTTCTCCATAGGTTTCTTCCACCCTTGACCAGCGCGGCTCACGGGCAAGATCAAGCACTGGTCCGTATCCGATATGTGCGCCCTGGAGCCTTGCTTCTTTGGCAATGGCTGTTGCCATTGACTGGATCAGCAGCGGGTCCCAGGTGCTGCTCTGACCAATGGAGGTTGGGAACACCGTAGTACCGATGGCCATATGCCCATGCGGACATTCCTCAGCGATAAAAACAGGTATCTGTAAACGGGTATGTTCTATAATATATTTCTGCAGTGCATTGGTAGCCAGTGCGGCTTTATAAGGGTCCAATCCTGTTTCCAGCGTTTTCTGTGTCCATGGATCGGCTCTCAGCGTAGCCCAGAGCATCCCTATCTGCTGTGCCTCTGCGGCCTTTTTGAATTTCTCAGAAGCAACCACCCCGGTACCTTTTTTCTCATACATCTCCCATCCCAACAGGGTGGAAAGCTGGCCCACTTTTTCTTCAATGGTCATTCTGCCCAGCAGGTCTTTTACCCTTTCAGGCACGGCAGCTTTGGCATTTTTATAAAGCGGAACTTCTTTTTTTTGTGCAAAAACCAGTGCAGGACTGCACACAAAAAAGAGAACTGGCAAAAGCCAGTTCTTTAATTTATCTTGATTCGTAAACATCTTGGTAAAAGGGTTAATAATTTAACTCAATAAGTGGGGCCGTGTCTGGAAGACTTCCCACAGGAATTCACCAAAAATGGTGTTTGTCCATGCAAACCATGCACGGGTAAAAGTTTCGGGATGATCTTTTTTATAGGATTCATGCATAAATCCTGTGCCTGCGTGGCTCTTTTTTAACCATGCGATACATTGTTTAATTTCTGCGTCGTCATTACTGGTTAACCCTCTGGCAATAATACTCAGTGGCCAGATCATGTCCTGCTGTTCAACGTGCGGTCCGCCGATGCCTTCGCTTTCTACGCCTTTATAAAAATATGGATTGTGTTCAGATAACGCGAATTTACGCGTATTCTGATAGACAGGATCGGTATTTTTTACCGCGTTGAGGTAAGGCAGGGCAAGCAGGCTGGGCACATTTGCGTCGTCCATCAGGTTTACATTCCCAAAACCATCTACTTCAAATGCGTATATCTTACCGTAAACAGGGTGTTCAACGATTGCATATTTCTGGATGGCTGTTTCCACCTCCAATGCCAGGGCAGTAAATTCCGCTGCTAAAGCCGTGTCCTTGTGTGCTGCAGTCAGCAACTCAGCGATCTGCCTTAAACTTACCACTGCAAAAAGGTTTGAAGGGACCAGGAAAGGAAAGATTGTAGCATCATCACTTGGCCTGAACATCGAGCAGATCAGCCCCACAGGTTTTACGGGAAAGCCGTAACCTGCCATAGGTAAACTGTCGGTAGGTTTTCCGGTAACACGCTGGAAGGTATAAGGCCCCAGTCCTGTTTTCCGCTGTTGTTCCTTAAATGTTGCCAGGATCAGCTGAACAGCTTTTTTCCATTCGCCATCGTAAGGAGTTACGTCTCCTGTAATTTTCCAGTAATTGTAAGCGAGGCGCATCGTATAACAAAGGGAGTCGATCTCCCATTTGCGTTCATGTACGCCGGACTGCATATGGGTATGGTCACTCTCCCATTCGCTTTTCTGTTCACCGGTATGGTAAAAAGCATTCGCATAAGGGTCTTTCAGTACATAGGTTGTCTGACGGTTGATCACCCCTGCGATCAGGTCCTGCAGTTTCTTATCTTCCTTCATAAAAGAAAGATATGGCCATACCTGCGCAGAACTGTCCCTGAGCCACATGGCATCAATATCACCGGTAATTACATACGTGTCCGGCTTTCCGTTGGTAGAAGCGTAGGTCACGGTAGTATCCAGTGTGTTTGGAAGGCAATTATTAAACAACCATCCCAATTCCTTATCGGTTACTTTTTTCTGGAACTTAAGAATTGCTTTTTCTACAGCGGGGCTGCTGAATCTCCTTTTGTTCAATGGCACCCTAACGTTAGGGTATGCCAGTTCAAAAGCACTCAGTTCCTTACTCAAAAGGAGCCCTGCGGTGAGCAGGCTGGTGTTGGTAATAAAGTCTTTTCTATTCATCTGTATTTGGTTTTATCGTATTATATAACGGGCTGGTTTTTCAGTACCGGGATACTTTTCCCAACCTTACATCCGGTAGTAGCATAATAAAAAATGAATACGTAACATGGTACCATGATCCAGTACGCCTGTTGCGGGTTAACGATATCAGCTAAACCACCATAACACAATGGAATAACAGCGCCACCGGCAATTCCCATAATGAGCAATGAAGATGCCATCTTGGTGAACCTGCCCACTCCGTTTAATGCCAGCGGCCATATTGCAGGATATACCATTGAATTGGCAAAACCCAGCAATGCGATAAACAATACCGATACATAACTGGTTGTGAATATAGCTACCAGCGTTAGTACAACACCCAACGCTGCAAACCACTTCATTGCATTCTCCTGGCTGAGGTATTTAGGGATACAAACAATACCGACAAGGTATCCGAGGATCATTCCCAGTAGTGTAAACGAAGTAAAGAACTTAGCGGTAGCCAGAGGAATTCCCTGGTATGCACCATAACTGATCACAGTATCACCGGCCATTACTTCTACTCCTACGTAGAGGAACATCGTAACCACGCCCAATAAGAGGTGAGGAAACTGGAATACACTGGTTTTACCTGCTGTAGCTATTGACACTTCTTCGTCTTCTTTATCTGCATCAATTTCCGGAAGGGTAGAAAAATAGATTAAAACTGCCAGGATCACCAATACCACGATGATCACTGCATATGGCAGGATCACTCTCGAGGCCAGCAGGTTCAGCTCGGCAATCTTTGCAGCCGGGTTCATTGCAGCAAGGCGTGCATGAAATCCGTCTGCATCTTTCAGTGCGATAGCACCCAGGATAATCGGGGCGATGGCTCCTGCCACCTTATTACAGATACCCATTACACTGATCCTCTTTGCGGCACTGTCTGCCGGGCCCAGGATGGTGATGTAAGGGTTAGATGCAGTTTGCAGCAAGGCAAGGCCTGTTCCCTGAACAAAAAGCCCTAACAGGAACAAAGCATAGGTACGGGTAAGCGCTGCCGGGATAAAAATAAGTGCGCCCACACCCATTACCACCAGCCCCAGGGCCATACCATTTTTAAAGCCTGTTTTGTTCAGTACACCTGCGGAAGGTATAGCCATCACCAGGTAACTGATATAGAAAGCAAAAGCCACCAGGTAAGACTCAAAGTTATTGAGTTCACAGGCCAGCCTCAGATAAGGGATCAATACTGAATTTAACCAGGTTACAAATCCGAATACAAAGAACAAAGCGCCAATAATAAATATGGGCTGAATTCCTTTTTTTGCTGTTGTAGTCATTTAAAAAAATATAAGAGGTTAAATTAGAATTTCCATTTCACGAAAGCTTCCATTGCTTCGTATTCTGCCAGTCCGAGCTGATCATAAGCCTTTGCAGTTTCCTGCGTCCGTGCTTCTGCCCTCACCCAGAACTCTCTTGAATCGTCACCAGGGAAAACAGGAAGATCTTTTTGCGACTGGTGTTTGAAGATTGCCAGTCTTTTTCTTTCTACCTCCTGCGGAGAAAGCGGAACGGCCATTTCTATCTCATGGGTTTCAAATTCATGCCATGCACCCCTGTACATCCATAACCAGCAGTCTTTTGTCCAGCTTTCAGTAGCGCGCAGCCTGATCATTGCCTCAACGATGATGTTGAAACAAACTTTATGCGTACCATGCGGATCGGCAAAATCACCCGCAGCAAAGATCTGGTGTGGTTTTACCTGTTGCAGCAGCTCCATTGTTTGTACGATATCATCTTCATAACTTACATTTTTCTGGAATTTACCACGGTCATAAAAAGGAAGGTCCTGGAAATGGATACGGTCATCAGACAATCCTGCAAACCTTGCACCGGCAATCGCTTCACCTTTTCTGATCAGTTTTTTCACCGTGCGGATCTCTTCAGGATCTGTTTGATTAGGTAGTTTTTTGCTGATAAAATCACGCATTTCGTTATAGGTTGCACGCAGATCTGAGGCTCCTTCTGATCTGGCTTCTGCAAAGTCAATATTGAATTCCATGAACCTCAGTACATCATCATCCCAAACGGCAGTATTACCTGAAGTCTGGTAGGCTACATGAACTTCATGTCCCTGGTCTGCCAGTCGGATGAAAGTACCGCCCATAGAGATCACGTCATCATCAGGGTGCGGTGAGAAGATCACCACGCGTTTCTGTGCAGGCTGTGCACGCTCAGGACGCTGGCTGTCATCAGCATTTGGCTTACCACCCGGCCATCCTGTAATGGTATGCTGTAATTTATTAAAGATCTGGATATTGATATTGTACACAGGGCCGCGTTCTGTAGCCAGCTGCGCCATACCATGGTTATTGTAATTGTCTTCAGTTAATTTCAGGATCGGTTTGTTCAGTTCCTTAGCCAGCCAGATTACTGCTTTGGTAACCGTTGTATCATTCCACTGGCAATCTTTTACCAGCCATGGCGTATCAAAACGGGTTAAGGACAATGCCGCATCCTGATCAAGGATAAACTCTACGTTTGGTGAAAGCTGTAAGAAAGTTGCAGGTACGTCAGATGACAACTCGCCTTCCACTGCTTTTTTCACGATAGACGCTTTCTTCTCATTCCAGGCCATCAGGATAATTTCTTTCGCTTTGAAGATCGTGCCGATTCCCATGGTGATCGCTTTGGTAGGTACATTTGCTACCCCTCCAAAATCACGTGAAGCATCTCTTCTTGTCAAATCGTCCAGTGTTACCAGGCGTGTTCCTGAGTTAGGTGCGGAACCCGGCTCATTGAAACCGATGTGTCCAGTTCTTCCTATACCCAGCAGCTGCAGGTCAATACCACCAAATCCACTGATCTTTTGCTCGTACTTTAAACAGAAATCTTCGATATCTTCCCTTGCCAGTTCACCATTCGGGATATTGATGTTTTCAGGAGCGATGTCGATATGGCTGAAAAGATTCTCATTCATGAAGCGGACATAACTCTGGTCTGCATCAGGTTTCATAGGATAATATTCATCCAGATTGAAAGTAACCACGTTTTTAAAACTCAAACCTTCTTCTTTATGGAGACGGATAAGTTCTTTATAAACTTTTACAGGAGTAGCACCTGTAGCCAGGCCCAATACAGCCTGTTCTCCCTGTTCCTGTTTTGAAATAATGAGTGAAGCGATCCTTTTTGCTACATCTACGCTTGCAGTTTGTTCATCACTGTACACGCTTACCGGCAACTTTTCGTATCGGGTCTCTTCCAATAAATTTAATCTGGACATGTTTGTTTAAGTATTAGGTTATCTATGGATTGATTTGGATTGTTTGTTCATTACCTGCATAATTTTTTAAGGTCAGCACTGGCATAGCGGCTCCTTTTTCCGGAGTATAGTCAATAATAACCTTTTTTTCTGCCCCCGGAAGAATGGAGAAATAGTTATCATCATAAAATACAGGCAGTATCCTTTGTTTCGTTTTTGCGTCTACCAGCGAAATACGGTTAAAGAAACTTACCTGCCCGTTAGCGGCATTGGCTAAAGTTACTTCGATCTTTCCGTTTTTCAATTGTTTGGCCGAGGTTTTTAGTGGTGCTGCTTTCAGTTCATTCAAACCTGAATACATCCCTTTGCTATCAGCCATCCAGTATAAGTTATCACTTAAGATCTTTTTGTTCTCATCCAGTAACTGCATGGAAAGGAAAGAGCCTTTTTTTGCCGAAAGCTCATCCACCGCTTTTTTCAGTGATCCTATCCTCTTATGGCTGGAAGGGTCCATAAAGCAGAATACCTGCATCAGGTTGGTCTCCTTACCATCCATATCGTATGATTTGATTACTAACATCAGGTTGCGCCTGGCTTCAAAGCCATTGTTCACTACCATTACCATTCCATCTTCAGGATTGTACATGGAATGCAGTGACTCACTTCCCGAACGGAGGCCGAATAAACAGGCATTAGGATCGAGGTAGTAATCATACATCTGGCCACGCATTGAAGTCCATGGGTTTTGCGTTTTCCAGATGATCACACCCGTATACCACTCCCACATATGTGAGCTGAAGCCTTCCATCAAACCTCTGTACTGGTTGTAATTTACCAGCTGCGCTTTCAGTGCGAAATCGCCGATGCTGGTTGGTTTACCATAAGGAAGGATATGGTCTTCATAACCTACGCCCAGGTAATTGTGGTAATCCCATACAGAATCTGCCTTTTCTGACGGTCCTTTTGGTTCACGTTTGTCGGCCGGAATGAATTGTGGTGCTACCAGGCTTGATTTTGGCAGTATGCGTTCCAGTGATTCCAGGTCGCCCACCCCTACTGAACCTACTTCAGAGTTAAAAGGATAGGTTTTGGTGTTCCAGAAGGTAGAAATGTTCTGGATACCATAAGGGCCGTCACCGTTACCGCCAATCACGTTTCTTGACATATCGTCTGAATTTGAATAATCCACGAACCAGCGTGTACCGTCCAGTTCAGGAATTAATTTATCTTTCAACGGAACCAGGATATCTTCAGGAGGAGTGATTTCGTTTCCACCGCACCATATGGCCAGCGAAGGGTAGTTTCTGATCATTTTGATCGCATCCGCGGCAGATTCCAGGAACAGGTTATGGTCATCAGGGTATTTCCTGCGTGTCCATTGGTCTTCCGCTTTCATTGGGTCTACCCACCTGCCGTTCGCATCGCCTGACATCCAGAAATCCTGGAAAACCAGCATTCCGTATTTGTCACAGGCTTCATAAAACTCAGGGCGTTCTACCAGTGATCCGCCCCAGATCCTGATCAGATTCAGGTTCATATCACGGTGGTACCTGATCTCGGCATCATATCTTTCCTTTGTTAAGCGAAGCATAGCATCAGACATAATCCAGTTGCCGCCTTTAATAAAGATCTTCTGTCCGTTTACGCTGATCTGTTTACTGCTGGTAGTATTGTTCCATTCTGTCTGGATTTCTCTTACCCCAACACTTACCGTTTCGCTGTCTGTCAGTTTTGTTCCTTTTTCCAGGAAGCTGATCTTCAGGTCATACAGATCCTGTTTACCGTATCCTGCCGGCCACCATAGTTTTGGGTTTTTCAGTACCAGGTCCGGGAATTTAATTTCCGCTGCGCTGTTGGCTTTCAGCAATACGCTTTGCATTACCTTTTTGCCGTCAATTGTATAGACCAGGTTACCGCTTACTTCTGTCGCTGTTGAATTTTTCAGTTCAGCTGTCACCTTGATCAATGCTGGTTCCTGTGCACCTGTAGCTTTTCTTTTACCGGGAACGAGAGTGATCACATGTGGGTTATCCAGGCTTACGCTGCCTGTTCTTTCTATAAAAACTTTATCCCAGATCCCTGTATTCCTGTCCCTGATCGGACGGATCCAGTCCCATCCGGCAGTATACTGCGAGGATACGCCGCGTGCGATAGTTCCGTCACCGCCCTGTCCGCCGTTCGGGTTACCCACTACATCAGGCGGATGTACGATCACCGCAAGCCTGTTTGTTCCGGTTTTGGAAAGCAGTTTGGTGATATTAAATGATTTTCTCAGGTACATTCCCTTAAAAGGGGCTGCATTTACCTTTTTACCGTTCAGGAAGATATCACAGCTGTAGTTGATCCCCCTGAACTTTAGCCATACCTGCCCGTCAGCGGCAGGCACCGCTTCTTTGAAATCCTTTACAAACCAATAGGTATAATATTCTCTTCCGGCGGTATACACATCAGGAATAAGGTTATTATTCATTCCGAAATATGGATCAGGCACCTCTTTATTTTCCAGCATCGTAGTCAGTACCGTTCCAGGCACAACTGCTTTTTTCCAGCCTGCGGTAGAAAATGAGCTGCCTGAAATATCAGCGCCCTGTGCTTTCACCTGGCTGGCTGGCGTACAGAGCCATCCGGAGTTGAGTTCATACTGATCCTGTGCGAATAGCTGCCCTGCCGTTGTGAGCAGTACGAGCAGAACGCACAGTTTTTTAAGCCATTGAGATTGAGTCGTTTTAAACATTAGGATCTAAGTTGTATATATGATGTATTATTGGGTTACTGAGTAAGGTCTGTCTGCTTGTTTTATACCCCAGGTTGCAGAAGGTTTGGCGCCCATTTGTATGGTCATTGTACCGCCTTTAATCAGCTCGCTATGCATAATATATGATTTTGTATATGGTTTTCCGTTCAGTGTGATAGACTGTATATATTTATTTGTTTTGCTGTTGTTCTTTACAGAAAGACTGAATGTTTTGCCATAACCAACCTTCATCGTTGCTTCATCTACAACCGGGCTGCCAAAGACATACATTCCGTTTGAAGGGTTCTCAGGATAAAAACCCAGCGAAGAGAAAATGTACCAGGCAGACATCTGGCCAACATCCTCATTACCGCTCAGACCATCCTGTGCATCGTGGTAAAGGTTCTCCATGATGTACCTTACTTTTTCAGCTGTTTTATACGGCTGTCCAACATAGGCATACATGTAGGTAATATGGTGACTTGGCTCATTGCCATGTGCATACTGGCCAATCAGGCCGCTGATATCCGGTGATGATTCAGCACCCATATCGCCTTTGGCAGCAAACAGGGAATCCAGTTTAGCGGTAAAAGGTTTTTGTCCGCCCAGCAGGCCGATCAGGCCTTCCACGTCTTGTGGTACCAGCCAAAGGTATTGCCATGCGTTACCTTCTGTATAGTCGTCCTGACGGTGAATAGCCTGGAAAGGATTAAATGGAGTTCTCCAGGTATTGTTCTCAAAGCGGCCTCTCATGAAACGGCTTTCTTTATCAAAATAGTTCTGATAGCTTTTGCCGCGTTTGATCCAGTAGTCATAGTCAGCTTTATTACCGCGGTTTTTAGCCACTTGTGCTACGCCCCAGTCTGCAACTGCATATTCCAATCCCATTGCAACAGATTCTACAGTGCTGTCCGCAGGAATAAACCCGTGTTTTTGCAGCAGGTTCAGGCCACGCTCTTTTCTCATTCCGGTAGCTTTCAGTGCTTCATAGGCAAGGTCTTTATCAAAACCTTTGATGCCTTTCAGGTATGCATCTGCCACAGTGATCATCCCCGGATTGCCCACCATACAATCGGTTTCGTTGCCCATCAGGTGCCATACAGGCAACCTGCCCTGCTGCTGGTAGATGGCCAGCCAGGTGTTTACCATATCTCCTGCTTTTTCACTGTTGATCAGCGTTAACAGCGGCATTGCTGCCCTGTACGTATCCCATAGGGAGAAGGTTGTATAGTTTGTGAATGATGCATTTTTATACACCTTTTTATCCGTACCCATATAATCACCGTTCACATCGTTGAATAATGAAGGTGCAATCATTGTATGGTACAAAGCAGTATAAAAGATTTTCATCTGTGTAGGGTCAGCACTTTTGATCACTACCCTGCTCAGTTCCTTATTCCATTCTGCATCCGCCTTAGCTGCCTGTCCGGCGAAGTTCCAGCCCGGAATTTCAGTTTTCATATTCAGCTTTGCATTTTCTACACTCACTGGCGAGATGGCCACCTTTAACTGGACAGGGCTGCCGTCTTTGGTATCAAATAAGGCTACTCCAATTACGCCGTTTCCTTTTAGCTCAGTGCCGCTCTTACTGACAGTACTGTCAGATACAGAGAATTTTTTGATAGGCCGTGAAAATACAGCTGTGAAATAAATTCGCTGGTCTGCGGCCCAGCCCTTAGAATAACGATAGCCGGAAACTGTCGTATCATTTTCCTGGCGAATGAATGTTTCTACCGGGGCATCCCACCCGATACCCTGTTTCAGGTTCAGGATGATCTTTGGCTGCTGCCCTGCCGGAAAGGTGTATTTATGAAAGCCTACTCTTTTACTTGCAGTAAGTTCAGCTTTGATGCCATATCGTTTAAGCATTACGCTATAGTATCCGGGTTTGGCTACTTCATCCTTGTGCGAGAACAGAGAGGTGAAACCACTTTTTTCGTCGCCTGCCTTGCCTTCTGTTAATTTCACATCTCCTGTAACGGGCATTACTGAAATATCTCCCAGATCACCAATACCTGTACCACTGAGGTGGGTATGTGAAATTCCGGTAATGGTAGAATCACTGTAATGGTAACCGGAACACCAGTCCCATCCGGTGGATAAATTTCTTATTCCCAGCTGGACTGCGCCGAAAGGTACGTCCGCACCTACAAAAACGTGGCCGTGTCCGCCTGTTCCGATAAAGGGGTCTACATATTTAGTGAGCTGGGCAGCAGGTTTTGTTTGTGCCATTGATTGTCCGCCCATCACTGCAAGGATCATTGTGCTGCTGAGCAGGAGTCTCTTAACTGGGTGATTGAAGCGGGGAAGTATAATTTTAAACATAATTGTAATTATTGTACCGGATATGAAAAAGCCAATGCACCGTAAACGGCAGTATTATTTTTGATTGATTCTGGAAGACGCACCTTTACTGTGGTACCATTCAGTTCCCATTTTACCGGCTGATTGGTATTGAGCATGATCATTTTCGCTCCTTTTTTAGGAACGTTGCCATTCCATTCAATTGTATGCTGACTGAGCTTGTTTTTAAAACAGTAGATGGCATTTTTAGTCAGCTTGTCTTTACTTTGTGTAAACCAGGTATTGCCTTCATGGTAATCAGGAGTGATCCTTGTTCCGTAAATAGCTTTGCCATTAGCTTTCATCCATTTGCCGATCTCTTCCAGGCGTGCCGTAGCAACTTCCGGGAAAGTACCATCGGGACGGGGCCCTACGCCGAGCAGTAAACTTCCGCCTTTGGCCACGACTTCCACCAGGGAGCGGATCACTGCATCAGGGGTTTTATACTGGTCGTTCTTTACAAATCCCCAGGCATTGCCAAGCGTTAAACAGCTTTCCCATGGGTGGTCCTGCTGTGTTTTAGGGATGGTCTGTTCCGGTGTCTGGTAGTTCTCATAAGGGCCATGAACTGTTCTGTCCACCATCAGGAGGCCGGGTTGTGCTTTGCGGGCCATGGCGGCAATTTTGGGCATGTCAATTTCCTGGTTCCATTCAGGGATGGCGGCGCCCCAGCTTCTTACCTCATCATTCACGGTTTCAAGCGGGCGTACCCATCCGCCGTCGAGCCACAGGATGTCTATGGAACCATAGTTATTCATCAGCTCACCGATCTGGTTATAGGCAAAGTTTTTAAACTGATTCCATCTCCAGGGGTATTTTCTGATATCGTAATTTGTATTGCGGTCTGGGGTTGCATATTTGGACCACCAGAAATATTGAGAATGCCAGTCCGGTTTAGAGAAATAGGCGCCAATCATAAAACCTTGTTTTCTGAATGCATCAAAAACATATTTTGCTACATCAGCTTTAGGATTGTTTGCGAAGGGGCCGGAGGCAATATTAAAGTCGGATTGTTTGGTGTCAAACATCGAGAAGCCGTCGTGATGTTTGGTAGTAAAGATCATGTATTTCATACCGGCGTCTTTACCTGCTTTTGCCCATTGGTCTGGGTTAAATTTTACCGGGTTAAACTCTTTGCTTAATCCCCAGTACCATTTTTTGTAATCTTCGTAAGCTACAGTGCTATCAGGGCGTTCTATCCAGCTTTCATTACAAAGTTCCCAGGATTCGATAATTCCGGGGACGGCGTATAGTCCCCAGTGGATGAGCATTCCGAATTTCTGGTCCTGCCACTGGTCTAATTTTGTTTTTACAGCCTCATCTTTTGGCCACTCATAGATAGTAGATTGCTGGTGTACCCCGTTCTGAGCCTGTACTTTTACGGATAGCAGTAATAAACATACAACTACCCAATTCATTTTTTTCATTGGTACTTATTGTTTTTAAGCTAATGAGACCATCAGCAGCGTGAGTGCAGGCCGATGAGAACATCATTAGTACTTATTGTTTAGCTTGATGAATCAGCCCTCCGGCTGGTTTTATATGTTTATGCCCTATGAACCGATATTCCGGTCTTAGAACACTCTTCTGTTTGCTTACCATACATTAAAACGTGGTCCTGTACAAATAAGCCTGTAATATCTAAAAAAAAATAGAAAGAATTCCTACCGGATTAGTATTATTTCGCATTTATAGCAAAATAACCGAACCCGGCAGGAGTTCTTTCTATGGATTAGTTAGCAGTGTCCCACCATACCCTTGAGGTAAGGAAGTCGCCACCGGTTAATGTTGCCACAGCAGCAAGGTAATTTGTGCCGTTTGCAGTTTTTTCAGTTGAAGGATAGATCATTCTTCTTGGAATTGTACCGTTTGTTACGTTACCGCTATAAACTACAGGTGTCAGCACAGGGAAACCAGACCTTCTCCAGTTAGACCAGCATTCGATGAAGCTGAAAGTAGCATTTTCGTTTGCCCAGTATTGTTCGTTGATCATTTTCAACTCCTGGCCTGCAACCAGTGGGTGTGCGCTTACATAAGCAGCGGCATCAGCAGCTGCCACTGTTGCGGCAGCTCCTATTTGTACCATTCCGTTGAATGCAGCACTCATTGCTCTTGCATAATGTGTAGCTGCGTTATCACCTACAGCCCAGCCCCTGAAAGCAGCCTCAGCCAGTAAAAATTCAGATTCAGCAGCAGAGATTGTAACGATAGGTGCATTTTGCTGAAGGTAGATTGCTATACGTGGTCTTGAATATCCGCCCAGAGGAGCGATATCGTTTCCTGTACCTGTTGCACCAGGGTAGTTTGGCTCATTTTTGATGTTTGTAGCCCCTTCACCAAGGTCATATCCATTTGGCATACCTACCTGAATGCTTGCAGTATTGTTACCGGCAAGGGCGTTGTTTGCATTGTTTGCAGTACCTGCAGCAGGAACTTCGGCAATAGCACTTACACGCGGGTCATTAGTAGCTTTCAGGAAGTTGATCATCGTTTTGCTCCATCTTACCTGCTGGAAATCATCAGGTACCAATAATGCACCGGTACTTGCGTTCCTTGTATCATCAAAGCTTCCGTCAGTTTTAAAAATTGCATTGTCTGCAACATCAGTGATCACACCGCCGGTATAAGCTTTCTCTGCCCATGTTTTGGCAGTAGCAGCATCAACCTTAGTTAACCTCATTGCCAGTCTCAGCATCAGGGAGTAACCTGCTTTTTTCCATTTGGTTACGTTACCTGAATAATACAGGTCACCGCTAACAGTTGCAACAGCAGGATCTAAAGCAGTGATAGCTGCGTCTAAATTGGTCAGTAATGCAGTATAGATAGATTTCTGATCGTCATACTTTGGTGTAACATTACCAGACTCAGCCATCAGGGCTTCAGAGAACGGAATGGCTCCATAAGCATCAGAGATACGCTGATATAAGAATATCTGGTTGATCTTTGCGATCTGGATCACGTTTTTAAATTTCTCAGGATCCTGAGCAGTAGCAACTTTGATGGACTGGTTCAGTTTACTTAAGGCAGTATAACCTTCATTCCAGATCCGGGCCTGGTAACCTATGGTACCGCTGGTGTTTACATATTTATCACCATTACCATAGTAACCTAATGTACTTGCCAGTCCCTGCATCATCATTGACTGGTATAACAACTGTGTGTAACCGGTATTGGCATAACCCAACTGTCCTGAGCTTAACAGGAAATTAGGGTCTGTATTTGATCCTGTACCCGCTTTAGGGTCTGTATTTGTTTCGGCCAAGTGCTCTTTCGAACAAGAGGTAGCAAATACTACCGCAGATAAAGCAATGTATATAAATATTTTTTTCATGACTGTTCTATTTAAATTTGAAGTTAACATTGAAACCATAGGTTCTTGTATAAGGCAATGCTCCGCCTTCTACACCTGCAAGAGCAACCTGTGACGAGAAAGTATTCTCAGGATCGATGTTATCAGTATGTTTCATGATCGTAAACAGGTTACGGGCAACAAGGTTAACGCTTATAGAAGAAAATGGCAGTTTACCCAGCATATTCTGTTTGAAGGTATAACCCAGTGTAGCCTGGCGGAATTTAATGAAGCTACCGTCTAAAACAGCGAGTTTATTTACGTTGGTCATTAAACCTGTGTAATAATTCTGTGCATCAACACTTACTGTGTTTTTACTTCCGTCAGCTTGCACACCGTCAGCAATCACACCACCATCTCTTCCTGGCAATGTTGCTTTATTCAGACCATAGGTATAAGAATAAAATTCAGTAGCTGACAGGATTTTGTTTCCGAACCTGTAGTCGATCAGGAAGCTCAGGTTCCAGTTTTTATACTGGAAATCATTGTTCCATCCACCATAGATGTTAGGAAGACCAGATCCCTGTGGTTTTAGGTCGCCACGAAGCGGGATACCGTTTGCACCAACTACAATTTTTCCGTTTGCATCATATTGATAATCATAAGCCATGATCTGGGCCACTGCATAACCTTTAACTACACCGATATAGGCATCACCAGGTCTGTAAGTACCAGTATTTAACGGTGCATTTGTACCTCCGTCAATGTTTAATACTTCAGTTTTAACGTGGGTAAAGTTAACGCTTGAGTTCCAGTTGAAATCATTGCTCTTGATTGGCGTACCTGATAACATCAGCTCAATACCTGTATTTTTTGTTGAACCTAAGTTTACATATCTTGATTCAAATCCTGAAGATACAGAAGTTGTTGCCTGAACAACCTCACCGTCAGTTTTTCTGGTAAAGAACGATGCATCGATACCGATCCTGTTTTTCAGGAATTTCAATTCAGTACCTACCTCAAATTCTGCTAATGAGAATGGTTTAAGGTTTGCATTTGGCAGGATGTTGCTGTATGAAGCAGTAGTTGTGCCGTTGATGGCGTTACCAATCGTGTAATATTGCTGTGTTAAGTAAGCCGATGCAGGCTCACCGCTTGTTTTAGCGTAAGATGCACGCAATTTACCAAAACTTAGCGGCTCCCATTTCGTCAGCTGTGAGAATACGAAGCTGGTTGAAACCGAAGGTGTAAAGATGCTGTTCTGGTTTACAGGAAGTGTAGAGAACTGATCGTAACGTCCTGTAGTACTCAGGGTAAGTAATCCTTTATAGCTAAAGTCTGCAGTATAGTATGCTGAAGGGGTTTCCCTTGCGTTGTAATCGTAATTTACGTTTTTAGTTTTCGTATTACTTGCTGTATATAAGTAAGGAATGATAAAACTGTTACCGCTTGAACCGGTTGATTCATAAGTGGCTTTACGGTAGTTGGCACCCACACTTGCATTCACATTGAAGTCTTTCAGCACATCTTTGTTGAAGTTCAGTAACGCGTCTGTGTTCATCTCTGTACGCTGAGCTTGTGAAAGACCGTTCAGCTGGCCTAAACCTCCGTTAGAATAAGCTGTTCCTGTAGGTGTTACAGAAAGCGCACGGTCATTTGTTAGGTCGTAACCCAAACGTGCCTGTAATGACAGGTAGCTGGTGAAAGCATATTTTGCCGATACCACACTGATGAAACGTTTACGTGCATTGTTGTTTACCAGCTGGCTGGTTACGAAATACGGGTTCGTTACATAAGAGTTATCATTCCAGCTCATTTCTGCACCGGTTACTGTATTGTAACCCGGAGCAAGAGAAGTAACGTCTAAACTTGTAGGCAGGAACTGAAGTCCGTAGTTGGCATTTAATGGTGAATCACTTAAATACGCTTTGTTTTTATCCTGTTGGTCAATGTAGTTTGCAACCAGGTTGAACGACAATTTATCTGTCAGCTGTTGGTTGGTACTAAAGTTGAATGTTTTTCTTACCAGGCCACTGTTAGGCAACACAGATTTTGCATCCAGGTTGGCAGCAGAAAAACGGTAAGTTCCTTTTTCACCACCACCGGCTACGGAAACACTGTTTGTTAAACTTGGAGCGGTACGGTAGAAAGTGCTCACATTGTCAGTTACTGCAGAATACGGGTGAAGAATTCCATCAGCAGCATAGGTAGGAGCTCCGTCTAAACGCTGTCCCCATGAATATAAACCTGAACTGATTGCAGAGTTCTGGCTTGTTGGACGGGTGTTGTGTTGTCCCTGTCCGTATTCATATTGATAGTCAGAATTATCTACAGCTTTATCAAACTGTAAGTTGGCATTGTACTCAATTTGTACGCGGCCTTTTTTACCTGTTTTAGTGGTGATGTTAATTACACCGTTTGCCGCCCTTGCACCATATAATGCAGAAGCAGTAGATCCTTTCAGTACAGTCATGCTTTCCACATCATCAGGATTGATGTTGCTGAAACCATCACCACCGTCAGAACCACCGTACTGACCTGCACCTGTTCCTCTTTGTGAGTTGTCTATCGGCACACCGTCAATTACGATCAGCGGAGAGTTGCTACCTGTAAAAGAGGTTGTTCCACGGATGTTCAAACGAACTGAAGATCCGGGGCCACCTGTTGAACCACCCACGCTTAAACCGGCAACACGTCCGCTCAATGAGTTGGCGATGTTTGATTCTCTCGCTTTGTCCATAGTTTCGCCGCCAACCTTAGTTACTGAGTAACCCAGGGTTTTTTGATCCTTTGTGATACCCAAAGCCGTTACTACAACCTCATTCAGGTCGTTTGCACTTGGTTTGATGCTCACATTGATTGTGGTTCTTCCGTTAACCGGTACTTCCTGAGGAGTATATCCGATATAGGATACTACCAGGATTGCGTTATCAGGCACGCTCAGGGAGAACATACCGTCGCCGTTTGTTGTAGCGCCGCCTTTTCCGCCTTTGATCTGAACAGAAGCACCGATAACCGGTAATCCGGTTTCATCAGTGATTTTACCTTTCACAATGATATCAGCTGCTTTTTCGCCAACCGGTACAATTACGATCAGGTTATTTGCCAGTACATTAAAAGTAAAGCCTGTATTTTTCAGGGTTTCGGTAAGGATATAAGGTACGTCTTTATCTGTTACATCAATACTGATGGTTTTTCCCGCAGGGATCTTGCGGTTGCTGAACATGAAACGGTAGTCAGACTTCGCCTCGATCTGTGCGAGGACATCTGTAAATTCTGCAGATGTTAGTTTTAGAGAGATTCTCTTTTGAGAATATACACCGGCAACAGCGCTTAGGTTAAATATAAGCATCAGTCCGAATGTAACTTTCATTATGGCCATAGATTTAGCTGGCGCATTTTTTGGCACTGCGCGTTGTAAGCGCGATAAAAATTTCATACTAGTATAAATTAGTGTGACAATTCAAGCTTCCGTCAGGAAGTTAAAAAATAGACAATTGGGTTTCATTTGATTTTGGGGAATCTGTAAGTCCCGCATGTGTGCTAAGTTGAAATTTTTCTCATATTATCTGGGTTAGTTTATAGTTATGGTTTGTTGTCAGTAGATTCTGATATTGGAATCCGTGATAGCGTAATTAAATTTTTCTGTTAGCTGCAAAGCTTTGAGTGCTTCGCCGATATTCTCTTTTTCGATTATTCCTGTAAATCTTAACTGTTTTGCGCTTTCATTTTCAAAGTTGATATCCACATTGTACCATCTTTCCATACTTCTGGCAAGGTTTGAAAACTCCTCATTTTTGAAAGTGAGTTTATTATCCGTCCAGGAGGTTTCTATGATCGTAGCATGATCAGGTTTAAAATAGGTAAGCTGTCTCATCGCTGTGGTATTATCTGTATTGGTTAGTGCGGTCCTTCTATTATCATTACGAGGGTTTCTAAACACAAGTTTTTGTGAGGGCTTTAAATAAATCTGTTTTGTTGACGAATGATTTAACATTACAGTAATGGCACCATGTAATAAAGTAGTTTCAGTAACGTTCTCATTTGAATACGCTTTAACATTAAATGTTGTTCCCAGTACTTTAATGTCCATATCCTTGGTATGTATAATAAAAGGATGGGCAGCATCCTTGCTCACATCAAAGAAAGCTTCCCCTATCAGAAAAACATCTCTTGTCGAATCAGAAAATTTAGCAGGATACTCCAACCTGCTATCGGCATTCAATCTGATCTCAGTTCCGTCCGTTAAGGTAAAAACCGACCGCACTCCTTTTGGCGTTTCCTTAATGATCAGTTCTTTCCGGTAAGTAAAATAACTATGAAAAACAAAGAAGGTATAACATGCGATCAACAGGCCCGAAGCCGCTTTGGTCACCCAGTTGTACGAAGGAGTAACCAAAAGTTCATCATCTATGATATCAATATCCCCTGCATCATCCGGGGCATCCTCTTCACCTGTTTCCCCGTCTTCTATCTTATGCTGTATACGTTTAAAAAGGGCAGCACTATCATATTCCTCCTTATGGCTGTTCGACCAGTAGGCGCGCAGCAGATCTTCTTCGTTCCTGTCATAAAATGGCTCTCCCCGTAAGTAGATTAATTCGCGCTTTTCATCCACTGTGATTTCTCCAGTCAGATCTTTGGTAAGCAACTCAATAAACCTATCTTTTTCCATTCAGTATTTTTTTAAGAGCATTCCCATATAAGACACGGATCTTTTATCAAATGCTTACAGGATTCTAAAATAAAATTCAACAGGATAGTGTATTTTTAACACTTACATCGTTTTTTACGGACAATAATGCAACAGACAGCGCTTTTACCGGATAATACCGGCAATTATCCTGCTATTTAAAACGAATATTTACTAGAAACCCGAAAATCACCTGCTTTTTATTCGCATTTGATATTTAAACGGATTAAAATATATTCGTCTTTATATTTTTTTAATGCCCGATGCTTAAAAAAGAAGAAGATTTTCTCATTTGAAAGATAAGGTATAGTATATGAAGGCTGCCTGCTGCTGAAGGGCAGCAGTAAAGGCCTCCATATACTATACCTTATCTTTTTTCAGATGATCCCTGGGGATTCCCTAAAGCACCGCGCTACAGACGATCCTAAGAAAAATGGCAAAGTACTTTCGATGCCTTCTCGGCTGCGCTTCAGCAGCCGGCAGCATCGAAAGTACTTTGCCATTTTTCCAGCGAAGCCGGATAACCTCTATAACACCCGGAAGGATTCTCAATAGAACCGGGAAAGAGATACGGGAAAAGTATATGGAATGAGTATATGGAATGAGTGATTGGAAAGGATATAGTATAAGATTAAAGCATAAGGTATAGTATATATATACTATACGAACTTAGAGAGAAAGTTCTTCACGGTTAGGTATGGCCCCATTTCCTTACTCAGCTTTTTCATTGCCCTGAGGATCTGGGTCTGCACAGTCTTGTGCGAAATATTCAGGATCTCGGCGACTTCCTTATATTTCATTCCGTCTTCCTTTACCAGCTGGAATATAATTTTGCATTGCTGCGGAAGTGTATCAATTGCCTGATCAAGTTTAAAGAACAGTTCTTTTCTTTCGATCTCGGCTTCGGGATTACTATAAGCTATAAGCTGGCTATGGCTATCTTCAATTTGTACCAGTTGAACAGTGGCATTTTTCCTGAGATAATTCAATGCCCTGTTTTTTACTGAGATAAAGATATAGGTTTCCAGGTTCTCCACCTCGGTCATCTTTTGCCTCTGGTGCCAGAAAGTGACAAATACATCGGCAACTATCTCTTCAGCTATTTCTTTTTTGTTAACATATAACTCGCAAAACTTTATCAGCCGGGTATTAAAAATAATAAAGAACTGTTCAAATGATTTATGGTCATCCGAAAGGGCTATTTTAGTCCATAAGTTCTTTATATCGAGTCCTTTTTCTATCAAAATAACGTTGTTAAATCGTTTTAACTACTTTGCAAAATGAATTTATGATTAATATATTGTAATACAAACATTAACCGGCATTTACACAGATTGTATCGGCGAATTGACTTAAATATTGCAAAATGGAAGCTTTAGCGCGTGCAATTTTACAAAAATAATGATCTTCTTCTCTCCCGGACTATCGTTAGACTTTAATTAAATAAATTGGGCCTGCGGGTTGAACTGCAGGCCCAATTATTGGTTAGCTTTAAGCTTTTAACGTTAAAACGTACAAAAACTTAAGATAGTACTTTAACTTCATCTTCCTTTGCCGCAAGGTAACGCTCGGCGTCCAATGCCGCCATACAGCCTGAGCCTGCAGCAGTAATTGCCTGGCGATAATAATGGTCCTGTACGTCTCCACAGGCAAAAACACCTTCAACATTTGTTTTTGTTGAACCCGGGATGGTTTTTAAATATCCTGTATCATCCATTTCCAGCCAGCCTTTAAACATATCTGTATTGGGTTTGTGCCCGATGGCCACAAAGAAACCTTCCACTTCAAGATCCGATTCGAGGCCTGTCTGGTTATTATGAATCCTCAGGCCTGTTACGTTCTTTCCATTTCCAAGTACTTCCCTGGCTTCTGAGTTGTAGATCACTTCTATATTAGGTGTATTCAGCACGCGGTTCACCATCGCTTTGGAAGCCCTGAATTCATCACGACGAACAAGCATATAAACTTTTTTACACAACTTGGCAAGGTATGTTGCTTCCTCGGCAGCAGTATCTCCCGCGCCAACGATGGCCACATCCTGTCCACGGAAAAAGAAACCATCACAAACGGCACATGCCGAAACACCAAAACCATTGTAATGGGATTCACTTGGCAGGCCCAGCCATTTTGCAGTGGCACCGGTAGAGATGATCACCGTGTCAGCCGTGATTGTTTTGATCTCATCCACAACCACTTTATGGGGCATCGATGAAAAATCCACGGAACTCACATAACCAAAACGTATATCTGTTCCAAAACGTTCGGCCTGTTTACGAAAATCTTCCATCATTTCAGGTCCCATTACGCCGTTGGGATATCCGGGAAAATTATCAACATCTGTAGTTTGCGTCAGTTGACCCCCGGCTTCCATACCGGTATATAATACAGGTTTCAGATCTGCCCTGGCAGCATAAATTGCAGCTGTATACCCGGCAGGGCCCGAACCAATGATAAGGCATTGAACGTGTTCTATTTCTTGAGTAGTATCCATAATATATTTTCTATGATAACTCTGGCAGCGTTTACCGATAGTGATAGATGCCCGGGTTATTTGATATACAAAAATAAGCTTTAATGTGGGATGCGCAAAAGGTTAGCTCTTCTTAATTGATATTTTTACGCTGTGCTTGCTTATCCCGGAGCTTTTTGCCTGTCAGTGAAGAAACCACCTGGTCATCGGTGTATTCATCCTCCTGTTTCCCGCCTTTCATAACCCAGGTACCGTTTTTCTTTCCCGCCACATAAGAGCCTGAAATCTGTACCTTACCGTCATTAGTGTATAACTGGTAAAGTCCGTGTAATGCGCCCATGGCATAGTTAGCCATCTCTTTAACTTTCCCGTCGGGATAAAAGCTGAGCCACTTTCCTACACGCAGTCCATTGAGATATTTGCCGGTGAGGGCAATATACCTGGCCCTGCCATTGATTTCATAGCTGAGATTCTGGTAATTATTTTCAGGAGTGATCCAGTCATAGTATACGAATTTACCATGGGGTACCTGCAAACTGTCATCTTTGAACGTACCCGAGGTGAGCAGTACGCCGTCAAAATCGAACTTTTTAAAAGTATAAACACTATCCCCTTCTACCTTGCCAAAAACCGCATAGGTGACCGCTTTCGTTGAATCTGTCACGATCCGGTCCTTCCCATCCAGTAAAATCGTTTTAACCTGGCTATAAGTGTTTAAGCCGCCAAAAAGAAAAAGGAGACAAATGAGTATTCTCTTCATAGTGACATCAAATTTAGCAACTAGGTCTGGATAATTCCGACATTGAATTGTCTTTTTATTGGCGACTGATTAGCGGCCTCAATCCCCATAGAGATTACCTTACGTGTTTCCAGCGGATCAATGATCCCATCCACCCACAACCTTGACGCGGCATAATATGGAGTGGTCTGCCTATCGTACCTTTCAGTGATTTCCCGCAGCAGTTCAGCTTCCTTTTCCGGACTGATCACCTCCCCTTTTGATTTCAGGGCGGCGGCCTGGATCTGCAGCAATGTCTTTGCCGCCTGCGAGCCGCCCATCACGGCAATCTTAGCAGTAGGCCAGGCATAGATCAGCCTTGGGTCATAGGCCTTTCCGCACATCGCATAATTTCCTGCGCCGTAAGAATTCCCTACAACGATCGTAAACTTTGGCACTACCGAGTTTGCCACCGCATTAACCATTTTCGCACCGTCCTTGATGATGCCCCCCTGTTCAGAACGGCTGCCCACCATAAATCCGGTTACGTCCTGCAAGAACACCAATGGGATCTTCTTCTGGTTACAGTTCATAATGAACCGCGCAGCCTTATCGGCACTGTCTGAATAGATCACGCCGCCGAACTGCATTTCTCCTTTTTTTGATTTCACTACCTTGCGCTGGTTGGCTATAATACCTACCGCCCAGCCATCTACCCTGCCTAAGCCGCAGATGATACTCTGCCCGTACTCCTTTTTATATTCTTCAAATTCAGAATCATCTGTCAGGCGATAGATAATTTCATGTATATCATATTGCTTTTCCCTGTTTTCCGGAAGCAGCCCGTAGATTTCCTGTGGATCAAGCTTTGGCAATGCCGGTTTGATCCGGCTGAAGCCGGCCGATTGCGGCTCGCCAAGCATGCTCATGATCTTGCGGATGCTATCCAGGCAAGCCTGGTCGTTCGGGTGTTTATAATCCGTAACGCCTGATATTTCGCAATGTGTGGTAGCGCCGCCAAGGGTTTCGTTATCCACATCCTCCCCTATCGCAGATTTCACCAGGTAAGACCCTGCCAGAAACACCGAGCCCGTCCCCTCAACGATCATAGCCTCATCACTCATGATCGGCAGGTATGCCCCTCCGGCAACACATGACCCCATAATTGCGGAGATCTGCACAATCCCATCGGCAGACATCAGGGCATTGTTCCTGAACATTCTGCCAAAATGTTCCTTATCAGGAAAGATCTCATCCTGCATAGGCAGGTAAACACCGGCGCTGTCCACCAGGTAGATCACCGGCAGCCGGTTTTCCATCGCAATTTCCTGTGCACGGAGATTTTTCTTGGCTGTCATAGGGAACCATGCACCTGCCTTAACGGTGGCATCATTGGCAACGATCATACACTGGCGACCCGAAACATAACCGATACCGCACACTACGCCCGCGGCAGGGCAACCGCCCTGGTCAGCATACATGCCCTCCGCAGCAAAAGCCGCAACTTCCAGAAATTCTGTATCCTTATCTATCAGATAAGCCACGCGCTCCCTGGCCAGCATTTTGCCCTTTTCCTTTTGCTTGGCCGCACTTTTTTCCCCACCACCTTTATATATCGTTTTCAGCCGCGTTTTGAGTTCATATACCAGCTGTTTGTTGATGTCTTCGTTTTTGTTAAATTCGATATCCATGGAGGCAAGATAGAAGTATTCTGTGAAATTACAGAAATCAGAACATAAATTTCCGGGGACTAAATAAGGCTTATTGTATGTTTTACACGCGATAATTCTACAGGAATCACTTTTCTATCTATCGATATAGCAGGATAATTATTCAGGTGTAATAGCGTATCAGTCCCATACTAAAACCTCTAATTGACCGGATTTGTACGGCACCATGTATTATACGCCGGGAATACTGCAGCTATAGGCCAACACTACGTAAAGCGTATATTTGCTATAGTGTTGTTATATAGACACTATATTATTGGGTATACATGGTACGGAACCGGTACGACCAAAAACATGATCTATTACAAACCAGTATACGAACAAAATACAGGTATTCCATGAAAATCTTAGGTATAGAGAAAGGCCCCTCAGATCAGGTTCCTGTCTTTGAACCAAACGGAATCAGGCTTCGCTGAGAAAGCTCTCATCTTTTCCAATAGGACAAGCGGATCATCAGCATTGATCACTAAATCCCTGTTGTTCTGTTTCAGCATACGGTGTGCCACCATTACATCCATCTGTGCAAACAAGTGGTCATAGAAACCGCCTACATTCAATATCCCGATCGCTTTACTATGCAGACCGAGCTGTAGCCAGGTCAGTACTTCAAAAAACTCTTCGAGGGTTCCAAAACCACCGGGCAAAATGATAAAACCGTCAGCAAGATCGGCCATTTTCTTTTTGCGGTCATGCATATTTTCGGTAACGATCAGCTCAGTTACTTCCATATGCCCAACTTCAAGATCGAGCAGGAACTGCGGGATCACTCCTGTCACCAGTCCTTTATTTTTCAGCACTGCATCAGCAATGATTCCCATCACGCCCACACTGCCGCCACCATAAATTAACCGGATCTGCTGTTCAGCAAAAGCTGCCGCCAGCTCTTCCACTGCTTTACGCAGTACAGGATCGCCGTTGAAATTGGCACCACAATAAACACAAATAGATTTCATTGGTTGAGGGATTAATTTAGCTATAAAAAAGAAAAAGATCATTTTAACACCCTAAAGGTGCCAAAATGATCTGATAAATAATACGTAAAACTATTAACGTGAATAATTTGGTGCTTCTTTAGTGATAGAGATATCATGCGGATGGCTTTCTCTCATACCGGCAGCGGTAATGCGGACAAACTTAGCTTCCTGCAGTTGTTCAACCGTTGCGGCACCACAGTAGTGCATTCCTGCCCTCAGGCCACCTATATACTGATAGATCACCTCAGCCAATGTGCCTTTGTAAGGAACACGACCAACGATACCTTCAGGAACAAGTTTGGTCACTACATCTTCATCATCCTGGAAATAACGGTCTTTAGATCCTACCTGCATCGCTTCAACAGAACCCATACCGCGGTAAGACTTAAATTTACGTCCTTCGTAGATGATTGTTTCACCCGGTGATTCTTCTACTCCTGCAAACAGAGAGCCGGCCATGATTGAGCTTGCTCCCGCAGCCAGTGCTTTAACAATATCCCCCGTTTGTTTGATACCACCGTCAGCAATGACAGGAATTCCGGTTCCTTTCAGTGCCTGGGCACATTCATAAACTGCATATAGCTGAGGTACTCCCACACCTGCTATGATCCTTGTGGTACAGATAGACCCGGGCCCGATACCTACTTTAACGGCATCAGCACCAGCTTCGGCAAGTGCCCTTGCGGCATCAGCAGTGGCAATATTGCCGGCGATCACCTGCAGGTCAGGGAAACGTGCTTTTATGGCTCTAACCATATCAATCACACCTTTTGAATGTCCGTGTGCAGTATCAACAGTAACCACATCCACACCGGCCTGAACCAGGGCGGCTACACGGTCGATATTATCAGCTGCAACACCCACAGCAGCGCCAACTCTCAGACGGCCGCGTTCATCTTTGCAGGCTTTAGGGTAATTTTTATATTTCTGGATATCCTTAAAAGTGATCAGTCCGGCGAGATGGCCTTCTTTACTGATCACGGGAAGTTTTTCAATCTTATAGTCCTGCAGGATCTCTTCGGCCTGGATCAGTGTAGTTCCCTCAGGTGCAGTGATCAGATTTTCGCTGGTCATCACCTCAGATACCGGGCGCTGCATATTCTTTTGGAAACGGAGGTCGCGGTTAGTGATAATACCTACAAGTTTATTGTCATTGTCAATAACAGGAATACCTCCTATTTTGTATTTGGTCATGATCTGGAAAGCATCCGCAAGTACCGCATCGGCACGAAGGGTAACCGGATCCTGGATCATTCCGCTTTCAGAGCGCTTTACTTTGCTGACTTCATCAGCCTGGCGCTCAATGCTCATATTTTTGTGCAGTATGCCTATACCTCCCGCCTGGGCAATGGCAATGGCCAGCCCGGCTTCAGTAACGGTGTCCATTGCAGCAGAAACTATCGGAACATTTATACGTATTTTTCTGGTCAGGTAACTTCCGGTGTCAACATCACGGGGAAGTACTTCAGAGTAGGAAGGGACCAACAATACGTCATCATATGTCAGGCCTTCAGCAATAAATTTTTGGGGGTCGAGTTGCATAGCAAATAATTAGGAGTTATTACTTGCCGGGCAAAGGTAAACAAATTATTGCCAATCCGAAATAGTTTTCATGAATAAGACGAATATGAGGCGCAACTGACAATGAAATTAGAGCTGCACGTTTTCAGCATAAAAATATGAATGCGCAGAAGTTGCCGGTGATCTTATTTATTTCAGGCCGCTGAAGGATGTTCGTATCAAAGAGAACTCTTTTACTTTAGAGGAACGGAATTTTCATGTTGACTTTACGCATCCCAGTGAGTCGATCTCCGTAATCACCATTGATTATCCTAAAAATTATCAGCTTGAAAAACTACCGAAAAGCAGCAGGTTCAAACTGGAGATTAATGCGGGTTCATTTACGATCATTTACAGTTCGGATGTAATGAGTTGATGATTAGCAGTAAAATCAGTATTCTCAGGCCCGTATACGCAGCTCAGGAATATTATAACCAGACAGAACTTTATAAAAATACCGTTAGAAAGATGCAGAGCAGATCGTATTCACGAAAAAACAAACTAAATACAAGTTCTTGTATGCAACCGGGAATCATACACATTTTCTTGTTACACCACCGTTTCCGAAGAAAAAATAAAATTATTTGAAAATATTTTTTATTAAAGATATTTCAATTAATATTGCGGTTGTAACTCACGCTCTCATGATTAAAAGACTACTGTTCTTCCTCATTTTTATCTTCCTGATCCTCCCCGGAATATCCGCGCAAACAACATCTTCAGAGCCCAAAAACACAAAATATGCAAAAATAGGCATTGAAGAATTTGATACCAGAATCAAGGGTCAGGACTCTGCCGCAGCGGCTATTAAACTTTTCGATATTGGAAAAGGCTATTTTCAAATCAGCCCGGTCACAGGCCGTTTTGTTTATGTTTTTGAGCGGCATGTAAGGTATAAGGTGAACAACAAAAATGGTTATGACCTTGCAGATCTCGAATTGCGGTTGTATAAAGGTGACAAGGGGGGCGAGGAAAGGGTAACCTCGATACGCGGAGCTACCTACAATCTGAACGGGGACAAAATAGAAATCAATAAAATGTCCTTCGATGCGAAGTTCTCCAGCAGGCTGGACAAAAATTATATCTCAAAAAAATACACCCTGCCCAATGTGAAGGAAGGTTCCATCCTGGAATATGAATATACAACCATATCCGACTTTATATTTAAGCTGGACGACTGGTATTTTCAGGGTAGTTACCCTTGTAAGTATTCATCTTTTACCATTACCCTGCCCCAGTACTACCGGTATAAAATTGCAGCAGGAGGATATTTAAATATCCATACGTCCAAACCTGTTGACATTTCTGAAAATTATACTATTCCATCCACCAGTACATCCAGGTCAGAAATTGTAAGTGCCGTAGCGCAAAGAACCCAGTACTTCACAGAAGATATTCCTGCGATAAAAAATGAAAGTTATATCACAACGCTGGAAGATTATGTCAGTAAAATAGGTTTCGAACTTACCAGTTCGGATTTCCCGGGAAGCGGGGTCAAGGATTACAGTTCTACCTGGCCAAAGGTAATCGACGATATGATGAAGGAAGAGAAAGTCGGCGGATTTATCAAAAGGAACACCTACGAAAAGGGATTCCTGGCAGGCATCATAAAGGACGAAAAAGATCCTGAGGCTAAAATGAACCTCATTTTCAATTACGTCAAAAACAACTTGAAGTGGGACGGCAAATACAGATATTATACTGAACTGACCAGCCAGAAGGCTGTGATAGAGAGGAAATCCGGTAATTCTGCGGAAATCAACCTTTGCCTGCTGGGAATGTTAAATGCGGCCGGACTGGAAAGTTATCCCGTATTGCTTAGCACCAGGAAGAACGGCAGGCATCCCGGTTACCCGCTGGAAACCAAATTTAACAATGTAATTGTGGAGGTGCAGACCGGTGATAAAAAGCATTTACTAGACGCGACAGACAAAAATAATGTGCCCGATCTACTGGGTTACCAAAACTTAAACCACCAGGGTTTAAAATTTCATCCCCTCACTTTCGATGCGGAATGGATCCCTCTGGAAAACACAAATGTGAGCAGAACAGTCACATCTTACAATCTTACGCTAAGTGCAGATAATAAACTGACTGGCAACCTTTACGTGTCTTCAAACAACTATGGAGGCCTGAGCCGCAGAGGCGAATATCAGGGCGCCGTAACCGAAGCGGAGTTCCTTAAAACTTATAAGGCAGACAAACCCGGGCTGGAAATCAGCGGTTACAAAATTACCAACCTCGCGCAGCATGACCAGCCGCTGGAAGAACTAATGGAGATCACCATAGAAGACAATATGGAAGAGGCAGGAAATCTTGTCTATTTTATGCCCTTGTTATTTGACCGTACCAAAGTCAACCCCTTTAATCTGGAAGAACGGAACTTCCCCGTAGATTTCGCTTACCCCTTTGAGGAGAACTACAGGATTGTAGTGGAATTCCCCGCAAATTATCAGCTGGATAAACTTCCTAAAAGTGAGTCTTTTGCCCTCCCCGATCAGGATGGTACGTTTACTATCACCTATAACGCTGATGGCAATAAAGTGGCTATCAGAAGTAAGATCAATATCAATAAACCTGTTTTCACTTCGGACGAGTATTTCACACTGAAAGAATTATATAAAAACATTGTGCGTAAACAAGCCGAACAAATTGTATTCAAGAAACTATGAGACTACGGATCTATATATTATTTGTTTTATCCACCTGTACAAGCCTCGTAAAAGGACAGGAGAGTTATGATTCGGCAAAGATACCAGCCGGGCTGCTGAAGAATGCCGATGCCGTAGTACGCAATGAAGAATATATCCTTAATATCAAAAGCCGCAGCAGTGCCACGATGAGCTATAAAATGGCAGTGACTATTTTATCTAAAAGCGGCGACAATCATGCCGCAATGGACGAATACTACGATAAATTCTCTTCCGTATATAATCTTAAAGCTACCTTATACAATTCAAAAGGGGTTAAAATCAAAGCCTACAAAACATCAGATTTTAAAGATGAGAGCCTCACCTCGGAAGGCACAATGTATGACGACAGCAGGATCAAAAAACTAGATTTTCTGAATTCCGATTATCCTTACACTGTTGAGTACAGTTATGAAAAAGACTACGATGGATATCTGTGGTTCAGCCCCTGGCGCCCGGTAGGGTATTTCAGCCTTGCCATAGAAAAATCTGCATTTACACTGCAAATTGCTAAAGAGGTGACTTTTAAATATCTGAAGAGCGCGGGAATGAAAACCGACTCTTCGGAGGTAAATAACAGATCAGTTTACAAATGGGCATGCCAGAATTTTCCTGCGGTTGAATATGAACCTATGACTACCGGTCTGAATGAGATCACTCCATGGGTAGAGCTGTCCCCTAACCAGTTTGAATACGATCATTCAAAGGGCAATGTAGACAGCTGGAAAAATCTGGGCAGCTGGATCTATGAGTCCAGCAATAATGTCCAGTCGCTTCCTGAAAGTACAAAAGCAATAGTCAGAACACTGACTCAGAATGCAAAAACTGACAGGGAAAAAATCGAAATACTTTACAGGTACTTACAGTCCAACACAAGGTATGTGAGCGTACAGCTGGGTATTGGAGGTTTTATACCTATCGCGGCAGACAAAGTGGCCGCAGTGAACTATGGCGATTGTAAAGCACTATCAAACTATATGAGGTCACTCCTGTCAGTTGCAGGAATCCAGTCCAATCTCGTTATGCTGGGTTCTGACATGCCTTCCCTGAACCCGAAATATTCAAGCTTCGGACAGGCCAACCATATGGTACTCTGTGTTCCCACTGCAAAGGATACTACCTGGCTCGAATGTACCAGTCAATATAAGCCGGCGGGTTTTTTGGGCAACAGCACCGCTTCAAAAATAGTACTGCTGGTTACGCCAGAAGGCGGGAAACTGGTGAACACCCCAACCTATAAACCTGAGGATAATTTTCAAAACAGGTTTACCAGCGTTTCATTGGCAACAGAAGGAACTGCAGATATCAGTATCAAAACCGATTATGGCGCCTGTCAGTATGAAGAAAACCTGGGCATGATGCTGATGGCGCCTACCGACCAGCGAAAAAGGCTGATGAACAGCCTCGGTATCCCGAATATGGAAATTTTATCGGCCAGTTTTTCACAACCTGATAAGGCCGTGCCACAGTTAGAAGAAAGGCTAACGCTAAGAGGTTCCCAACTGCTCAGTGAAGGGGGCGACAAGCTATTTCTGACGCTCAATATGCTGAACCGGAAAGAAAGTGTGCCGCGTAAAATCGAAAACCGCAGGACATCTTTTGCTCTTCCTTACGGATTTAAAGATATGGATGAGATTATTTACACACTGCCTAAAGGCTACAAGGCAGAATTTATTCCCGGCGACGTATTACTGGAATCTGAATTTGGAAAATATACCGCTAAAGCCGTGTTAAAAGATAACACCATTATTTATACGCGTACACAATTGATCAACAGCAAGAAATACCCACCTGAGAAATACAAGGACCTGGTAGATTTTTATAAAAAGATCTATCTGGCCGACAAGGTAAAAGCAGTACTGGCTAAAATTAATTAGCCAGTACAACTGTTATTTTTTCCCTACAATGACCTTTGTGAAGTCTGCAGTATTGAGGTATTTATTGGCTAATGCCATTAATTCTTCAGCGCTGACAGATTTCACTGTTTTGATGTAGTTATCGTAATAATCATAGTTTAGTCCGGAGAAGTAGATGTTCTTAAATTTATCTGCGTGGGAGAAGGCATTTTCCAGGCTACCCAGCATAGAGCCGAGCATATAACTTCTTACCAGATCCAGCTCTTCGGCCGAAACCAGTTCAGTTTTTAACAGACCGATCTCTTTTTCAATTTCATTCAGCGCACTGGTACAAACATCTGCACCTACCTCTGTCGCGATGAAGAAATATCCCGCATCTTTCATTGAAACGATGGCGGAGCCGATGCCATAAGTATAACCTTTATCTTCACGGATATTGGCCATCAGGCGGGAGCCGAAATATCCGCCCAGCAGGCAGTTCATCACCTGGAAGGCTGGGAAATCAGCATGTGTTCTGTTTACGCTTCTGAGCCCCATCCTGATCGCAGACTGTATGGCATCAGGACGTTCAATAAAGATCTCCCCTGTTACTGATGAGTCAAAGGAGAACTCGTTAACGGTAGAAGCAGTGCTGTTGTTCCATTCCTTTCCAAAAGTGTTATTCAGGATAGCAAATTCGGATTCTTCAAATTTACCAGCAACAAAAATTGTACAGTTTTCGGGTTTGTAAGCCGCACTGAAATAACTTGTCAGTTCTTCCCTTTCTATGGCCTGGTAATCTTCCTCCCCGATATCGGAACCATATGCAGTATTGCCGAAAATGGCATGTGCAAAGTTTTTCCTTGCAATGAAGTCATTCTTCTGCAGGCTCACCTTCAGGGATTGCTGCTGGTTTTGTTTAAAGATATCCAGCTCATGCTGAGGGAAGATACTCTCATTTAAAACGGACCATAAAATTGGCAGGACGGCTTCGAGATGTTTGTTTAGCGTATATACCTTGATGCTGGACTGGTCTGCACCATAGTCAGTCTGTAAAAAGGCACCGTAATAATCTACCTTGTCGGCAATTTCCCTTGCCGTCAGTGTCTTGGTTCCGTTATTGATCAGGTGGCTGACAGCAATGGCCTGCAAGGGGCGGTCTGCTGTCCAGTTCACATTTTCAAATACCAGTTCTATACGAACGAGTTCCTGTTTGCCCGCATTGATGGTAAAAACCTTGATCCCGTTATCGAGTTCCTGTTTTTTGGGGGTGATAAAATTTATCTCGTTTACCTGTTTTGATTCAGGTATTAGTGTACGGTCAAGCATTGTTGGAAGTTAAATAATATAAAGTTGAACATTGCTCTCTGACGAAAGTCTTTTTAGCAGCATTCCGGATGTTAACGGCGTCTACAGCAAGGTATTTGTCTATCTCTGTATTTAAGTCTGCCGCATCACCCAGCAATTCATAGTAGGCAAGGTTCATGGCCTTATCCAACAGGCTCATCTCGGCGAATACCATAATGGACTCCGATTTATTCTTCACTTTCGTCAGTTCTGTTTCAGTTACATCATCGCCGGAGATCTTATTCAGCTCAGCCCAAACTGCGGCTTCAGCATTCTCCATAGTTACTCCCTCACTTAGTTTCCCCTCGATGACGAATAACCCTTCATCCATACTGCTGGTGATATAAGCATGTATGTCACTGAATAACTGCTGGTCTTTCAGCAGGCTATTGTAAAGCCTTGATGACTGTCCCTGCGAAAGGATATCAGCCATCAGATCATAGGCCTGGTAGGTTACATCCCTGCGGGCAGGCATCTTAAACGCCATGTAAAAAGCATTTAGCGGTACATTGGCAATAACAGTTTCTTTACGTTCAGCAGTTTGTACAGGCTCTTTGGGTAAATTCCTCAGGTATTTGTCGCCAGAGGGAATCGGGGCAAACCATTTTTCTGCCAGCACCTTTACATCTTCGGTTTTCACATTCCCGCCCACAACCAGGATTGCATTCTGAGGGTTGTAGTGTTTCTTAAAAAAAGCTTTTACATCTTCCATCGACGCATTTTCTATCTGTGCCAGATCCTGCCCTATCGTAGCCCAGCGGTAAGGGTGTTTCTGATAGGCCAAAGGCCTCAGTTTAAGCCATACATCGCCATAGGGCTGATTGAGGTAACGCTGTTTGAACTCTTCACAAACCACGTTGCGCTGTGTTTCAAGGCTCTTTTCAGAAAACGCAAGGCTCAGCATGCGGTCGCTTTCCAGCCAGAATGCGGTTTCGATATTGGTGGCAGGCAGGGTGATATAATAATTGGTAATATCATTGCTGGTGAAAGCATTATTTTCTCCGCCTACCCGCTGCAGCGGCTCGTCATAACTCGGTATATTTACTGAGCCCCCAAACATCAGGTGCTCAAAAAGATGTGCAAATCCGGTTTTATCCTCTTCTTCATCCCTGGCTCCAACGTCATATACGATATTCAGAACTGCCATAGGCGTTGTATCATCTTCATGTACCAGTACACGAAGGCCGTTAGCTAGTGTAAAACGATTAAAATCTACCATAAAAAAATATAATTCTGCCAAATATAAGCATAATGATTTAGGCTAAATGTGCTAATTATTCAACACATTCTGAATACCTGCCTGACACAAAAAATAGGAGCCGGTAAATGGCCAATACTGTAAATGTGATATTATTGTGAAGCAATTACAAAAGAACTTATGGTATATTTGCTATATGAACACTGCCGAATTACTACAAAGGGCGCTCCGATTTGACTTCTTAACAAAAGAAGAAGGTGTATTTCTATACCACAATGCTGCAACCGCCGAACTGGCATTTGTGGCCAATGAGCTAAGAAAAAAACAGGTACCGAGCGGTAAGGTCACCTGGCAGATAGACCGGAATGTGAATACCACCAATGTATGTATTGCCAACTGCAAGTTCTGCAATTTCTTCAGAAGACCCGGGCATGAGGACAGCTATATTACCGATATTGAAACCTATAAAGTAAAGATTGAAGAAACTTTCCGTCTGGGAGGCGACCAGCTGCTCTTACAGGGCGGCCACCACCCGGACCTGGGATTAAATTTTTATGCTGACCTCTTCAGGAAACTGAAGGAGCTTTATCCGGACCTTAAACTCCACGCGCTTGGCCCACCGGAAATTGCACACGTAGCGAAACTCGAGAAGATGTCGCATACCGAAGTGCTCAGTGCATTGAAGGCCGCAGGTATGGATTCTTTGCCCGGAGCCGGTGCAGAAATCCTCAATGACAGGGTACGCCGCCTGATCTCCAAAGGAAAATGCGGCGGACAGGAGTGGCTCGATGTGATGCGTGCCGCCCATCAGTTAGAGATCACTACGTCGGCAACAATGATGTTTGGCCATGTAGAAACTATTGACGAACGGTTTGAACACCTGGTTTGGATCAGGGAAGTTCAAAGTGAAAAACCTGAGCATGCCAAAGGATTTTTAGCTTTCATTCCATGGCCTTTTCAGGATGACGGAACTTTGCTGAAACGCCTGAGGGGCATTACCAATGACGTTTCAGGAGATGAATACATCAGGATGCTGGCGCTCAGCAGGATTATGCTGCCCAATATCAAAAACATACAGGCCTCATGGCTCACCGTGGGAAAAAACGTTGCCCAGTTATGCCTGCATGCGGGTGCAAATGATTTCGGATCGATCATGATCGAAGAGAACGTGGTTTCTGCAGCGGGTGCTCCACACCGGTTTACGGCCAAAGGGATTCAGGATGCGATCAGGGAAGCGGGATTTGAACCACAGTTAAGAGGGCAGCAGTACAATTACCGTGAACTACCTGAACACCTGGAAGAACAGGTAATTACGTATTAAATGTTGAATAGCATCCTGCATATACAGCTGGATGCACCATTATATATGTTATACATTCCGGATTGCTAATGTTTGCATTTTTAATATTCGGATTGCTAATTTTTGGATTTTTAACGTTCCGAAAGGTTTTTGTAAGTTGAAAAAGGGTAGTACTGTATCAATGCTGCCTGCTGCTGAAGGGCAGCAGAGAAGGCATTGATACAGTACTACCCTTTTTTGGCAACAGGTTTTCTCCGGGATTTTCTAAACAAGCGTACCAGCAGCTACTGGCCTACATTGCAAAACACATTGGCCCGGCACCGTTAACTCTAGCCTTCCATCATACCTAGACACCATACCCGTTGCAACCTGCTTTTCCACCATGCACGGCCATCATGCTACAGGACCAACTAAAAAAAAATGAACTGTTGTTTTGATGCCTTCTCGGCTGCCCTTCAGCAGCCGGCAGCATTGAAACAACAATTCATTTTTTTCAGCGAAGCCAGATAACCTCTAACCGCAATGAAATCACATCACCCCTGTAAAATCCACCACACAAATCCACCACAAACGCAAAAAAGAAGAGAGCAATTGCCCTCTTCTCCCATTTTAAACCTAAACAAACTATTATGATCTGATAAATAACGAGGCAATAGCCAGCACATCTGCTTTCACTAAAAACTCGTCAAAAGATTCTGTAGCCGCAGCAGTAGAAACCCCTAAACTTGGAATATTGACACCAGCCTGAACTACGTTGTCTTCACCTTTATATACGGCATCCACTTGTGGAACTCCGCTGTCATTTGCACCAGTGATCCATGGTTTCAACGCAGTAACACCTCCACCGGCAGGCGCTTTACGCATCTGACGGATATGTGAAGCATGGCGTGCCTCAACAGAGTGGATCTGCAGGGCTGTCTGCAATACGTCAGGGGCACTCATTAAACTAGGTGCCTGGCCTTTATAGGCTCTTACTCCTGTATCTTCAAAAGCCTGTGCAACTGCAAGGAAAGTAGGGTAATTAGTGAATACTGTTGGGAATGTACCTTTAGCAGTATAGTCAAAATTTGCAGCTGTAAATGCTACCGGGGTACCTCCCGAAGCTGTGATTGCTCCTTTTAATAAGTTAACGTGGGCCAGCTCATGATCACGGATGGTCGTGATCGCAGCTACAGCAGGAGTTCCTGCAGGGATAAGTCCAGCTGTGTTCAAACCGGTCTGATAAAAATTATACTCAAGATATTCAAGTGTGAGGGCAAAGTTTAGTACATCCAGTACGGTTGATGTACTTTGACCATATGCTTTTTTAAACATGGAACCCAGGGCAAGAGGAACGGCAGCTACGGCCACTTTTGATCCAAAGCTGTAAAATTGTTTCATAGCTGCCCGGCGCGGACTTAAGCGTTCATACACTTCGCCATCTACTTTTTCAATTTCTTCTAATATGTTGATGATATTCATGATTTGCTGGTTAAGATGGTAAGTTTGATGCGTTAATTACAGTTGTAATGAATGATTGTGCGATTGTTAAAACCTCTTTCGGAGTTCTCGCTTTATCAAGTCCGTTTGAATCCACCACTTCTGCATTTGCAAAAGTTCCGTTTTCAATCAGGTCGCGAATCAATGCAGCATGCCTGGCTTCAACTGAAACGATTTTGCCGGCAAGCACTAAATAATCAGCACTTTTAATCAGTTTACCAGCACCGTTATAGGCAGATACGCCGAGATCTTCAAATGCTTTTGCTGTAGCAAGTACGCTCGTACGGTCGGCGAAGTTGATCGATTTAAAATTAACTTCTAAGCCTATAATTGCATTTGCACCCAGCGCTTTTTTGAAAAACTCCCTGTGTGCCAGCTCATGATCCCTGATATCGGTTAATAATGAAAGCTCAGTAGCTGAGATACTTGCATACGGTGTTTTCACTACGGCATCATAAAAAGCAGCTTCAAGTTGCTCAAGTGCATAGGCATAGTTGAGGATACCCACATCACCAGATCCCAGGTTTACACCTCCAAGCCGGAGACCTTCACTACCGTCATCTTTTTTACAGCCGGCGGCCAGCAGTGCTACACCCGCAGCACCTGCGCCTGCATATTGGAGGAAAGACCTGCGTTGCAGTCTTGCAGTAAGAATGCCACTCTCTTTATGCAGCACTTCCTGATCTTCTTGTTGAAAATTTTTCATAAGGTAGATAGTTTTAAATTTTATTGTTGGTTCGGTTAAATAAATGTTGTATGAGTCTTTAGCGTGACATACGGCGGAAAAAATCATCCGGTTTTGGGTGTTTAAATAAAAATTCTTAAGTCCTTCATTTTTTTAATAAATTCACCATAAATAAATACCTGCCTGTGCTCAATGTAATTATAGTTGATGACGAAGAATTTGCGCGTTCTTCACTTTATTTTCTCTTGCAGGAAAACTGTGAAAATGTGCGTATCTGCGGCATCGCAAAATCTGTCGATGAAGCCAGGGAACTGCTCGCTAATTTTGATGTAGACCTCATCTTTTTAGACATCGCCATGCCCGGAAAAAACGGGTTTGAACTCATTCCGGACGCGAAAGACAACCATGCTCAGGTGGTTTTCACCACTGCTTTTGACCAGTATGCCTTGAAGGCAATTAAGGCAAATGCGCTGGACTATTTACTCAAACCCATAGACATTGACGAGCTCAAAGAAACGGTAGAAAAAGCCTCAAAAGTGATCCGGTACAGCGAGCAGGAAACTGACAAAAAAGAGCGCCTGAAAAACTTATCAGCAACACTGAATGAGGGTGCAGAAATTCGTAAAATAAGTCTTCCGAACGGGCAGGGTTACACCCTTATCGGGCTAAATGAGATCGTCAGAATTGAGGCCGACAGCAATTATTCTGTATTTCACCTGGCAGGCAGGGACAAGATTACCGTATCACGGGTACTGAAAGAATATGAAGAGATCCTGCCGGAAGACCAGTTTGTGAGGATACATAAGTCAAGTATCGTAAATCTGAACTACCTGAAGGAGTACAATTCCAGGAACGGACTGGAAGTGGTGCTGAAAAACGGAGAGAAAATTGCAGTTTCCCGCCGCAGGGCAAGCATTTTTACGGAGAAAGTTAAATTATATACCCGTCTTACAGGTGACAAATAAAATCAAAAGTTTCCGCTTATATCTCTTCGCAGGCCTGCTCCTGGTTTGCGGATACAGTTACGGGCAAACTACCTTTGTCAAACATTTCAGCACCAAAGACGGCCTGCCCAGCAACAGCTGTTATTATACCCTGCAGGATAGAAAAGGCTATATCTGGGTAGCTACAGATGCCGGCGTGTGCAGGTTTGACGGGAAAGTTTTTGAAACCTTTTCCATAGATGACGGCCTTCCGGACAACCAGATCGTGAAACTTCATGAAGACCGGCGGGGAAGGATCTGGTTTTCGGCATTGAACGGACAGCTCAGCTATTTTTATAAGGACAGGATCTTCAACGAAAAGAACGACAAATCACTTGTATTACTAAATTTCAAAAGTATAGTGATTTCATTCTTTGAGGACAGCAGGGGGAATATGTGGTTTGGAACCAATAAAAACCTGCTGGTGAAATGGGATGGAAAATCAATAAAAAAATATGTTTCGGCTGATATCAACAGCCAGTTTATTGCCACAGTGGTGTATGAAGACAAACTTGGGCGCATATGGGCCAGCAGTGCCGGATGCCTGCATGTTTTCAATGGTACAACCTTCATCAGGGTTAAACACCTGAGCAATCTGCTTTCCTTTAAAACAGCATTAAACCTTCCGGATAAAACGATGCTCCTGCTGGACAACAAAGGGTTAAATAAAAGAGACGGCAGCCGGCAGAAGCTTATCCTGAAGATCGATACTGCATTGCTCAAAAATAATCCGGGTTATTTTTATACTGAAAACCAGCAGGAATTATGGCTTAGCAACAACGCAGGCGTTTACTACATCGACAAACACGGCCATCAGCGGCAGTACCTTTCCAATGTGATGACCAACCAGGTTTTCAAGGACAACAAGGATAATATGTGGTTCACCAGCAACAATGGCATCTACATGCTTCCTAAAAAATCAAAAAGGATATATGTGGTGGACCAGACCCACGGTTTGACTAACAATGGCATAAAAAGCCTGATGAAAGACCATTCCAACCGGCTTTGGTTAGGGATGGACAATGGTACCATCAACATCCTGAGCATCCCTGGGTATATCTTAAGCTGCGTGAACCTGCCGGATCACAGGTTCAGTGCCATCAAACAGATGGCGATGGATTCCAGTGGAAAAACGGTCTTTTTTGCCTCCGATTACGGTTTAGGCAGGCTCAGTTACGACGGCAGAGTGCCCGGCAGGCCAACTTATCTCCGTGAAGCGAATAATTACAACTTTGTCTTAAAGAACTTCAGCATCAGCAAAAACAATCAGCTGGCAGTTGCACTTTCCTCCGGAGTGGTGATCATCAATGATCCGCTGCACAACTTTTCTTTTTCCTCCACCGCTTATAAAGAAGGGGGAAATTTCTTCAGCGGCCGCGCCTACCGTGTTTTCTATGATAAAGAGCAGCACCTCCATTTTTCCAGCAGCAACGGTTACGCTGAATTTTCAAAAGGGACATCGGTTCAGGTTTCCGGGAAAGACGGTTTGCTGAGCCGGCGGATCAATGACATGGCAGAACTGCCGGATGGCACAATGGTACTGGCAACCGATGGTTATGGACTGGTCTTCTGCAGGCAGAACAAGATCATCCGCCATATCACCAGGGATAACGGCCTGGCAGGCAATATATGTAAAAAACTGTTCGTCCGCGGGGGCTACTTATGGGTAGTGACCAACAATGCCGTCAACCGGGTGCTGCTAAAGGATAATTATCCCGTAGAATCATTTGATTTTACCAACAGCATGCTTGATAATGATGTAAACGAGGTTTATATAGACAGGGATACCGCATATTTTGCCACCAATCACGGTTTGATTTACTTTGCCAACAGCCCGTTTGACAAAACACAGGAAGTGCCAAAGGTGCTGATCTCCTCTATTCTCAACAACAAAAAGCCGCTCAGCCCTGATTCTTCCTTTAGCCTTGCACCGGCAGATAACAACATAACTTTTTATTACAGTGCTATCGACTTCCAGAGCAACAACATCCTTTACCGGTACAGGCTGAACCCGAACAGCAGCTGGACAGAGACCAGGAGCAGGCGCCTGGAATTTTCATCGCTGGAACCTGACAATTACACATTTGAGATCAGTGCCAGAACGAGCAACAGTCAGTGGAGCAAGCCCGTAGGTGTCAGTTTTATCCTGAAAGCCCATTTCTGGCAATCCTTATGGTTCATGATCCTGCTGCTGCTGTTTGCCAGCTTCAGCTTTTATAAGATAGCTGTCATTGTAACCAAACAGCAAAAGGACAAAGACCAGCAGCGGCTTTTGCTGAAGAATAAGATACTGATGCTCGAACAGCAGGCTTTGCAGGCCATGATGAACCCCCATTTCGTATTCAATGTGATGAACTCCATTCAGCACTATATCAACACAAAGAACACCTCCTCTGCCAATAAGATACTCACGGGTTTTGCCAGGCTGATCAGAAAAAACCTGGACATCTGTACCAAAAGTTTTATTTCCCTCGAAGAGGAAATTGAGTACCTGACACTCTACCTGAGCCTGGAGAAGATGAGGTTCGGTGAAAAGTTCAACTATACCATCAGCATTGCTGAAGATATTGACCAGGATGAAACCATGATCCCCTCCATGATCCTGCAACCCTATATTGAAAATGCGATATGGCATGGGCTGATGCCTAAGGAAGAAGGGGGCAGCCTGGTCATACGTATCAATCACCATGCGCCTGATTCATTGCTGATCCAGATCACGGATGACGGGATAGGAATAGACAATTCAATGCGCATAAAAAATGAGAAACACAACAGTAAGGGAATGAGCCTCACCCAGGAACGTGTGAACCTGATCAACCAGATTGAGGCAGATCCTATACGGATTACCATCAGACAGAACGGTGGTTCGGGCACAACGATCTCCATTTTGGTACCGAAAAGGTAGTACTTTACCGTTTACTCAATGATTCCTACCACTTACTAACTATAATTCGTTTCAGATTAAATTTGCATTAAACTTGTTATAGATATTAAAGCAAACAAAGTTTGCAAAAGCGTTCTTATAGAATTGGCAAAAGATATTTTTTCACCTAACCTAAAACTTATCTCAATTCAGGTTTCATTTGTGTGTTAAAAGTGGTAAAGTTTAACTTTACCACTTTTTTTTTGTTCAATAAATTCCGTCTGAACAGCAAGAAGTTAAAGATCCTGCAGAGAATTTTGAAAATAGTTCTTTTTTTAAAATGCTTTTTATGTTATTTTTGGTAGAGCAAAAAAATCAATAAAAACAGCCCGCAGTGCTATTTAAAAGATTTTTGTATTTTTAACTTATCAATAAATTCTGGCAATTTTATTTTAGACAAATGACAACTCCAAAAAAATCCGTTAGGAAAGATTCATTAGATGATCAGGCGCAGGACAAGGAAATGACTGACGATAATTCTTTTGATCCCATTGAGAAGAAAAAAACATACGACGACGATGACGACGATGATTTTGACCTGCCACTGGATGACCTTGACACTGACACCTTCGACGACTTTGATGATGATGACGACAACTACTAAATAAATCTTACCACCCCATATACAGCATCTTACACCAAGATGCTTTTTTATTTAAAATCTACCCCTTCAATGCAGATTATTCCCGTTTCCGGTTCACAGACCAAAAAAGAGTTTTTAAACGTTACCCATTTCATCTATAAAAATGATAAAAACTGGATCTGTCCGCTGGATCAGGATGTGGAAAAAACATTTGACCCGGGTAAAAACCCATTCTTCAAGCATGGGGAGTGTACGCGCTGGATCCTTAAAAATGATTCCGGACAAACGATAGGCAGGGTTGCGGCATTCATCAACCAGAAAAAGGCTTACCATTATGAGCAGCCCACCGGCGGAATGGGTTTTTTTGAGTGCATTGATGACCAGGACGCCGCATTCCTGTTATTTGAAACGGCACAGGCATGGCTGAAAGAAAGAGGCATGCTGGCCATGGACGGCCCTATCAACTTCGGGGAAAATGACACCTTCTGGGGCCTGCTGGTAGAAGGCTTCACTCCTCCTTCGTACGGCATGAACTATAATCCTGCTTATTACCAGGCCTTTTTTGAGAATTATGGATTTGTAACTTCCTATCAGCAGATCACCAACCACCTGGCCGTAAGAAAACCTTTTCCCGAACGCTTTACCAAAATTGCCACATGGGTATCAAATAAACCGGGGTATACTTTTGAGCATTTCTCCAAGAAAAATGCAGACAAGTACGTGGAAGACCTGATGGAGATCTACAATGACGGATGGAAAGATTTCGAGAACTTTGTTCCGATCAAAAAAGAGACCCTTCAGGAGAGTTTCAAACAGATGGAGACCATAATGGACGAAAAGTTGATTTGGTTTGCTTATTTGAACGGAGAACCGGCTTCCTTTGTAGTTATCATCCCGGATGCAAACCAGATGATCAAAGATTTTAAGGGAAAGCTTGGACTGATAGAAAAACTGAAATTTGTTTACCGCAGATGGAAGGGCGTAAACAGGATGAGGGCAATTGTGATGGGAACAAAAACTGCTTATCAGAAGCATGGCCTGGAATCGGCCTTATTTATCAAACTTAAGGAATATGTTTTGCCTATGGAGCAGTATGATGAACTTGAGCTGTCGTGGGTGGGAGACTTTAACGATAAAATGCTTTCTATTCATGAAGCAACAGGTGCCACTTTTGGCAAGCGGCACCTTACGCTGCGTAAATTGTTCTCTTAAAAGAAAGCTCTATTTTTCTCTGATCTCTTCGTAAAGATCGATTACTTTTTTCTGAAGCTTGATGATCTCTTCTTCCCTTAAAGAAAGTTTCGCTTTTAAGTTGTTAATCTCTTCGAAATTTACTGACTGAGGGTTTTCCCCTTCTTTAGAGATGATGTCCATTGTAGAAACTTCAAAAAGGTTAGCGATTTGAGCAAGTCGAGAAATGTTGATGTCTGTAATTCCTGTTTCAATCTTAGAAAATGCAGGAATAGAGATGTTGAGTCTTTTGGCTACTTCGCCCTGGCTCCAGCCATTTTTCTGGCGAAGCTGTCTGATGTTCTTACCGATAATGTTCATTTTTATAAATTTAGGTGTGTTTTGTTCATTTTAAATATTCAACTCACGTGCCAATTTGATTAAGTCCATACCTCCGAAGTTACCTGAACTCATCAGTAACAGGTTGGTATTCCTAAAATCCAGCCCCCTTAAATATTGCTCAAGAGTATTGGCATTATCAAAAAAAGTAAGCCGATCGTTCTTAAATGCTGTTCGAACATCTATTTCAGTGAACGGTATAATTTTTTTTTGTTGAAATGTCTTTTCATCAATATATACGATAGGATTATCCGCTTGGATCATCGAATCTGCATATTGTAGTAAAAAATTTTTATTTAAACTACTAAAAGTGTGTAATTCTATACATGCAACTAACTTTCTTTCCTCAAATTGTGACTTTACTGCCTCAACCGTTGCTTTAAGCTTAGATGGCGAGTGTGCAAAGTCTTTAAAAACACTTGTATTGTTTTCAGCAAATAATAGCTCCAGTCTTTTTGCAGCCCCTTTAAACGAAACTATTGCCTCGTTAAAGCCATCTTCATCTATCCCAATCTCCTTACAAACCAATTTCGCAGCACTTAAATTCATCAGATTATGGTCGCCAAAAACTTTCAGCGGCAAATTCTGTGGAAGCAGATAAGTTACCCCTAATTTAACGTTATGTGCCGGAATTTCGTACCCTATTTTAGTAACTTCACTGTTATTATTTTCAACAATATTACGTAATTCTTTATCAGTCTCACAATAGATTAATTTTCCACCCGGTGTGATCGTCTCAATAAATGCTTCAAATTGAAGCATATATTCCCCAAAAGTAGGAAAAACATTAACATGATCCCAGGCCACCCCACTAATTACTGCAATATTTGCTTTATAAAGATGAAATTTTGGCCGCCTGTCTATCGGGGAAGCCAGATATTCATCCCCTTCAATAATGATGACAGGCGCAGAGCTGGTTAGCTTTACCATCGTATCAAACCCTTCCAGCTGGGCGCCTACCAGGTAATCAAAATCTTTTCCGTGAAAGTTAAGCACATGCAGGATCATGGAGGTGATGGTTGTTTTACCATGACTGCCTCCGATCACTACACGGAGTTTATCCCTGGATTGCTCATAGATATACTCAGGATAAGAGTAGATCTTTAATCCGAGCTCCTGTGCACGCAGCAATTCGGGATTATCCAAAAAGGCATGCATTCCCAGTATGACGGCATCCAGGTCAGCCGTAATCAGTTCAGGATGCCAGCCCATTTCCTGTGGCAGGATCCCGAACCGGGCCAGCCTTCCGGCCGATGGTTCAAAGATCATGTCATCAGAGCCGGTTACTTTAAAACCTTTTTTATGAAGTGCTATCGCAAGATTATGCATAGCACTTCCACCAATAGCTATAAAATGTATCCTCATTCCAGTTTTTTAAAATGTGCAGCCACCCAGTCACCAATCTTCTGATGGTCACAATAATTGATATGCAAAGCTTTGCAGGCATCGGTGATCATCTCCAGATCCGGAGATTCATAAAACCCGCTGAAATATATATCCCCCCCGTTTTTAAGTACCCGGGCGTAAACAGGGATCTGATCAAGCAGGATATTGCGGTTAATATTTGCAAGAATGGTGTCAAACTCCCGTTCAGGGATCACTTCTTTACCGCCCCACAAGGCCGTGATCGTATGGATACCGTTCAATGCAGCATTTTCCACCGCACTTAAATAACATACTTCATCATTATCTATGGCCACCAGTTCTTTTGCACCCTTTTTTGCAGCCAGGATAGCGAGAATTCCCGTTCCGGCCCCCATATCCAGGATGACCTTGTCCTTCAGATCAGCGTCAAGGATATACCGCATCATCATGGTAGTGGTTTGATGGTGCCCTGTGCCAAAGGCCATCTTTGGGTCGATGACGATCTCATAGCGGTACTGGGGCTGAGGGGAATGAAAAGTTGCCCTCACATAACAGCGCTCATCAATGATCAGCGGCTCAAAGTTCTTTTCCCATTCCTCGTTCCAGTTCTCTGCTGCAATCTCAGTAACGGTATATGCATACTCAAATTCATCCTCGAACTGGATCATTGCATCAGTTAAGTTATACTGACTGTAACTGTCCTGGTCTATAAAGGCCGAAAAGCCATTTTCTGTGTCTTCAAATGTATTGAATCCGATTTCGGCCAGTTCATTGATCAGGAGATCTTTCTGGTACTCATGGATGCTGACAAAACTAAAGGTGACCTGTATGTATTGCATTAAGCATTGAATGTTTTAACGATGTCAGCAAAGTCACGTGATTTTAAGGAAGCCCCACCAATCAGTCCGCCATCAATATCCGTTTGCGCAAATAATTCCGCAGCATTTTTCGGGTTACAGCTTCCACCATATAAAATAGAAGTTTCTTCTGCAGCTGCTGCATCATACTGTGCTGCAACTTCCGCACGGATAAAGGCATGCACTTCCTGCGCCTGCTCAGCAGTGGCAGTTAATCCTGTTCCGATAGCCCAAACCGGCTCATAGGCAATCACTACTTTCGAGAAATCTTCAGCACCTAAAATGAAAAGGCCGTTCACCAGCTGGGATTTCAATATTTCAAAGAAATTACCATTATTTCTTTCATCCAGCGTTTCACCGATGCAAAAAATAGGGGTTAAACCATTCGTCAAAGCAATTTTTGTTTTTTCAGCAAGTAAAGCATCACTTTCAGCAAAATACTGACGGCGTTCTGAATGCCCGATAATTACATATTCACAGCCAACAGATTTGATCATCTTTGCTGAAATCTCGCCGGTAAAAGCACCACTTTCATTCTGGTGACAGTTCTGGGCACCGATTTTAACTGTTTCGCCACCAAGTTTCGCTAAACTGTTCAGGTGGATGAACGGAGCACATATAATAGCAATTTGGTCGCCTTTTTTTTCATCTCTTACAATGTTAACGATTTCTGAAAATAAAGAAATACCCTCTGCGTAATCTGTATTCATTTTCCAATTTCCTGCTACAATTTTCTTTCTCATAATTAATATGTTGTTATTTCTGTTGTATATTTAACTAAACGGTATTTTTATATGATTTTATATTACTAAATCCATGGGATTACACTAATAGGTGCTAAAGTAAAAAACTCTGCATTAAGATTACCTATAAATTTTCGTTAATTCAAAAATCCTTGACAAGATATCTTTTTCTATTTGATTAAATTCAATATTTCTGCGCCCGAATACCTTTTCTGTAGTTTCAAACATCTTATTGAGATTATAGACTTCAATTCCCGGAGTTGCCCCCCAGGAGAAATCGGGGATGAAATTAGGCGGATAACCGGCGCCGAATACATTTGCGCCTACGCCCGCTACCGTACCTGTGTTGAACATGGTATTGATCCCGCATTTGGTATGGTCGGCCATGATCAGCCCGCAAAACTGGAGCCCTGTATTCCGGTACGCATCCTGACTGTAATCCCAGAGTTTGACATCCGCATAGTTATTCTTAAGATTCGAGTTATTGCTGTCGGCTCCAATATTACACCACTGCCCCATTACAGAATTGCCCAGGTACCCTTCATGTCCTTTGGAAGAATATCCCCAGATCACTGCATTATTGATTTCGCCCCCTACCCTGCAGTACGGGCCGATGGTGGTTTGCCCGTAGATCTTACTGCCCATTTTCACCTGTGAATTTTCACACAATGCAAAGGAGCCCCTGATGTGTGAACCTTCCCATACCTGCGAATTTTCACCGATATAAACCGGGCCGTTCAGGGTATTGAACGTAGAACATTCCGCGCCGGCACCTTCTTCAAGAAAGATCTGGTCGCCCAGAACGGTATTTGTGCCACTCAGCGGGGCCGAAGATCTCCCTCTGGTCAGCAGGTTAAAATCAGCTTTCAGCTGTACATCATTATTTCTGAAGATGTCTTCAGGATAAACAAGGTGTGTAAATGAGCCGGTATAAATTACAGGGCGGAGATCAGTAGACTGGGTAAGGCTGGCAGCCTCACCTGCATTCACCTTGTAGGCCAGGACAAGCGTATCCTTTAACAGTACCTCTCCGGTCCTGAGATCGGTGATTGCCGCAAAAAGGGCTTCATCAGGACATATGGCACCATTCACAAAGGTGTCTGCATCAGTATGCGGGGCATACTTGGCCGAAAGGTAATCTATGGTGAGATATCCCGGAACATGCTCCGCATATCTGGCCCATTTATCTGCTATGGTCAGGATGCCCAGGCGCAGGTCAGCAACCGGCCTTGTAAAGGTTAGCGGGCGAAGGGAAGACCAGGAACTATCGTCAAATAAGTTAATCTTCATATGATGTTATCATGAACTTATCCCGTTTCAGCTCCGTACCGGCCGGCTGATGGCATAATCCGACAAAAATAAAAAAAGTCCCGGTGCTTACGCTCCGGGACTTTAAAATAATTTCCTATATGGTTACGATTATTTCTTAGCGTAACGTGTTTTGAATTTATCAATACGACCAGCAGTATCTACCAGTTTCATTTTACCGGTGTAAAATGGGTGAGAGGTGTGGGAGATCTCTAATTTATATAGAGGGTACTCATTACCATCTTCCCAAGTAACAGTTTCTTTAGTATCTACACAAGATTTAGTTAAGAAAGAGTATTCGTTAGACATATCTTTAAATACTACGAATCTATAGTTTGATGGGTGAAGATCTTTTTTCATATGAATTTATACTTATTTGTCGCTTATTTTGAAGGTTGCAAATATCCAAATTTTATTTTTTATATACAAGAATTAATGAAAAATTATGTACTATACTTTTTCCAGGTTTCTACTTTCTGTTTCTGCCGGCTAATGTATTCATCTGCAATCACTTCTGCAGAAGGCAGCTGAGAACGGCTTACCAGCAGGGATTTCAGCTTCTCCTCGTCCACATCCGCCCTGTACAATATATTCATCATTTTTGAGATGTCGTTGTCCAGCAGCCAGGAGAAAGCATGGATCATTTTCTGCCTGATCAGCTCTTCAGGCATTTCTTCCTCCAGTTCAAAGTCTTTTCCTATAATTCTGCTCAGTGCGTTCAGGTCATCCATGTATTTCTGCTTTAATTTCCTGACATAACTCCACCAGCACTCCGTTTGTTCCTTTAGGATGTACAAAACAGATCAGCTTATTATCGGCACCGGGCCTCGGCTCCCCGCTTAAAAGCACGAAGCCGTTGTTCTTTAATCTTTCCATCTCTTCATAGATATTGGTCACATCAAATGCAATATGATGAATGCCCTCCCCCTTTTTCTGAATAAAAGCAGCAATGGGGCTGCCTTCGTCAGTTGCGGCCAAAAGCTCTATCTTGTTTTCCCCGGTAAGGAAAAATGCAGTAGAAACACCTTCTGAGGTAACCAGCTCCCTTTTGTAAGCAGAAACGCCCAGCAGCTTTTCATACAGATCACAGGACAGGTCCAGGTCTTTCACCGCAATGCCGATATGTTCTATTTTATTCATCTCAGATCATAAGGTTAGAAAAATGTAAAAATGCATGTTTTCCCCTTGTGTTCATAGGGATGAATTGGAATTGTTGGTAATCTTTTTTTGTACATTTGTGCAGTGGAACGAATAAATTACTGACGATGGAACTTCCTATTTATCTCGATAACAATGCAACTACTCCCCTTGATCCAAGGGTCCTGGAAGCAATGCTGCCTTACCTTACCAGCAAATTCGGTAACGCCGCGAGCCGCAACCATGCTTTTGGATGGGTTGCAGAAGAAGGTGTTGATTATGCACGTGAACAGGTGGCTAAATTAATTGGCTGCACTGATAAGGAGATCATTTTCACTTCCGGTGCCACAGAAGCTGATAACCTGGGCATCAAAGGCGTGTTTGAAATGTATCAGGAAAAAGGTAACCATATCATTACTGCCACAACAGAACACAAAGCGGTACTGGATACCTGCAAACACTTAGAGAAACTAGGCGCAAAAGTAACCTACCTGAAAGTAAAGGAAGATGGCCTGGTAGATCTTGCCGAACTGGAAGCGGCAATGACTGAGCAAACCATACTCGTTACCATCATGTATGGCAATAATGAGATCGGGGTCATACAGCCAATCAAAGAAATATCTGCAATTGCCCATAAACATGGTGCCTTGTTCATGACCGACGCCACACAGGCGGTAGGTAAGATCCCGGTTGACGTGAATACAGACGGAATAGACCTGATGGCTTTCAGTGCGCACAAGATGTACGGCCCGAAAGGTGTGGGCGTTTTATATGTCCGCCGTAAAAACCCAAGGGTAAAAGTAACGGCACAAATGGACGGTGGTGGCCATGAACGCGGTATGCGTTCCGGTACCCTGAACGTTCCCGGAATTGTGGGCCTCGGTAAAGCCTGTGAGTTATGCCGTTTAGAAATGGACGAAGAGGCAAAACGCCTTTCTGCATTGAGGGATAAACTGGAAAGCGCACTTACTGTACTTGAAGAAAGTTATGTAAACGGCAATACACAGCACCGTTTACCGCACGTAGCCAATATATCCTTTAAATATGTTGAAGGCGAAGGCCTGATGATGGCCATGAAAGACCTGGCCGTATCTTCAGGTTCTGCCTGTACATCTGCATCGCTGGAACCTTCCTATGTACTGAAGAGCCTGGGTTTGTCTGATGACCTTGCCCATTCTTCTATCCGCTTTGGCCTTGGCCGTTTTACTACTGAAGAAGAAGTGGATTACGCCATAGCGAACACGATCAAAGCTGTAAACCACCTGAGAGACCTTTCTCCGCTATGGGAAATGTTTAAGGAAGGGATAGACCTAAGTAAAATTGAATGGGCAGAGCACTAGCCTCCGCGCTGCATCAGATCACCTATTAAATTGAATCTCTAATCAGGATTCTGCATGAAATAAAAAAATGGCATACTCAGAAAAAGTAATGGAACATTATACCAACCCGCGCAACGTTGGTACTTTAGACAAAAACAGCAAATCAGTTGGGACAGGCCTTGTAGGCGCTCCGGAATGCGGTGACGTCATGCGCCTGCAGATTGAGGTTGATGAAAACAATGTGATCACCGATGCTAAATTCAAAACATTTGGCTGTGGCTCTGCAATTGCTTCTTCTTCCCTGGCTACTGAATGGCTGAAAGGAAAAACCGTGGATCAGGCGCTGGCGATAGACAATATGGATATTGTTGAAGAACTGGCTTTACCACCGGTAAAAATCCACTGTTCGGTACTGGCTGAAGACGCAATCAAATCAGCAATCAACGATTACCGCGTTAAAAATGGTATGGCACCAATTGAAATGGCAAAATCTCACCACTAATCATAAAAATCAATGGCATCATTTTAGCTGTCATTTAAACATTAATATTTAAGCATATGATCACTATCACAGAAAAGGCGAAAAGCAAAATTGATCACTTAATGCAGGAATCTCAAATGGATACCGATTATTTTTTACGTGTCTCAGTAAAAGGCGGAGGATGTTCAGGATTAACTTATGCCCTGGATTTCGATAACGAAGAAAAAAAAGACGATCAGTTTTTTGAAGATAAAGGGGTACGTATTGCACTTGATATGAAATCATTTTTATATCTGGCAGGTACCGAACTTGATTTTACAGATGGAATAAACGGAAAAGGCTTTGCCTTTAACAACCCGAACGCTACCCGCTCATGCGGATGCGGAGAGAGCTTCTCTGTTTAAATTCAGTTACATTTTTTTAAAAGGGCGCCCCGGCGCCCTTTTTGCATAAACACAGTACCCTATATCGGGGATATTCTTCGGGTTTAACAACACTAAAATTGTGTTCCTATCATAAAAACTTTATTATTGCATTCGCAAAATATAATCATTATGTCATCATCAGATAAAATTTCTACCATTCCCAGCCTGCTGCGGAATGTAGTAGAAAGCATTCACCCTCCTGAAGCTACCTTTTTGGTACATAAGAGGAATGCCGACTGGGAAAACATCTCTTTTAAAGCTACGCTTGACAACGCAGATGCGGTCTCTGCGTTCTTTCTGGATAAGGGTATCACAAAAGGTGACCGGATGGGCCTGATGATAGAGAACGGGCCGGACTATATTTATTATGACCAGGGTATACAACAGATCAATGCCATCAACGTATCAATCTACCCTACCCTGTCAGAACATGAAGTTGAATACATCATCAACGACTCAGGAATGAGGGCCATACTGGTTGGCAATACCTTCCTTTATAAAAAAATACTGAAAATTGCAGGCAACTGCAGGCAACTGGAATACGTTATCCCTGCATTTCCGGGCCACTCCAAAATACCTGTTCCGGATAACCTGCAGCTGCAGATCATCAGTTTCGATGACGTACTGGGTGCAGGTAAAGCCAGGGCAGCACACTTTCAGGAAGAAATTACGCAGATCCGCCGGGCCATCAGCCCTTCAGATACCTCTTCCCTGGTTTATACTTCCGGAACCACCGGAACGCCAAAAGGCGTGATGCTTTCCCATAACAATTTCGTGGAGAACGTGAAAGTATGCCTCACACAAATGAAGGTAATTGAAAAGGATGATGTATTCCTGTCATTCCTGCCTTTATCACATGTTTTTGAGCGCACGGCAACCTACCATGTCTGCTGTATGGCGGGATGTACAATGGCCTTTGCACAAAGCCTTGAAATGCTGGCAAAAAACATGACAGAGGTGAGGCCTACTGTGATGAACTGCGTGCCGCGCCTGCTGGAGCGCATCCATGATAAAGCCTTCAAAAGCGGAACCGCCGAAGGTGGCCTAAAAGCCAAAATCTTTCTCTGGGCGATGGAAACCGGGAAAAAATACCGTCAACGGTCAGACGAAGGCAAAAGCCCGGGTTTACTGCTCGCAACCAAACAAATGATAGCCGAGAAACTGGTGTTCAGCAAGATCAAGGAAAAGACCGGCGGCAGGATAAAGTTCCTGATCTCGGGAGGGGCCGCCCTTCCGAAAAATGTAGGAGAGTTTTTCGGTAACCTCGGAATTAAAGTATGCGAGGGCTTCGGCCTGACAGAAACCTCGCCCGTGATGACCTTCAGCGAAGCCAACAGGCAGGTTTACGGCACTGTAGGACGGGTAATTCCGGGTATTGAGGTAGCCATCCAGAATATTGAGACCAAAGAGATCATCAACATACAGACCCACGATACCTTTGATGAAAATTTTGAGTGCCCCGAAGGTGAGATCATTGTGCGGGGCCATTGCGTGATGCAGGGCTATTTTAATAAACCGGCAGAAACTGCCGAGGCAATTGACAGGGATGACTGGTTCCATACCGGTGATATCGGCAGGTTCTATAAAGGTTATCTGCAGATCACAGACCGCCTGAAGAACATGATCGTGAACGCTTACGGTAAAAATGTTTATCCAACCCCCGTTGAGAATATCTACTTAAAAAGCCTCAGGATAGAACAGCTGTTCCTCATTGGGGATAAGCGCGAATACCTTACCGCAATTGTGATCCCCAACAGGGAAAGCATGCAGGAAAAATTCAAACTGGAAGATTCATTTTTCGAAATCCCGGAAACATTTATCACTGATCCCGAAATCATCGCCTGGATCAATGAAGATATCAGAAACTTCTCAAAAGAACTGGCCAAGTTTGAGCGCATAAAGAATTTCAAGGTAAAAAGAACGCCTTTCAGCATGGACGAAGGTGAGGTCACGCCGACCATGAAAATCAAACGTAAGGTGGTAGAAAAGAAATATGCCGAAAGTATTAACGAGATGTATACCGCATCGGTTGAAGCCGATTAGAATTTTCTAAAAAAACACCCTTCTAATTTACTATTTTTGCTGAACATTCGAATGAGCACCATTCGGATGTTCGTCATTTATAACGTTATCCGGCGGGAGCCGAATATTTAAAACATATGAGTACAGGACTATCAGAACAAGAAATACTGCGCAGAAATGCGCTTGTCCAGTTGCGTGAACTGGGAATCGATCCATATCCTGCCGAAGGTTATAAGATCAACACAACTGCTGCAGACATCTTAGCAAACTACAACGAGGACAATAAGGAGGCCTGGCAACAGGTAAGCTTTGCAGGCCGGATCATGACCCGCCGTATTATGGGCAGCGCTGCGTTTGCAGAAATACAGGACTCCACAGGCCGTATCCAGATTTACCTGAAAAGAGATGAACTTTGCCCTGATGAAGATAAGACCCTGTACAATACCGTATTCAAGAAACTGCTTGACCTGGGCGACTTTATCGGCGTAAAAGGTTTTGTGTTCAGCACACAAACCGGAGAGATCTCTGTACACGTTACAGAATTCAAACTGTTATCAAAATCATTAAAACCCCTGCCCATTGTAAAACGTGACGACGAGGGTAATATATATGACGGCTTTACTGACCCTGAGCTGCGGTACAGACAGCGTTATGTAGACCTGACCGTAAATCCGGGCTTTAAACAGATCTTTATTAATCGCTCAAAGGTAATCAGCACCATGCGGAATTACTTTGACCAGCAGGGCTGGATGGAGGTAGAAACACCTATTCTGCAGCAGATCCATGGCGGTGCAGCGGCACGCCCCTTTGAAACGCACCACAATACGCTTGATATGCCATTATTTTTGAGGATAGCAAACGAATTGTACCTGAAAAGATTGATCGTTGCCGGATTTGACGGCGTATATGAGTTCGGTAAGATGTTCAGAAACGAAGGCATGGACCGTACCCATAACCCCGAATACACAGCCATGGAGATCTATGTTGCTTACAAAGACTATATCTGGATGATGGCAATGGTGGAAGAATGTCTTGAAAAGGTAGCAATGGCCATTCATGGAACGCCTCTTGTAAAAGTTGGGCAACATGAAATTAACTTTGCTGGCCCATATGAAAAACTCACCATGTATGAGTCGATACAAAAATATACAGGGATCGATGTTTCAAAGATGACGGAAGATGAGATCGCGGCCACATGCAAAAGCCTCGATATAGAAACCGACGCTTCAATGGGACGCGGTAAGCTTATTGATGAGTTGTTCAGCGAGAAAGTAGAAGCCAACCTGATCCAGCCAACATACATCACTGATTATCCTCTGGAGATGACCCCACTGGCTAAAAAACACAGGAGCCAGGAAGGATTGGTTGAGCGTTTCGAATTATTTGTTAATGGTAAGGAGATTGCCAACGCTTACTCAGAACTGAATGACCCTATAGACCAGAAAGAACGTTTCGAAGACCAGCTGAAACTTGCTGCCAGAGGCGATGATGAAGCGATGGCTATGGATGATGATTTCGTACGTGCACTGGAATATGGTATGCCTCCAACTTCAGGACTGGGTGTAGGTATTGACCGTCTGGTGATGCTGATGACCAACCAGTCTACCATCCAGGAAGTGCTTTTCTTCCCTCAGATGAGACCGGAGAAAAAAGCAAAGATCACCACTGATGAAGATTTTGTGAATGCCGGAATACCTGCTGAATGGGTGCAGGTGATCAGGAAAATGGGATTTAACACGGTAGAAGATCTTGCCGGCGCCAATGCAAACAAGGTTTTTAATGATTTGGGCGGGATGCGCAAGAAGCTAAAACTGGATTTGACAATGCCTTCAAAAGAAGATGTAACTGCCTGGTTTTCTTAACATAAAAATAACAAAGACTTAAAGGCCTGCCGTAGTGATTTATGGCAGGCCTTTTCTATTTTTACCAGACATAAATAATTTGGAAAGCTATGAACAACTCTAGTCTGGAAATTACCGAAAACGAATACTGCATAAAATTAAGCAAAGATGCTTTTGATCTTTCGCTGATCCGTCAGCTGATCAAAAGAATTCAATCAGAGCAACTGTTCTTTAGCAAAAGAAATGGCTATATGGAAGATGATATCATCAGCAGGGGCGGCCTGAATGAGAATGAAAATTTTGACAGTTTAAACGAGAAATAAAAATAGCCACGTCTGTGGCTATTTTTTTATTCATTTTACTAGCGGTACCTTACCTGCTGCTGCTTGTCCAGCATTCCCAATTGATCTTTCATTTGTTTGATCTGATCGGCAAGTAATTTGTTCTTATCTGCTTTCTTCGCTTCTGTCAGATACATCTGCGCTTCTCTTTTGTTACGTTTACCCATGGCGATACCGGCTAAGCTTAGCTTGGCCAGTGCAATGTTATGGTCCATCTGCATCCCCAGGGAAAGTGCTTTCTTGAAATATTTCTCCGACTGCATCGGTGCTTTCCTTGATTCTATCAAACCAATGAGCAGATTATAGTAACCATGCTGAATCCTGATCAGCTGTGTTTCATAGTTGGTGATTCTCTTTAAATAAGCTTCAGCTTTTACCATATCGTCTTTACGTAAAAACCACTGTGCAAGAAGCATATTCTCATTATAGAAAAAGGTAACAATGATGAGCAGACTAATCAGCACGGCTAAAACACCCCAACCCCAGAAACCGAAAATCATCAGTGCAACCGCACCTCCTAATACCACAAAACCTGCAATAAGTCTTACTATGTTTGGCATAAAATCTTTAATTATTTTTTTTGCAAATATCGTGTTTAAATACCAAAAACCAGATTTAAAATAATAATTAATCATTGGCATGACAGGGGGATTTCAGCGAACGGTTATTAGGCCGGACTTCCATTTACTTATACCTGAAGCCTGCGTTACCCAGGCGTTACCTAAGTTTTTGCGGGCTGGGTGTGAGTTGGGAAAGGATCAAATGTAACTCTAACGCTGTAACCCGCGTTTACACCTCTCCCAACTCACACCCAACCTGCAAAAACTTACAGGAATGAACGAAGAAACAGTACGGCAGCAACCCGAAGAAATCAACAGCTGCTCAATAAATTTACTGCTATCAAAACATTCCTTCCTATATTTGTTATTGGTTCTGGACTGTGCTTACACCGTCCAGAATTAAAATTAAAATACTGAATATTGATGATTCAAAATAACTGCAGCCGGGACAGTATCCTCTCCACACCGGAAATGAGAGAAAAATATGATACGGAATATCCTGCCTATATCCCCGATCCGGAAATAACCGGGCAATTAAAAACCCTCCTGGAAAACGTACAGACCACTATTGTAATGGGAACCTGGTGCTCAGACAGCAGGTTACAGGTATCCCGTTTTTTCAAAATTACCGATAGCGCAGGCATTGCTGAAGACAGCATTCAACTGATCTGTGTAGATGAAACGAAAAGGACGGATGACGGCCTGGCAGATCTTTTAAACATCGTCAGTGTGCCTACGTTCATTTTTATGGAGGATGATCAAGAAACGGGCCGGATCATTGAGTCGCCCGAAAGCACTCTTGAAAACGATATGATTGAGCTATTAACAAAAAAAATAACAGCATGTCAGCAGCATTAGAACCAGGATGGTTAAAGGTCCTGGAACCTGAATTTGAGAAACAGTATATGAAAGACCTGAAAGCCTTTCTGGTACAGGAAAAAGAAGCGGGATTTACCATCTTTCCGAAAGGCCCTGATATTTTCAATGCCTTCAACTATACGCCGTTTGACAAGGTTGAGGTAGTCATTCTGGGGCAGGACCCCTATCATGGCGACGGGCAGGCACATGGGCTTTCTTTCTCGGTAAAAAAAGGAGTGGCAGTGCCGCCTTCGCTGAAAAACATTTACAAGGAACTGGAAACAGACATTGAGGGTTTTCAAACGCCCGGCCATGGTCAGCTCACGCAATGGGCCGGGGAAGGGGTATTACTGCTCAACGCCACCCTGACCGTACGTGCCCACCAGGCAGGCTCACACCAGGGCAAAGGCTGGGAGGCATTTACAGACCAGGCCATCAGCCAGCTGTCAGTACAGAAAACGGGACTCGTATTTTTATTATGGGGGAAATTCGCCCAGAACAAATCCATACTGATCGATGAAAAGAAACACACGGTGATCAAATCCGCCCACCCTTCCCCATTTTCGGCATATACAGGTTTTTTTGGCAGCAAGCCTTTCTCTAAGACCAATACTGCGCTGATTGCAGCCGGAAAGAAACCCATTAACTGGCAGATCAGCTGATCAGCATTAAGCTCAGGTGTGAATTTCAATGTCAATAGAATTGTGGGGCTGACATTCAGACCATACCCGGAACATTCTGCACCGCTATTATCAAATAAAAAAGCCCCTTAACATTTCATTTCAATGTTAAGGGGCCTGGTCATTCCGGAGGATTAATATTCCAATGGAACGATAGGTTCTTTTTTGGTAGTGGACATGATCATCATCGTCTGAAAGGTTTTTACAACGCTGATCTTGCTGATCTTATCCATGATCAGCCTTTCATAAGCCTTGATATCGCTTACATATACTTTTAACAGGAAATCTGCCTGGCCGGTCACGTGGTGGCACTCTGTAATTTCCTTAATCTGGTTGACCTCATCAAGAAATATCTGGATAGTGTTGTTCTTATGAAAATCGAGCTGGACCTGGATAAAGGTCTTGATCCCTAAACCCAGTTTCTCTTCATCAACCAAGGCATGATAGCTCTTAATGAAACCCGACATTTCTAACTTCCTTACACGTTCTAAGGTAGGCGCCGGTGATAATCCAATTTCCTGTGATAAAAGTAGATTGGTTATTCTTCCGTTTTCCTGTAAAAGTCTGAGTATTTTAAAATCTATTTTATCTAATTCTGTTGCCATTTTCCTGGATCTTGAACTCAAAGGTAGAATAACAAGCGCTTATTTACCAAATTTAATTCTAAAAAATATCAATTAAATTATGCTTTATTTTATAAAAAAATTTTTAGATTTATCTAAATATACAATTAGGCTCGTACAATGCATTCTTTTACCGAAGAGAACTACCTTAAAACAATTTATCATTTATCACAATTAACTGCCAGCCCGGTACAGACCAATGCTATTGCAGACGGAATGAAAACCAGGGCAGCAACGGTTACAGATATGCTGAAGAAGCTTTCTGATAAAAAACTGATTGATTATATCAAATACCAGGGCGTAACACTGACTGAAAAAGGAAAAACAACTGCCATTAATATTGTAAGAAAACACCGCCTCTGGGAAGTTTTCCTGGTTGAAAAACTAAAGTTCAAATGGGACGAGGTACATGATATTGCCGAAGAGCTGGAACATATCAATTCCGGACTACTGGTTGAACGCCTGGATGAATTCCTGGGTTTCCCGAAAAGAGACCCGCATGGTGACCCTATTCCGGATCAGAACGGATTTTTTGAGCCTGCCCAGAATATCCACCTTCATGAAATGTCATGCGGGAACAAGGGCGTGATCATTGGTGTGAGCGAATATTCTTCCTCGTTTTTAAAGCACCTGGAAAGACTTGGGCTCACCATAGGTATCGTCATCGAGATAAAAGAAATAGCTGATTACGATGGGTCTGTTGAGCTGCTGGTGGATGACAGAAAGATCAATGTGAGCCGGGAAGTGACACAGCATATCCTCATCAATTATAAGTAAAGCGCCACAAAATATAGCATGAAAAACTCAGAATCATTAAGCGAAGTACATCAGAGTGTAAATACGAGCAAACGTACCGGATGGCGAAGGATATTATCATTCATCGGCCCCGCCTATCTGGTGAGCGTAGGGTATATGGACCCGGGAAACTGGGCAACAGACCTGGCCGGGGGAAGTAAATTCGGGTACCAGCTGATCTGGATCCTGCTGATGTCAAACCTGATTGCACTCCTGTTACAGTCGCTCAGTGCCCGTCTTGGCATCGTGCGCGGACTGGACCTGGCGCAGGCCTCGAGGAATGCCTATCCCAAATGGGCCAACATCCCCTTGTTTGCCCTGGCACAAACTGCAATTGTGGCCTGTGACCTGGCCGAGATCATTGGAATGGCCATTGGTTTAAACCTGCTCTTTGGACTGCCACTGATCTGGGGGATCAGCATTACCATCTTTGATACGGTGCTGCTGCTGTTCCTGATGAATAAGGGCATGCGGAAAATGGAGATCTTCATCGTTTCCATGGTGTTCATCGTAGGCTTCTCCTTTCTCGTAGAGATGTTCATTGTAGAACCCTCCATCAAAGAAATTATCGGCGGGCTGCAGCCATCTGTCCTGTCCGGGCAGGCCTTGTATATCGCCATAGGAATCATCGGTGCTACCGTAATGCCCCATAATCTTTACCTGCACTCTTCACTGGTACAGACCAGGAAATTCGAAAGGGACGAGAAAGGCATCAGAGAAGCGATAAAGTTTAATTTCATTGATACTGCTGTGGCACTTAACCTGGCCTTCTTTGTAAATGCGGCCATATTGATCCTTGCCGCCGCTGCCTTTTTTAAAAACGGGCTGCATGAAGTTGCCGAGATACAGGATGCCTACAAGTTACTCGGGCATATCTTTGGCGGTGTTGCCCCTACCCTTTTTGCGCTGGCACTGATTGCGGCCGGACAAAGCTCCACAGTGACGGGCACGCTTGCCGGACAGATCATCATGGAGGGCCACATCAACCTGAGGATACAACCCTGGCTGCGCAGGCTGATCACCCGCCTGCTGGCCATCATACCTGCATTTTTCACTATCCTCTATTTTGGCGACGATGCGCTGAGCGGATTGCTGATCCTGAGCCAGGTGGTACTCAGCCTACAACTGGGTTTTGCAGTTATCCCCCTGATACATTTCACCTCCGATAAAAAAGAAATGAAAGGGTTTGCGATCAAACTTTGGGTAAAGATACTGGCCTGGCTGAGTGCCGGCGTGATCGTCCTGCTGAATATTAAACTGGTTATTGAGGAGATCAGCGGCTGGGCCAAAGCTTCAGACGGATGGTATATTTACTTTCTGATCATTCCCGTAGCTATTCTCATCGGGCTGATGCTGCTGTACGTTTTTATCTACCCCCTGTTTACCAGGAGCAAGGTGAGGAACAACGTTCCCCATGGAAATGCCCTGGCAATAGAGAGCGTGGAAAAAATCAGTTATACCACAATTGGAATTACGGTTGATTTTTCAAAGAATGACCGCAATACGATCAGGCATGCGCTGATACAGGGCGGAAAAACTGCAGATTACCACCTGATCCATATTGTGGAAACCGCAGCTGCACGTTACCACGGACAGGCAACAATGGATCATGAGACACTCAGTGATGCCGGCAACCTGGACAAATATTGCGAGAACCTCGCCGGCCTCGGCTACCATGCCATACCACACATCGGTTTTGGAAGTGCGTCAGGAGCTATCGCAGAGATCAGCAAAAGCAGCAAGCTTGAACTACTGGTAATGGGTGCACACGGACATAAAGGGCTGAAAGATCTGATTTTTGGCACCACTGTTGAGTCTGTACGACATAAAGTTACTATTCCTGTATTGGTAGTCAGGTAGGAAAAGACGATATTTGTTAATTCTATGAAGAACGATATTCAAATAAAAAATAAAAGAGCATACTTCGACTATAATATTATTGAGAAATATGATGCCGGACTGGCATTACTGGGTACTGAAATCAAAGCGATCAGACAGGGAAAGGCCAACATGACCGATGCCTTCTGCATGTTTATCGGTAATATCCTATATGTAAGGAACCTGCACATTTCAGAATACAGCCACAGTTCCTTTCACCATCACGACATCAAACGGGACAGGGTACTGCTGCTGCAGAAAAAGGAATTGAAAAAACTGAAGTTCAGAAGCGAGGAAAAAGGTTATACCATTGTGCCGCTGCGCATCTTCACCAATGACAGGGGATATGCCAAAATTGAAATCGCCCTGGCACAGGGAAAGAAAGAATTTGATAAAAGAGACAGTATCAAAGACCGTGAATCCAAACGCGAGATGGACCGGGCACTGAAAGTTTAACTGCTACCAGGCCTGGTCTCCTACCAGGGGAACAAACCTGAAGGTATCCAGTTCAAATTTTTCAAATTCAGTCTCATTGATACGGATCACGGTAACCATGGTCTGTGAATGTTCATCACCCACAGGAATAACCAGTATTCCACCGATCTTAAGCTGCTTCAGCAGAATTTCAGGAACAAAGGGCGCACCGGCAGTAACAATGATCTTATGGTAGGGCGCGTGGGCGGCAATCCCCATAGAGCCGTCGCCAAAAAAGAAATTCGCAGGATAACCCATTCCGGGCAGCACCCTGATGGTATGCCTGTAAATGCTCTCCTGCCTTTCAATCGTATAAACATCTGCTCCAAGTTCCATCAGGATACACGTCTGGTAGCCGGAGCCCGTACCGATCTCCAGTACCTTATCACCCTTGTTGATATGCAGCAATTCGCTTTGATAGGCTACGGTATAAGGCTGGGATATGGTTTGTCCGTCACCAATAGGAAAAGCGATATCCTTATAGGCCTGGTTCCAGAAGGTTTCATCGAAAAAGAAATGCCGCGGCACCTTGCCGATTGCTTTGAGAACACGCTGATCTGTAATCCCTCTTGACGCAAGATGCTCAACCAGCTTTTTACGTGCCCCTCTTTCCCGGTAATTGTCTACAAATTTATATGCCATTGCATTTCAAAAATACTTCTTTACCCGCAAAAATCTACTGTTTTTATGCGGGTAAAATTGATCTGCACCGTAAGACGCATAAAATCACTGTCTTGAGTGTCTTCTAAACAAGATTAATTTGCCTTACCATTTCACAAACGAAACAAGCAATTTTATTTAAAAATACGTAGCAGAATTACTTCATAAAACAAAAAAAAATTGTAATGTCACTTTTTTATGCAGTCAGCAAATATGATATATTTTTGGGTTGACATCACCCCAATTCTATTCATCGTATGAGATTAATTTTGCTTATTTGTTTACCCTGTTTTTTTGTGCCTTTTACTTCATTTTCACAAATCAACGGTAACTACAGTTATTCCATTGCGGCCAAAGGATTTTCGGTCATACAACTGCCCAAAATATTCAATCAGGATTCGGAAAGGTACCTGAACAGTACATTGAATGGCGGCATTGTAAAATTTAACGACAACCAGTTCAGTTATAGGATAAGCGGAAATTTTGTGGAAAAGGCATTGTCTTTTGATAATGATTGCAGCAACTGCGACCTTGCCCGGGGAAAGGTAAAAGACTATGCCTTTAAGATCGGCTTTGAGAAGAACTTTAGCTATGCACGTATACAGCCGTATTTCGCATTGGATATGGGATATCGTTTTAACCGCTTTAAAGGATCTGTCACTGCGCTCAATAACCAGAGGAGCATAGTTTCAGTCCATGATCTGGAAGACAGCAAAAGCGGTGGTACTGCCACATCCGCTATAGGGCTGAAGATTAACCCGGCAGAGCATATTTCCATTTTCATAGAGAGCGGCATAGAATTTTACTATGCCTATGTCCGTCAGGAAATCACCCCGGGGGATATCACAACATCGAGGCAGCAGATCAGGTTTAACAGGGGGGAATTCATGCTTAACCCAATATCTGTAGGCGTACAGATCCAACTGATAAACAAGAACTAATAGGGGTCCACATCGATCTGAATGATCACGCCCCTGTATGCCTTTTCGCTGTTAAAATCACTGATGGTTTGTTTGATCACGGCTTTTACCTTCTGGATGGCATCAGATTTATCCGATTTGATGATGAGCTGTTTGATGTAGTAGTTCCTGATCCTTGATACCAGGGGCTGCTCAGGCCCAAGCACACGGTTTCCAAGCTGTGCCCTCAGCAGCGAAGCAAAATGCGCCGAGGCGGCGTTTAACAGGTTTGAATCCTTATGTTTTACATTGATAAAAATAAGCCTGGTGAATGGCGGATAATGAAACTGCCTGCGCTCTTCAATCTCATCGTTATACATCTCAGTGTAGTTGTTCTCCACTACCTGTTTGATAATACGATGGTCATCATCATATGCCTGGATGCAGACCTTGCCCTGCTTGTCCCGGCGGCCTGCCCTGCCTGCTACCTGTGCCAGTAACTGATAGCTGCGTTCGAAAGCCCTGAAATCAGGATAGTTCAGCAGCGTATCCGCATTGATGACACCGATCAGCGTTACGTTATCAAAGTCCAGCCCCTTGGCCACCATCTGCGTGCCAATCAGGATGTCGGTTTTCTTGTCCTGGAAATCACCAATGATCTTTTGCAGGCTGTTCTTTGTTCTGGTACTGTCCACATCCAGCCTGGCAATCTTTACCTCAGGAAAGATCAGGCTCAGCTCCTCTTCCACACGTTCGGTTCCAAAACCTTTCTGCTCAATATGCACCGAACCACAGGCCGGGCAAATATTCATGCTGCTCTCATGGTAACCGCAATAATGGCAATGCAGCTTGCCGCTGCTTTTATGAAAAGTAAGGCTCACATCACAGTTCACGCATTTAGGTGCAAAACCACAGGTCTTGCAGATCAGGATGGTGGCATATCCCCTCCTGTTCTGAAACAGGATCACCTGTTCTTTTTTTTCCAGCGCTGCAGCAATATCATCTATCAGCACGCTGGAGAAATAGGAGACCATCTTTTTCCTCTTTGTTTCATCAGAGATGCTCACCACCTGCTGCAGGGGAAGCTCAACGCCTCCAAATCTTTCATTGAGCCTAACCAAACCATATTTACCGTTTAAGGCATTGTAATAACTTTCTATGGAAGGTGTAGCAGAGCCCAGCACAATTTTGGCCTGGTGAAGATGCGCAAGGTAAACAGCGGCATCCCTGGCCTGGTACCTTGGAGCGGGCTCATTCTGCTTATAGGATGACTCATGTTCTTCATCAACGACGATCAGTTTCAGCGTTTTGAAAGGCAGAAAAACAGAAGACCGTGCACCAAGTACGATCCTGTACTTTCCGCTCAGCACATGGTTCCAGATCTCTACACGTTCATTGTCGTTGAATTTTGAGTGATAAACCCCTATTGCATCGCCAAAATAACGTTTGATCCTTTCCACGATCTGCGTGGTCAGCGCAATTTCCGGTAGCAGGAACAATACCTGCCCGCCACTGGCAATGGCTTCTTCAATGAGTTTGATGTAGACCTGTGTTTTGCCCGAAGCGGTTATTCCGTGCAGCAATACCACATCCTTCGCCTGAAACGCCGTCTGTACATTGGCAAGTGCAGCACTTTGTGCTTCGCTGAGCTTGAAATTGAGGATCAGATCGTCGTTTTCATCCTGTAACCGACTGACAGCCTTCTTATGGAGACTAAAAATTTCTTTGTCCAGTAAAGATTTCAGTGCGGCCTGCCCGCAATTGCTCTCTTCCAGCAGCTGCTGCCTGGATATCTCCGCGCCGGATTTAGAAAGTTTGATATAGGCCAGTAAAGCGTCCAGTTGTTTGGGAGCGCGTTCCAGTACTTCAAATAATTGTCTGAAATTATCTTCCTCCTTATAAAAAGGGTTTAAGGTAATGTATGATTTTAACAGCGGTTTGTATTTTTCTACCACTTCTTCGGCGATGTGGACAATCTCCTTGTCCAGCAAAGACCGTATCATAGGAAATACCGTCTTCTGCCCCAGCAGGGCCGATATCTGGTCTACCGTAAGCCGTTTCTGCTTTTCCAGGGCGGTGATCAGCATGGCCTCCTTCTCTGTAACTGCAAGCTCTTCATAATTGATGTCCTCACGCAGGATGATGATCGTTTCACTCGCCAGTTTTAAACCGGCGGGAAGGGCGGCGGACATCACATCCCCTTCATTACAGAGATAATATTCTGTCATCCAGTCCCAAAACTGCAGTTGCAATTCATTGACTACCGGATGTTCATCAATCACGTCAATAATATACTTTGCCGGATATAATTCCGGTGCGGTCTGGCTGATGCTTTTGATCAGTGCGGTATAGATCTTGTTCTTGCCAAACTGAACGATCACCCTTTTGCCAACAGCAGTATGTTCGTTTAAATGGAAAGGCACGCGATAGATATAATTTTTCGAGAGAGACAGCGGTAAGATCACCTCTATGAACAGCGTATCCCGTTCCGTAAAATCCATATCCATATTTTCCTGCATTTATCTGTTCTTTAAGGCGGCAAAAAAGAGGATCACCCAGCCTAAGATCAGAAGCAGTCCTCCGAAAGGGGTTACAGGACCTATAACATTTACAAATCCGATATGCGTGATCTCCCTAGTAGCCAGAAGGTACAGTGATCCCGAGAAAAGTACGATCCCTATAGTGAAGCAAAAATAAGAAAAGTCTACCAGTTTTGTTCTGAAACGTGCAAAGGTAGACAGGAAAAGTAATGCGAAAGTATGATAAAACTGGTATTCAACTCCTTTGGTCCAGATTTGCAGTTGATCAGCAGAGAGAACATTTTTTAAACCATGGGCGCCAAACGCGCCAAGTATCACTGCCACTGCACCAAAAAAAGAAGCAGTTAAAATTATTCGTCTATTCATTAAGTTTAGCGTTTTTCTGCCGCTGCAAAATTAAGAAACCTCTTTGCATTTTCTTAGTAATCCAACTATTAAATTAAATTTGCGTAAATACAGATGAAACGGATATACCTCACTTTAATGATATTGGTGCTTGCCATGACGGGCATGGCCTATTTGTACTTTTCAAGGCTCAACCGGGAAAGTACTTATAACGAGATCAGCCTGTATGCAGCAACTGCAAATTCGGGGCTGGTATTCTGCGTGCACAATGACCGGAGCATATTTGAGATCCTGAAAGGGCAGGATTTGTTCGCAAAGCTGCTGGGAGCCGATAAATTCAGCAGGCTGAGCCTGCTGAAAGAACTGGTCATTTCCAATGCATCTGTCAATAACCTTATTGCCAACAGAGATGTATTTATCAGTTTCTCCGGAGGCAAAAATAAAGGGATAGACTACCTGATCAGCACGCAACTGAACGATGAAAAGGAAAAGCCGCTGTTGAGCACTGCGCTGCAATCTGAGGGGATAAAAATAACCCGGGCTGAGGGAATGATGAAACTGACGCTGAACGACAGTACCACTTTTTATATGGCCATGGAAAAGAACCTTGTACTGTTGTCCAATCAGCCGGAACTGGTAAAATCTGCACTTACAGTGAATCCTTCAAAAAGCCCGCATGAGTTTATCAGCTATATCAAATCAAACAATAAACTCAGCAAAAACAGTGTAGGTAATCTTTTTATAGATTTTAATAAAATACCCGCACTGATCAAATCCATATTGCCGGGCAACTTAAACGGAAACCTCAGCATCTTTAACCAGCAGCACTCATTTGCTGCACTGAACTATAATTTCAGCAGGGAAAGGCTCTTTTTCAGCGGGAATACCCGGCTCAACAGCCCAGGCAATTACCTGAACCTGTTTGCCGCTACCGCTCCCCGGAAGAATACCATAGACAACCTGCTGCCGGAAAACACAGCAAATTTCCGGCTGTATGCCATACCTGATTACGGGAACTGGAGAAAATCCCTGAACAGCTGGTTTGACCTCCACAAGGAAGGCCGTAAAGTAAAGGCAACGATAGCAGGAACCGAGAATACCTATCACCTGAATGCCGAAGAGATCTTTCCCCGTTACTTCAAAGACCAGCTAATCACCTTTCAGCTCAAATCCGCAGCAAATCTGGGTGCTATTAACCTGAGCAATGGCGATAAGGTAAAACAGCTCCTGATTGATATCAGTGAGGATTATGATCAGGATATCAAACTGCTTAAGGTTCCCGGACTGCTGTACTGTTATTTCGGGGAACCCCTTAAAAAATTTGGTAAACCCTATTATACCATTATTGATAACTACATGATTTTTGCCGGCCAGCCCGGAACTCTTCAGACGTTTCTGCAATCCTACAGAAAGAACGATCTGCTGGTAAACACCCCTGATTATATCAATCTCTATTCGCAGATATCAAATGTTGCAGGTGTTACTTTTTATGTGAACCATAAGAACTCAAAAGACCTGGTCAGAACTCAGGTCTACATCCCTTTTTACCGCCACTACCTGTCAAAAGAAGGGCTTGGAAAATTCAGCTCATTGATTTATCAGCTCAATGGTGATAAGGGCGCATTCCAGACCAATTTCCTGATCAATACTTTAGCGCAGGAGGAGAATCAGGCAGTAACAGATAGCTTATCAGTGATCAATAGATAATATATACTACTGAAAAAAAATAAATATTTACTGATGAAAATTTAATATACAAATAATCGGTTTATACCATTAAAATCGTCATATTTAAAAACGCGTTTTAAACTATGGCAAAAAGATACTTATTTATCTGTGTTTTCTTAATTTCCGCTACGCACCTTAAAGCACAACAATACGGGCTTTTCAATACCAGGACATTATTTGATGCTTTTGAAAACCCTGCGCAGAAAGCATTCGTGCTGGATTCCTCGCGTCAATTTGCTTCTAACTTTTTACTGCCGTATTTTGGTCTGAATGCCGCCAATAAAGGAGATTCAAAATCTACGCTGGCCAACCTGATCAATCACGGGGTATACAATACAGACAACATCCTGATTGGCAACAACAACAGGAACAAGCTCTTTGAAAGCTCCAATATTTACCTGCTGACCTTCAGAATTTTCCAGTCTTACAAGTACAACAAGGAACTGGGTTTCTCCTGGCAGGTCCGCACTGACGCCTTTGCAGATTATACCAACGAAACCCTGGTAGTGTTTGACGACTATGACCGCTTTACCAATAAACAGGATTCATGGGACGGATTGCTCAACGGAAATGGGTTTGCACAGTCTTATCACCAGTTTAGTATAACCTACCGCGAAAATCTGAACAAAAGACTCGCTTTTGGAGCCAAACTGAGTTTACTGAGCGGTATCACTTATAACAAAGTAGATATTACCCGTTCCAGTTTAAGTGTTAGCCAGGTAACGGGAGACGTTTCCGTCGGGTTAACGGGAACCTATAAATCCAGTTTCCTGCGTGCGAAAGAGCTGGACAGGAATGACTTCCTGCCAAATTTCAAAAACCCGGGATTGTCAGTCAGTGTGGGAACCAGCTATACCGCTAAAAGCGGCGTATTCATTATGGCAAACCTCAAAGACCTCGGTTTTATCAGATGGAACAATAACTCGCACGCTTTTGGCGTGAACAGTTCAGTGACCGCCGGAACGGATATCAATGATCCAAATGGATTCAATAGCAGGACGTTACAGGATGAGCTGGAAAATCTGTTTGTGAAGTCAGACCGGCAGAAAGGCTTTTATACGCCAACCAATGCCAAAGCTGATTTCATGATCTCCAGGAGATTCGCATATTATACACCTAGTCTGATCGTTTCCAAAAACCTGTTCTACCAGGGCGGAGATGCGGTTTTCGTCAACAGCTTTAAATACAAGGAATTTTCTGTGAGCCTTTCTCCTACTTACAATATGAACGGTTTCGGGATGCTCGGCACACAGGGCATGTACCAGACTCCCAATTTCGAATTCTTCCTGGGAACGGACAACCTGCTCAGGACGGCCGCCATCCGGAAACCCGCAACGGTCAATAGCGGGTACCACGGAGGTTCAGTTTATATGGGACTGGGTATTAAGTTCGGATATGTAGTAGAACACCCCCAGTACAGCAGTTACATGCCTGGTGTTGGGGACGACACAGAAACCAGCTTCTTTAGAAGGATCTTCAGGGTTTTCCAAAAGAAAGGCAGTGACAACTAGACCTTCTTTTTTGCCTGGGTGATCACAAAATCTTTTAGATAATAAGGCT
>Ga0247730_1000128_pt1 | contig 75477 bp, 58 predicted proteins | sample UWRJL073202C2_FD_180959 | JGI IMG/M metagenome (GOLD analysis project Ga0247730, IMG submission 180959) | Plant litter microbial communities from Arlington Agricultural Research Station in Wisconsin, United States - UWRJ-L073-202C-2 | ecosystem: Environmental > Terrestrial > Plant litter >...
GACCGTGATCCTGACCGCCGCCGGCCTCGGCTTCCTGGGTCTCGGTGCCCAGCCGCCGCTACCGGAATGGGGCGCGATGATTGCCACCGGCCGGCGCTACATGCTCGACAACTGGTGGCTGGTCGCCTTCCCGGGCGGCGCCATCCTGCTCGTCAGCCTCGCCTTCAACCTGCTCGGCGACGGCCTGCGCGATGCGCTCGACCCGAAACAACATTGAGGACTGAGATGGAAAACCTCCTGGACGTCCAGAACCTGCATGTCAGCTACCGTAGCGGCAAGACCTATAACGACGTGGTCAAGGGCATCTCGTTTGGGCTTGGCCGCGAACGGCTCGGCATCGTCGGTGAATCCGGTTCGGGCAAATCGACTGTCGGACGCGCGCTGCTGAAATTGCTGCCGACCGCAAAGATTGCCGCCGACAAAATGCAGTTCGGCGACACCGACCTGATGACGGCGAGCGAAAAGCAGATGCTCGGCATTCGCGGCAAGCGCATGTCGATGATTTTGCAGGACCCGAAATTCTCGCTCAACCCGGTGCACAAGGTCGGCGACCAGGTGGCCGAGGCCTATCTGGTGCACACCAAGGCATCGGCGAAGGAAGCCAAGCAGAAGTCGCTGGAAATGCTCGAAGCCGTGCAGATTCGCGATCCGGAGCGGGTGTTCGATCTCTATCCGCACGAAGTTTCGGGCGGCATGGGCCAGCGCATCATGATCGCCATGATGCTGATCCCCGAACCGGAAATCATCATCGCCGACGAGCCGACCTCGGCCCTCGACGTTACCGTGCGCATGCAGGTGCTCAACATTCTCAACGATCTGGTGACGCGAAAGGGCATTGGCCTGATCATGATCAGCCACGACCTCAATCTGGTGCGCAATTTCTGCGACCGGGTGCTGGTGATGAAGTCCGGCGTCGTGGTTGAGGAATGCGCGGCAAAAGAATTGCGCAACGCCACCCATCCCTACACCCAAGGTCTGCTGGCAGCCCAGCCGCATATCGGCGGCGATCGCAAGCCGCTGAAAATGCTCAATCGCGACGCTGCCCGCGCTGCCGTGACGGAGGTCCAGCCATGAGCACCATTCTGGTCGAAGACCTGACCATCGCGCTCGGCCTGAAGGCCGCCAGCAAGCGTATCCTCGACAATGTCAATTTCACCGTCAACGACGGCGAGTCCTTCGGTCTGGTCGGCGAATCCGGCTCCGGCAAGTCGACCGTACTGCGCTGCATCGCCCGGCTGTTGACCGGCTGGCACGGCAAGATTGAAATCGACGCGCGATCGGTGATCGACATGCAGTTCGACGAATACTGCCGTACCGTGCAGATGGTGTTCCAGGATCCCTATGGTTCGCTGCATCCGCGCCAGTCGATCCGCACCGCCCTGCAGGAGCCGTTGCGCATCCACAAGATGGACCGCCAGCTCGAAAGGATGGAACGGGCGCTGATCGACGTCGGCCTCAGCCCGTCCTTCCTGGTGCGCTATCCGCACGAACTGTCGGGCGGCCAGCGCCAGCGCGTCGCCATTGCCCGGGCGCTGATCCTCGAGCCAAAGGTATTGCTGCTGGACGAGCCGACATCGGCGCTCGACGTTTCGGTGCAGGCGGAAGTGCTCAACCTCCTCAGCGAGATCCGTGTCTCGCGCAAGCTGACATATCTGTTTGTCTCGCATGATCTGGCCGTGGTCGATCATATGTGCGAGCGGCTGGCTGTCATGCAGAGCGGAAAAATCGTTGAGATCCTCGATCGGACAGCGCTGGCGACCGGCGAAGCAAAGGATCCCTATGCGCGCGAGCTGATCAATGCCAGTCTGGAGTACGATCGGGTGGTCTGACGGCTTAGAGATAGGCGCTGGGCAGACAGTCGTAAATCCGGCGATCGGCGCATGACTGTCTGCGCATCCGCCTGATTTGCCTGTCGTGGCGCAGGAGAAGCGATGATCGACTCGGACAATATGGCGGACCTTACCCGACGGATGCGGGATTCAGTGCGCTTTCCTCGCGCCTTTGCCAATTCTGACGGTGTGTTTTCGGACTGGCGGAATCACACGCTCGAGTTCGTGCTTCAGGCCGTCGGCTTGTCGAACAATACCGCCCAAGCGGGGCCTGAGATCATCCAGACCGAAACGGGCGAAGGATATGCCAAAAATCAGCTGATCCTCCACTTTTCAAGTGGGGAGACAGCCGCAGCCTGCCTGCTGACGCCGGACGGTGCAGGCCCCTTTCCCGCCATCCTTCTTCTCCACGATCACGGTTCGAATTTTGGCATCGGCCACGATAAGATGATCCGGCCGGGCGCGGGCGCGGCGACGGCGGAAGCCGCCCAGCTCTGGGTCGATCGGCTCTACGGCGGACGCTTTTTGGGCGGTCTTCTGGCGCAGCGCGGCTATGTCGTGCTCTGTGTCGATGCGCTCGGCTGGGGCAGCCGAGCCGGCAACGGCTATGAGGCGCAGCAGGCGCTAGCCGCCAATATGATGCAGTTCGGCACGTCGCTTGCCGCCGTGGTGGCCGGCGAGGATGCCGAGGCCGCGCGATTTCTGGCCGGATTGCCGCAGGTCGACAAAACCCGGGTGGCCAGCTTCGGATTTTCCTTCGGCGGGTTCCGCGCCTGGCAGGTGGCGGCCTTGTGCGACCAGATCACCGCATCCTTCTGCGGCAGCTGGATGGCAACCCTCGAGGGACTGATGCAGCCCGGCAGCAACCAGCTTCGCGGCCAATCCGCTTTCTACATGCTGCATCCGCCGCTGGCGGGAAAACTGGATTATCCGGATTTGGCCGGCCTGGCAGCACCAAAGCCGGCGCTGTTCTTCAGTGGCACCGAGGATCGGCACTTTCCGACCGCCTCGGTGAAGAGTGCCTTTGACATATTGAAAAATATCTGGACCACTGCAGGCCACGCGGAAAATCTCGCAACCCGGTTCTGGCCGGCAGCGCATGTTTTTCCGGCCGATCAGCAGGATGCTGCCTTCGACTGGCTGGATCGGACGTTTCAAACCGACCACAAGACATAAAAAATCCGGCACCGTCGAAACGATGCCGGATGATAGTTTCCGCCAGTCAGTGTTGGCTCAGCCGATCAGATTGGCGTTGATGAAATCAAAATTGATGTCCTCGCCCAGGCCCGGCTTGTCAGAGACGTGCACAAAACCATCGGCATCCATCGGATCGACCAGCGCGTTCAGATACTCGAACCCGTCGTCATATTCGAGGAACGGATGCAGCAAGCCGCGCTCGTACCATTTTGCGTTCTTGGCGCAGGCGGCGACGATCAGGTTCGGGGCGCCGTTGCCATGAATTTCGCAGTTCATGCCAAAGCTTTCGGCCAGATGCATGCTCTTCATCGCCGGGCCGATACCGCCGACATCATGGACGCCGGTGCGCAGGATGTCGCAAGCCTTGGATGTGATCCATTCGGCGCGGTTGAAATGCTTGCCGCCGGCGCTTTCCGGGCCAAGGATCGGGATGTCGAGGTTTTCGGCCAGCCACGTGTAGGAGGCCGAGCTCTGCTCGTCCATCGGCTCTTCGAACCAGGCGAAATCAAGCTTTTCCAGGCCGCGTCCAAGTTCCAGCGCTTCCGTGCGGGTGTACCAGTGAAAAGCGTCGATCATCAGATGGATGTCGGGACCGACAGCCTCGCGAACGGCGGCGCAGGCTTTCAGGTCCATCTTGACGTTCGGCGCCCAGGAGACCGGCGGCATCCAGGTGTGCAGCTTGATGCCCTTGTAGCCGCGTGCCACCAGCTTTTGCGCAAACCGGCCATAGTCTTCCGGGGTTGCCAGGCCGCCCTCGATCTCGTCGCCGCACATGATCGAACCGTAGGCCGGGATCTTATCGCGATAGGCACCGATCAGCTTGTGCACGGGCATGTTGAGCTTGCGGCCGGCCAGATCCCAGAGGGCGCAATCGACGATGGCAAGGGTGCGATCCGTCAGCTGAGCGGCGCTGCCGCGCTGCCAGTGGGCGAGCTCCTGCCAGAGCTTTTCGCGGTCGAACGGATTTTCGCCCAGCAGCACCTTCTTGACGAATTTGTCGAGCACATGCGGCCGGACGATTTCCGGAGGAGAGAAGCAATAGCCTTCGCTGCCGTCGTCAGTGACGATCGTCAAAAGCGCCATCGGCACCTTGTGGGCGGGGCCCGGATGGGCATGGCCGGCCGTATCGGCGTGACGATAGGTGGTGTACGTAAAGATACGCACGTTGACGTCGACGATTTTCACTCTCTAGTCCTCCGGAATTTTCTCTGTCTCGCCTCAGGCCAGCGTGTAGGCTGTCTTGACGGTGGTGTAGAACTCGTTGGCATATTTTCCCTGCTCGCGCGGGCCAAAGCTCGAACCCTTGCGGCCACCGAACGGCACGTGGAAATCGACGCCAGCCGTCGGCAGATTGACCATCACCATGCCGGCTTCGGCATTGCGCTTGAAATGCGTTGCATGTTTCAGGCTTGTAGTGGCAATGCCCGACGACAGGCCGAACGGCGTGTCGTTGGCAACGGCCAGAGCCTCATCGTAATCCTTGACACGGATGACCGAGGCGACCGGCCCAAAGATCTCCTCGCGGGAAATGCGCATCTGGTTGGTGGCTTCGGTGAACAGTGCCGGCTGCAGGTAGAAGCCGGGGGTGTCGAGATCGAGCCGCTCGCCCCCGAAGGCCAGTTTTGCGCCCTCTGTCTTGCCGATCTCGATATAATCCAGATCCTGCTTCAGCTGGCCGGCATCGACCACCGGGCCGATATGGGTGCCAGCCTTCATCGCATCACCAACGACGACGCCCTTGAGGCGCGCAGTCGCGGCAGCGACGAACTTGTCGTGGATGCCTTCGGTGACGATGATGCGCGACGAGGCTGTGCAGCGCTGGCCGGTGGCAAAGAAGGCCGAGTTGACGGCGGCTTCGACGGCCACGTCGAGATCGGCATCGTCTAGAACGACAAACGGGTTTTTGCCACCCATTTCCAGTTGGAATTTGCGATTGTGCTCGATCGAGGCGAGCGCGACGCGTTTGCCGGTACCGGTCGAGCCGGTAAACGTCAGCGCATTGACGTCAGGGCTGTCCAAAATGACCTGGCCGACCACCGAACCCTTGCCCATGACGAGATTGAGCACACCCTTTGGCAGGCCGGCACGGTGCAGAATGTCGACGATCGCCCAGGAGCAACCCGGCACCAGATCGGCCGGCTTGAAGACGACGGTATTGCCGTACGCGAGTGCCGGGGCAATCTTCCAGGCGGGAATAGCGATCGGAAAGTTCCAGGGCGTAATGATGCCGACGACACCAACCGGTTCGCGGGTAATTTCGACACCGATGCCCGGGCGCACGGAGGGGATGAGTTCGCCAGCCAGGCGCAGCACTTCGCCGGCGAAAAAGTCAAAGATCTGGGCGGCGCGGATGGTTTCGCCGATGCCTTCCGGCAGGGTCTTGCCTTCTTCGCGCGACAGCAATGCACCAAGCTCGTCCTTGCGGGCGAGAATCTCGTCGGCGGTCTTCTTCAGGATCGCGTGGCGCTGCAGGATGCCGGACTGCGACCAGGCCGGAAAGGCGGCCTTGGCCGCGGCAATCGCGCTCGCGGCGTCGGCGGCACTGGCGCGGGCATAGTCGCCGACGCTCTCATTGGTATTGGACGGATTGATATTGGCGATGGCTTCGCCGCCAACCCATTCGCCGGCAATCAGGTTCTGGTGCAGTGTCATGGTGTCTCCTTGAAATGAATTCGCGACGGTCGGCGGCGTCACGCGTCGTCGGGATGACCGGCGGCGGCAAAACCGCCGCCCTGATAGATCACCGCCGGATTTTTCGGATCGTCGGGCTGGGCGGACGCCAAAATCTCGGCTCTCCACGCTTCGGCCGAGTCTTTCGGCTGCCAGCCGAGGAAGCCGGCGTTGCGGTTGTCCCACCATTTTTCCGCATTATCCGAGGCGGCATACACCACCGTGTGACCGATCCGCGGCGCGGAAAAGGCGATCGCGCAGAGCGACATCAGATCGCGGAAACTCAGCCAGGTCGCCAGCATCCGGGTGTTGGCCGGTTTTTCAAAGCAGGAGCCGATCCGCACCGACAGCGTTTCCTGGCCGAACTTGTCGAAGTAGAGGCTGGCGATGGCCTCGCCAAAAACCTTGGAAACGCCGTAGAGCGAATCCGGACGCGGCGGGACCGAACTGTCGATCCGCTCGTCACGCCGATAATAGCCGATGACATGGTTGGAACTGGCAAACACGATGCGCGGCTGTCCATGATGGCGCGCGGCTTCATAGAGATTGTAGAGCCCGGCAATATTGCCCTGCAGGATCAGATCGAAGGATTTTTCGATCGAAATGCCGCCGAGGTGGATCACGCCATCGACACCATCGCCAAACAGCGTGTCGACAGACGAGCGGTCGCCAAGGTCGCAACGGATGAACTGTTCGTGCGGCTGCAGATCCGAGATTTCCACGAGATCGCTGAGCACAACGGTTTCGGCCATATCGCGCAACATTGGCCGCAGCGCCTTTCCGACTCCGCCCGCAGCGCCGGTCAGCAATAGTTTCTTGAGCATTGAACCTCCTCGAACCGCCGTGAGGCCCACGCATTGGACAGTCAACGTCGATCTTATCATACCTCATCCTCCAGTCATCGTACAACACTGAAGGCGACCGTCAAGGTGTTTTTGAGCCGCGGACGGCGCCTCCACGGCTTATCTCCTGCCGTCATCCAACTTTAAATGGCTTGCAAATCCGATCGTCCGGCCGGCATCGAACCGGCCTTCAAATCGAAGCCATTGCCCTCATAGGGATGATTCAGGAGATCGGACTTTGCCGTTGACGATCAGATCATGATCTTTGCGCGAGAAAAAGCCATTTAGGACGCCTTTACGGATCCGGCTGTTTAAGCCGGGCCACAGCTGCCCTCATCCCGACACCGCTGATGCCGGTGGCCAGCATCTGTCCGATCAGGCCGAGTATCGTTTCGGCGGCATCCTCGATCGGCAATCCGCCATCGCGAATATTCGACACGCAGTTGCGCAACGAATCCGCCATTCCGGTGCGCGGCGAATGGGTGATGTAGGCCCCAAGGCTGTCTGCAGCCGACAGGCCAGGACGCTCGCCGATGAGCATGATGGTGATCGTCGCGCCCAGAGTTTCACCGATGGGGTCGCCGATCGCCACGCGTGCCTGGCGCGCAATCACCAGGGGACCGATCGACAGTTTTAGGTTGGAAAGGCGCTCAACAAGGGCGAACACCAGCGGTGCAGCATTGATGTCGACAGCCGACGACGACAGGCCATCTGCAACGACGATGACCACATCGACACCGTGCTTGGCGTTGGAAAGCAGTTGCTGCGAGGACACTGAGAGTATCCGGCCAAGGTCAGGTCGCTTGACATAGCTGGCGCGGTCGCGGGCCTGGCTGTCGACCTGGATGCGGTCAATGGGCAGGTCTGCAAAGGCTGCGTCCAGAGCGGGATGGTCGACCTGGGACCAGACCGCATCGCGCGCGCGCGCATGGTCGAGCAGGAATATCTGCATCGCACGTGTCGGCACCCCCGATCCGAAGCGACCAAGCGAAACCCGTGCATCCGTCATGTCCCGCAGATCGACAAGATTTGCCGACTGCTGCTCGATCGCCTTGTTGGTCACTTCAGGCTCCGATCAGGCTGGATTGGGAGAAATAGTCGGTCAGCATGGCGGGTGCACCCAGCAGCGAACCCAAGGGATCAACCAGTCCGACCTCGCGTAACCAGCGTTCGAATTCCGGAGCCGGCGGCCGCTTGAGGGTCTCACGGCAATAGATGGCATCGTGGTGCGATAGCGACTGATAATTGAGCATTATATCATCGGCGCCGGGCACCGTGATGACGAAATTGACATTGGCGGCACAGAGAAGCGTCAGCAGCGTATCCATGTCCTCCTGGTCCGCATCCGCATGATTGGTATAGCAGACATCGACCCCCATCGGCAGGCCCAGCAGCTTGCCACAAAAATGGTCCTCGAGACCGGCCCGAATGATCTGCTTGCCGTTGAACAGGTATTCCGGCCCGATAAAGCCGACCACCGTGTTGACGAGGAGCGGATCGAACTGGCGCGCCACGGCGTAAGCGCGTGCTTCCATCGTCTGCTGATCAACGCCGAAATGCGCATCGGCAGACAGGGCCGCCCCCTGCCCGGTTTCGAAATACATGCAATTGCTGCCAAGCGTTCCGCGTTTCAGAGACAGCCCGGCTTGATGCGCCTCGTTCAAGACAGCGAGATCGACGCCAAAACCGGCATTGGCTTTCTGCGATCCGGCAACCGACTGGAAAACCAGATCCACCGGGGCACCGGCTTCCATCGCCCCGATGGCGGTCGTCACGTGTCCAAGACAACAAGTCTGTGTCGGGATCGCCAATCGCTCGCGCAATTCGTCGAGCAGGGAAACAATTCTGACATAGTCGGAAACGCTGTCGGTGGCGGGATTGACCCCGATCACCGCATCGCCAGACCCCATCAGCAGGCCGTCGATTGCGGAGGCGGCGATCCCGCGGCTGTCATCGGTCGGGTGGTTGGGCTGGTTGCGTGTCGATAGCCGCCCGCTGAGGCCGATAGTGTTGCGGAAGCGGGTAACGACTTCGCGTTTGGCGGCAACCGTGATCAGATCCTGCAGCCGCATGATCTTGCAGACGGCAGCCACCATTTCCGGCGTCACGCCATAGGTGATTGCCTCCAATTGACGCTGGCCGTTTTCCGGACTGAGCAGCCATTCGCGAAACTCGCCGACCGTCAGCGATGAGATGTTTTTGAAGGCCGACAGGTCATGCTGGCTGGCGATCAGCCGCGAGACCTCATCATTATCTGACGAGATGATTTCTTCGTGCAGAAAAGCCTTCAACGGCAGATCGGCCAAGGCCATTTGCGCCGCAAGGCGCTCGACCGGCCCGTCTGCTGCAATCCCGGCAAGCTGATCACCCGATTTTTCCGGCGTTGCCTTGGCGAGCAGATCTTTCAGATCATCGAAACGGAATACCGTTCGCTCGATCGTGGTGCTAAAGGCCATGGGAGGACAATCTATGAATTCGGGGCGAGGCAGACGCCGACGCTCCAATTGAGGTTGCGAGTTCGTTTCCTCCCCGTTAGCGACAATGCCTCCCGCACCATCCCCATCGGTATCAATAGGTCGTCTGTCTCAAGCCTGACGGGCCTGTTTCATAGACGATATCGCAGCCACCCGACGCAAGCAAACCGTAAAACGGCCTGCGTCAAGAATGGCCGCGTTTACCTTCACAACAAGACACTGCCGCACGCGCGTCATGCGGCGAACATCGGGCGTTCATATTACGACCGACGCCCGAGGCGCTGCCCTCAAGGTCTTCCGTCGAGAAGGTTCAGCCCCTGATCGTCACCCCAGACATCGGCGATCGCAACCGGCACGCCAATGCGGCTGCTCTGCAATGCGGCGATGCCGCACAGCACCGACATGGCACCCGCCCGTGATCCGGCCCGCTGGCGCAACTCGTCATTCAGGCCCGGTTTCAGCAGCATGTTGCGCAGCCGGTCGTCGCCGCCGTAATGGCCGCCGGAGGAATGCGGCACCCAGATGCGCTCGACGCCGTCGAAATTGCGCATCAGCAAGATCTCGTCGGCTGGCGGCTCGGTCCAGGGCTGAGCCTCGAACTGGCGCATCTCGATCCGGCCCTTGTGGCCGTTGAAGGCAATATGGTGGCCCTCGATCGGCATGTAGGTGTTGAGCGAATAGGAAACATCGACGCCGCTCTTGTAATGGATGTTGGTCACCATCGTGTCGGGAATGTCGATATTTTCGCGGAACACGCAGGCATCTCGGACATAGCCGTCGACCGAGGACGGGTCCTCGTACAGACTTTCGAGCAGCGGATCCTTGTCGATGTCGAAATAGTAGTCGCATTCGTGTTTGTGCGGACAGGTGCGACAGCGCTCGCCGCGAAACGGGCCCTTGCGGCCGTAATGCTTCAGGTCTGCAAAGGCCGACACCGTCTGCGGATCGGAATCGAGATACCAGTTCAGCAGGTCGAAATGGTGGGTGGCCTTGTGCACGAAAAGGCTGCCGGAATTTTCGGTGAAGGCATGCCAGCGGCGAAAGTAGTCGGCGCCGTGGCTGGTGTTGAGATACCAGTGAAAATCGACGGAAGTGACGTCTCCGATGACGCCGGAATTCAAAAGTTCCTTGATTTTCGACGCCGTCGGCGCAAAGCGATAGTTGAACGATACGTCGAGCCGTTTGCCGGTACGTTTTTCGGCATCCAGGATGCGCTTGATCTTGTCGGCGGTGGTGGTCATCGGCTTTTCGCTGATGACATTGGCGCCGGCCTCCATTGCCTTGACGATCAGATCATCATGGGTGGAATCTTTTGTGCAGACGATCACCAGATCCGGCTTTTCCACCGCCAGCAACTGGTCGAAATCGCTGTAGATCGGCACCGAAACCCCCATGTAGCGGCTGGAGCGCTCGGCCCGCATGGTGTTGAGATCGCAGATCGCCACCAGCTCCACCTCGCTGGCCCAGCGCTCGACCAGATCGCGGCCCCACATCGTCGTGCCGCGATGGCCGGAGCCGACCAGAGCGTAGCGCGTCTTCTTCAGCATGTCTCTCTCCCAAAACGCCTCAGCACACCGTCGCGAAACGCTCGATCACCGTGTCGAGAACTGTTCCGCCCGGCTTTTTCCACCAGTCTTCCACCGAAAATATCTCAACCTCCTGCGGCCCATGAAAGCCGGCTGCCTCGATCATCCGACGAAAGCCAGGCAGGTCGATCACGCCGTCACCCATCATGCCGCGGTCGAGCAGCAGATCCTTTGTCGGCACCAGCCAATCGCAGATATGATGGGCAAGGATCCGGTTCTCGCGGCCGGCCCGGGCGATCTGGTCTGCCAGTTCCGGATCCCACCAGACATGATAGACATCGATCGCGACACCCACGTCCGGCCCGAGCCTTTCCGCAAGATCCAGCGCCTGCTTCAGCGTGTTGACGCAGGATCGGTCGGCTGCATACATCGGATGCAGGGGCTCGATCGCCAGCGGCACTTTTGAGGCACGGGCGTGATCGAGGATGGCGGCAAAACCATCCTCGACCATGTGGCGCGCCGCACCGATATCGCGGGAACCGGCCGGCAATCCGCCGACGACAAACACCAGACAGTCGGCACCGAGCGCCGCCGCCTCGTCGATGGCACGTCGGTTGTCATCGATCGCGGTCTGGCGGCCCAAGGCGTCGGCGGCCGGGAACATGCCGCCGCGACACAGTCCCGTCACCCGCAAACCGTTGGAGTGGACGATGCGGGCCGCCTCGTTGAGGCCGATCGCCGCCACCTGATCGCGCCAGGGCGAGATCGCTGTGATACCGCGCGCCAGACAGCCATCGACGGCCTCGTCAAAGCCCCAGCTGCCACGGGTGGTGGCCAGATTGATCGATAGGTTCTTGAGGTCCATCACGCCCTCCCCGGCATGGTTTCCATGGCATTCCAGTCCGGCGCGACGGACGAGCCAAGACCGACGGCATTGATGAGCGAGCCGAGAGCGATCTGGCCGTTGTTGATCTGCAGTCTGGCCCGGCCGTTGCGCATGGCGTAGAGATCGGGATGCCCGGCCACGAAGGCCTGCTGTTCGATATCCGGCGCACCGGCCATGCCGTCAACATAATGATGGCCATTGCGCTCGATATGGGTCATGCCGATCAGGGAGGCGAGCGCCAGGTCCTGCTGCACGGCGAGACCGCCTTGTGTCGTCAGGTCCTCGGCCGACATGAAATAGGGGCGGCCATCCTCGGCATTCCATTTTTCGACACGGGCGCGATTGAGCAGCGCGCGATAAAACCCCTTGCAGGATTTTGACGAGATGCCGGTATAGCCAAGGCCGCGGGCCGTGACGAAAGCGTCGATGGTGGCGTCGGATTCGTCGATCTCCACCGGCTTGAAATCGGCCAGCGCGGCGATCGGTTTATCGAAGGCATGTGCGCGGGCAATCGGCTGTTCGATGAACAGGATGGCATCGGCAAATTTCTGCAGTTTTGGCGCGCTTTTGATCCGCGCCAGCAGTTCGGCCACAGCCTCCGCAGACGAAAACTGCTCGTTGCCATCCAGTGTGAGCGAATAGCGCGGCACCCTGGCATCGATCAGCGCCGCGATCTGCGAGAGGCGATCGATGTCGGCATCGGTATCGCCGGAAACTTTTATCTTGAAGAAAGTCAGTCCGTAGGCGTCAATCGCCGCTTCAAGACTTTCCGGCAGTCCGTCATCCAGCCGGTCGGCCGCGACAACATGACGTTCGGTTATGGCATCGACGAGGCCGACCGTGTGACGGGCAGCAATGGTGTTGGCAGGGGCCAGTCCGGCCAGAAAAGCGGCTAGATCGAACCCGACGAGATCGGGCGCGGTGGCCGCATCGATGCCGGGCAGATTGGCCTTGATCGCCTGCGTCACCGTCACCCCCTGCAACAGGCAGAGCGCATCGAGGATAGCACGATTGACCAGCGCCAGACCGAAGGAGGCAATCAGGCCGTTGAAGTTTTCCGCGGCTGCACGGGCATGATGTTCTTCTTCCACCGCGGCATGCAGCGCAAATGCGGAACCGGAGCCGGCCGCTTTGACCGCTTTGCAGGCGAGCAACAGCGAGCGGCGCAACTGGTCGGCATTGTCGTCATTGCTGAGCTCCGGCGACTTGTCGAACCATTTTGGCACCATCAGTTCTGCCGCCATGCCGGTTGCCGAGCGGCCAGCAGCATCCTCGATCCGCACCCGTAAAAACGCCTGCCGCGCTTGGCGCAGCGTTGCCGCACCGAAGCGGAACGGCAGTCGCAAGGTTACGGGCCGCTCGAATGCGTCGGCCTCGACCAGTTTGATTTTCAAAACATCGGCCATGCGTTCAATGAATCCCCTGGGCGGCCAAGAGCCGGCCCATACGGGCGGCGGCATCATCCGGATCAGCCAGCACGCGCGCCTTGTCGGCCAGCCGGAACAGTTCGGCCAGATGCAGCAATGACCGGGTGCTTTCCTGGCCGCCGATCATGCGGAAATGATCCTGCAGCCCGTTGAGATAGGCAAGAAAGACGATGCCGGTCTTATAGAACCGGGTCGGCGCTTTAAAGATGTGGCGCGAGAGCGGCACTGTCGGCGCCAGCAGCTCGAAAAATGTGTCGGTCTTGCCGTTGCCGAGTTCCGCCAGCGCTGCGGAGGCTGCCGGCGCGATCGCGTCGAAAATACCCAGCAGCGCGTCGGAGTGGTTTTCCGCGTCACCGGCGATCAGTTCGGCATAGTTGAAATCGTCGCCGGTATACATCCGCACGCCAGCTGGGAGACGGGCGCGCATGGCGACTTCCTTTTCCTTCGACAGCAGCGACACTTTGATGCCGTCAACCTTGTCGGGATGGGCCTGGATGGCGGCCAGACACGTGTCCATCGCCGCCCAATGGTCTCTGGATCCCCAGTAGCCCTCAAGTGCCGGATCGAACATTTCTCCGAGCCAATGGATAATGACTGGCTGGCGCACCTGCGACAGGATCCGGTCATAGACTTTCAGATAGTCTTCCGGCCCCTTGGCGGCTACGGCCAGCGCCCGCGAGGCCATCAGGATGATGCGGCCGCCGAGGCCCTCGACGAAGCCGATCTGCTCTTCATAGGCGGCGACGACATCATCAAGCGTCGTGTCGGGCGACGGCAGCAGATGGTCGGTGCCGGCGCCGCAGGCGATCAGCGCATCCGGCCGGCCTTGAGCTTCTACAAGCGCCCGCTGGATCAGTTCCTGCGCGTCCGCCCAGCCAAGCCCCATGCCGCGCTGGGCGGTATCCATCGCCTCGGCGACGCCGAGACCTAGGTCCCAGAGGCGGTGGCGGAAGGCGAGCGTCCGGTCCCAGTCGATTGCCGGCGTCAACCAGGGGTCGTTGTCGGCGAACGGATCGGCGACGACGTGGGCTGCAGCATAGGCAATCCGGGAAAAATCGCTGGCGTTTCGACGCGCCGGCGCGATCGGCGTTCCGGTCGTGTTGTAGAGTTCAATTGTACGGTCAGCGTTTGGCAGACGAAGCTTGGCCATGATGTTTCAAAGCTCCAGCGACGGCACGTCGAGCCAGCGGCGTTCGGCCCAGCTCTGCAGACCGAGCGTTGCAAGCTGCACGCCCTTGGCGCCTTCATCCAGCGTGTATTCCCAAGGCCCGTCTTCGAGCACATGGCGCAAAAACATTTCCCACTGCAGCTTGAAACCGTTGTCATAGACCTGGTTGTCAGGCACCTCGTCCCAGGTTTTCTGGAAATCGATGGTCTGCGGCTGGTCGGGATTCCATACCGGCTTTGGCGTGTTGACCCGGTGCTGGGTCCAGCAGCGGGTAAGACCGGCCACGGCCGAGCCCAGCGTGCCGTCCACCTGGAACGTCACCAGATCGTCGCGCCGGACACGCACCGCCCAGGAGGAATTGATCTGGGCGATCACCCCGCCCTCCAGCTCGAAGGTGGCATAGGCCGCATCGTCTGCATCGGCCTTGTAGCGTTTGCCGGCCTCGTCGACGCGTTCTGGAATATGGGTGGCGCCGAGGCAGCTAACCGCCTTGACCTTGCCGAAAAGATTGTCGAGCACGTAGCGCCAGTGGCAGAGCATGTCCAAGATGATGCCGCCGCCATCGGCGGTGCGATAATTCCAGGACGGCCGCTGCGCTGTCTGCCAATCGCCTTCAAAAACCCAGTAGCCGAACTCGCCGCGCACCGAAAGGATTTCGCCAAAAAAGCCGGAATCGCGCAGCATGGCAATTTTTCTGAGGCCAGGCAGGAACAGCTTGTCCTGGACCACGCCGTTCTTCAGCCCGGATGCCTTGGCCTTGCGGGCGAGCGCCACGGCCGCCTCGAGATCGTCGGAAATCGGTTTTTCGCAATAGACATGCTTGCCGGCGTCAAGCGCTTTCGAAATCAGGCTGGTGCGCATCAGCGTGGTGCCGGCGTCAAAGAAGATCGTGTCGTCCGGATTGGCCAGCGCCGCGTCAATGTCGGTCGACCAGCGGTCGATGCCATGCGCCTTGGCCAGCGCCTCCAGCTTGGCGCCGTTCCGGCCGACGATGATCGGGTCGAGCATCACCCGCTCGCCGGACGACAGCAGCACGCCGCCCTCCTTGCGGATGGCGACGATCGAGCGGATCAGGTGCTGGTTAAGCCCCATGCGGCCGGTGACACCGTGCATGATGATGCCGAGACGCTTCATATGTTTTCCTCCCCAGGAAACACCGACCCCCTCCTAAAGCCAGGCGGCCAGGGTCGGACAGAACAATGATAGTAACCATCTGGTTACAAGATCGCGCAGGAAAACCGCGTTTGTCAATCGCCTTTCGCAATGTTTTTTAAAAAGCTCAGGCCTTGATCGCGGCAAGCGTGACCGAAACGATGTGCTCGCCCCAGGCCTTGATCGCCTCCGGCGCCTGCAGTTCCCGGCCGAAGATCGTCGATAGGGTGTGCCGGTTGGACAGATAGAAATAACCGAGTGCTGCGATCGTCAGATAGACCGAGACCGGATCGATCTGCGGGCGGAACAGGCCGGCTTGCTCGCCGCGACGCAACACATCGGCCATCTCGACGATCAGGTGCGAATGCATTTCGGCGATGCGGGCCGAGCGTTTGAGATACTGGGCCTGCAGCATGTTTTCGGTTGCCAGCAGGCTTAAGAATTCCGGATGCTTGAGAAAATAATGCCAGGTGAACAGGGCAAGTTCGCGCATCCCGGCTTCCGGCTCGCGATGGGTCAGATCCAGGCTTTTTTCCGCGGTGCGGATCGAGGCATAGGCGGCTTCCAGCACCGCCAGATAGAGCGCCTCCTTGTCACCGAAATAGTGGTAAAGCATCCGCTTGTTTGTCTTGGCACGCGCTGCGATCGCGTCAATCCGCGCGCCTCCAAACCCATGGGCGGCAAATTCGTCGGTGGCAGCCTCGAGGATCGCCGCATGGGTGCGTTGCGGATTGCGGGAAGTCTTTCCTGGCAGCGGCTCGTCAGCTGTGGCTTTGGCCTCCGATAGGCCCGGTTCTGGCTCGCCCTTGCTGATGTGCATCGTCGACTTTCTGCTTTTCACCGACCCATTGAAAACAATTCATTTTCGGCCGCAACTTAAAACCCGCTGATATCCCGCACCGATTGCCGCTTGACAGATGTGGGAATTCTCGCCAACTTGTAACCAATTGGTTATTTGGAGCAAGCCAATTTTCGTGAGTTCATCTGGAAAACTGGGGAGGAGACCAGGATGACGTTGACGATCAACAGGCGTGCCGTGCTGATGAGCATGGCCGCGACACTCGCATTGGGTACAGTCGGACTGAACCGGGCAAAGGCGGCGACATCGATGCGCTTCCTCTGGTGGGGCTCGAAAGAGCGCAACGACCGAACCTTTGCCGCCATCAAGCAGTATTCCGACAAGCAGACCGACGTCGCCATTGCCGGGGAATCGTTCGGCTGGGACAATTACTGGACGCGCCTGGCAACCCAGACGGCCGGCGGCAATTCGCCCGACCTGATCCAAATGGATTACCGTTATATTTTCGAGTACGCCCGCCGCGGCACGCTGCTCGACTTTTCGCCCTTCATGGGCAAGGCGCTCGACATTGCCGATTTCGGCGCGGCCAACATCGATTCCGGCAAGGTCGATGGCAAGCTTTATGGCGTCAATCTCGGCGTCAACTCCAGCATGATGGTGTTCAACACCGATGCATGGAAGGAAGCCGGTATCGAGGCGCCGAAGGACGACATGACCTGGGAGCAGTTTGGCGCGGCATGTTCCAAGCTGACGGCAACCAAGAAACGGCGCGCCTTTTATGGCTGCCAGGATGCCAGCGGTTTGGAACCCGCACTGGAAAACTGGCTGCGCCAGAAGGGCAAGGCGCTATACACCGAAGATGGCAAGGTTGCCTTTGAAGCGGCCGATATTGCAGCGTGGTTCGAGTTTTGGGCCGGGCTTCGCGAGGCCAAAGCCTGCGTGCCACCGGATGTCCAGGCGCTCGACCAGCTGACGATCGAAACCAGCATGGTTGGCCTGGGCAAGGCGGCGGCCTCGTTTGCCCATTCCAACCAGTTCATCGGCTTTCAGGCGATCAACAAGGAAAAGCTGGATATCACCAGCTACCCGCGTGTGGCGGCTGACGCCAAGCCGGGGCACTACCTGAAACCCTCGATGCTGGTGTCGGTGTCGGCCACATCGCCCAACAAGGATGCCGCCGTCGCCTTCGTCAATTTCCTGGTCCAGAACCCGGATGCGGCCAAGACACTCGGCGTCGAGCGTGGGGTGCCGGCATCCGAAAAAATCCGGGCCGCGATGGCGCCGACCCTGGACGACAACAGCCGCAAGATCGTCGACTATATCGCACGCCTGACACCGAAGGTCGGCGCACTGCCCCCACCGCCGCCCAATGGCGCCGGTGAAAACTCCTTCCTGCTGAAAAAGGTCGCCGAAGAGGTGGCCTTCGGAAAATCCTCGGCGAAAGAGGGCGCGGCGAAATTCGTCGAACAGGCTGCCGCAAACATCAAACGAGGCTGAACCGTGGCCAATCACATCGAAGACAGTGCCGGCGCGCTTAGCGCCGGCTTGCGGAGCCGTGCGCAAGAAACCACGGTCTACAAGGCACCAACGGCGCTCGCCCGCAATGCGCCGGGCTACCTGTTCCTGATGCCGTGGTTTATCGGTTTTTTCGGTCTGACGCTGGGACCCGCTCTGGTTTCGCTCTATCTGTCTTTCACCGACTACAATCTGCTCCAGCCGCCGACCTATGCCGGCATGGCCAATTACAGCCGCATCGCCTTTGGCGACGACAAGTTCATCTCGTCGATGCAGGTGACGCTGTTCTATGTCATCTGTTCGGTGCCGCTGAAACTGACCTTCGCGCTGCTGGTCGCTTTGCTGCTCAATCGCGGCATCCGTGGCTTGCCGGTTTACCGCGCGATCTTCTACCTGCCCTCGCTGCTCGGCTCGAGCGTCGCCATTGCCATTCTCTGGCGCCAGATTTTTGATGGCGACGGTGTCATCAACACGCTGCTCTGGCAGTTCGGCATCGAGGGGCCGAGCTGGATTTCCAACCCGGACTATTCGCTCTACACGCTGGTCATCCTGGCCGTCTGGCAATTCGGCTCGCCGATGATCATCTTTCTGGCCGGCCTCAGGCAGATCCCGACCGACATGTATGAAGCCGCCAGCCTCGACGGCGCCTCCAAGGTGAGAATGTTCTTCAAGATCACCCTGCCCTTGCTGACGCCCGTGATCTTCTTCAATGGCGTGGTCCAGACCATCGATGCCTTCAAGGCCTTTACCCCGGCCTATGTGATTTCGTCCGGCACTGGCGGTCCGATCGACTCGACGCTGTTCTACACGCTCTACCTCTACCAGGAGGCGTTCGGCTATTTCCGCATGGGTTATGCGGCGGCACTTGCCTGGATCCTGGTGATCATCATCGCGCTGTTTACCGCCTTTTCCTTTTTGACCTCGCGTTATTGGGTGCATTACGATGACTGATACGCTAACCACGACCTCCGATCTGGCACCCGAAACCGAGCGCTCCCGCATCGCCTCGATCGCCATCCACACCGCCCTGATCACAGCCTCGATCGTCATGCTCTATCCGTTGCTGTGGATGCTGTCGGGTTCGGTCAAGGACCAGAACGAAATCTTCGGGCAGGCCTCACTGATCCCGAGCCAGATCGATTTCAGCTCCTATATCCGCGGCTGGTTCGGCGGCCAGGTGACGTTTGGCCGGTTCTTCTGGAACTCGCTGGTCATCGCCGTGCTCTGCGTGATCGGCAACGTCATCTCCTGCTCGCTGGCGGCCTATGCCTTCGCGCGGCTGTCGTTCTGGGGGCGAAACTTCTGGTTTGCGCTGATGCTCGGCACGCTGATGCTGCCCTATCACGTGACGCTGATCCCGCAATATATCCTGTTCCTGAAGCTCGGTTGGGTAAAAACGATGCTGCCGCTGGTGGTGCCGAAATTTCTCGCCGTCGACGCCTTCTTCATCTTCCTGATGGTGCAGTTTTTCCGCGGCATCCCGCGCGAACTCGACGAGGCGGCGATGATGGACGGCTGCAGCCCCTGGCGGATCTACTGGAAGATCATGCTGCCGCTGTCGCTGCCGGTGCTGGCAACCGCTGCGATCTTCTCCTTTATCTGGACGTGGGACGATTTCTTCGGACCGCTGATCTATCTCAGCGACGTCAATACCTACACAGTGCAACTCGGACTGCGTTCCTTCGTCGACTCCACCGGCAATTCCGACTGGTCCAGCCTGTTTGCCATGTCCAGCCTGTCGCTGGTTCCGGTGTTCCTGATCTTCCTGTTCTTCCAGCGCCTGCTGATCGACGGCATCGCCACGGCGGGCCTGAAGCGGTGATTTCGATTTTTGATAAAGGACTGAACGCATGAGCGCCTTGCGCTTCGCCGTCATCGGCATCAATCACGACCATATCTTTGGCCAGGTCAACGTCATGCTGCGCGCCGGCGGCGAGCTGGTCGCGTTTCACGCAATCGAGGATGACCTGGCGGCGATCTTTGCCAGCCGCTTTCCGCAGGCCATGCGCGTCGACGACAAGCGTCGCATCCTCGAGGACGCCTCGATCGGCCTGATCCTCAGCGCCGCCATTTCCGCCGAGCGTGCGGAGCTGGCGATCGCCGCCATGCGCCACGGCAAGGACATCATGCTCGACAAGCCGGGCATGACGACGCTGGAGCAACTGGCCGAGGTGCGCCGGGTGCAGCTGGAAACCAAGCGGATCGTTTCGATCCTCTATTCCGAGCATTTCGAGACTGCCTCCACCGTCAAGGCCGGCGAACTGGTCAAGGCCGGTGCAATCGGCGAGGTCATCCACACCACCGGCCTCGGTCCGCACCGGCTGCGCAAGCCGACGCGTCCGGAATGGTTTTTTGATCGCACCCGCTACGGCGGCATCATCACCGACATCGCCTCGCATCAATGCGAACAGTTTCTGTTCTTCACCAATTCGCTTGAAGCCGAAGTCCTGTCGGCCAGCGTCGCCAACCGCGCCAATGCCGATACGCCAGGTCTGCAGGACTATGGCGACATCCACCTGAGAACCCCGAATGCCACCGGCTATATCCGTGTCGACTGGTTCACACCGGAAGGCCTGTCGACCTGGGGCGATGGCCGGCTGTTCATCGTCGGCACCGAAGGCAGCATCGAACTGCGCAAATATCTCGACGTCGCCGGCCGCCCCGGTGCAGACCATCTGTTCCTGGTCGACAAAAAGGGCATGCAGCATATCGACTGCAGCGCCGTCGAACTGCCCTATGGCCGCCAGCTCACCGCCGATATCCGCGACCGCACCGAGACAGCGATGGGCCAGGAGCATTGCTTCAAGGCGATGGAACTTGCGCTGAAGGCGCAGCAGCTGGCGGAAGCGACCCCCGTGCAGGCGAAGGGATAAGCCGATGTCCGACATCAAGAACGTCGCCATCATCGGCCTCGGCATCGGACGCTCGCACATCGTCGAGGGCTATCTGCCGAATGCCGACCAATATGAGGTCGCTGTGCTCTGCGATCTCAATCTCGAACGCCTGAACGCCGTCGGCGACGAATTCGGCATCAAGCGACGGGTCACCGATTTTGCCGCCGTGCTGGCCATGCCCGAGATCGACATCATCGACATCTGCACCCCGCCCGGCTCGCATTATTCGTTGATCCTGCAGGCGCTGGCCGCCGGCAAGCATGTGGTCTGCGAAAAGCCGCTGGTTGGCTCTCTGGCCGATATCGACGCGGTGATGGCAGCGGAAAAAACCTCCGTTGGCCGGCTGATGCCGATCTTTCAGTACCGCTATGGCGACGGTATTCAGAAGGCGAAAACGATCATCGATGCCGGGCTGGCCGGCAAACCCTATGTGGCGACCGCCGAAACCCACTGGAAGCGAACATCCGACTATTATGACGTGCCCTGGCGCGGCAAATGGGCGACCGAACTGGGCGGCGTGCTGATGACCCATGCCATCCACCTGCACGACATGCTAACCTATCTGATGGGACCGATCTCCGGCCTGTTCGGCCGGGTTGCCACCCGCGTCAACGACATCGAGGTCGAGGATTGCGTCAGCGCCAGCCTGGTGATGGAGAACGGCGCGCTCGCCACCATCAGCGCCACGCTCGGCTCGGTCGACGAAATCAGCCGGTTGCGGCTGTGCTTTGAAAACGTGCTGTTCGAGAGCAATCACGAGGCCTACAGCCCCGGGCGCGACCCGTGGACGATCCGCCCGGCGACCCCGGAGATCGGCGAAAAGATCGATGCGCTGCTGGCAGACTGGACGCCGATCCCGATCCGCTTCCAGACGCAGATGAAGCTGTTTCACGATGCGCTGGTAGCCGGCGGCCCTCTGCCGGTAACGACCGCCGATGCCCGCGCCAGTCTGGAACTGGTTACCGCCTTCTACCAGTCGTCGGAAACCCGCACCGAAGTGCTGTTTCCAATCGGCAGCGACAGCCCGAAATATCAGAGCTGGAGACCGGCATGAACATGCGCGCGACCGCGATCAACCTGGAGGAAAAAACGATGGCAACCCGTGTTTCGCTGCAAAAGGTCGTCAAGCGCTATGGCGCGCTGGAAGTCGTTCACGGCGTCGATCTGGAGATCGAACCGGGCGAATTCGTCGTCTTCGTCGGTCCGTCGGGCTGCGGCAAGTCCACATTGCTGCGGATGATCGCCGGACTGGAACCCATTTCCGGCGGATCGCTGCTGCTCGACGGCGTGCGCATGAACGACGTGCCGTCTGCCAAGCGCGGCATTGCCATGGTGTTCCAGTCCTATGCGCTCTACCCGCATATGTCGGTCTACAAGAACCTGTCCTTTGGGTTGGAAACGGCGGGCCTCAAAAAGCAAGAGATCGCCCCGCGAGTGCAAAAAGCCGCCGAAATTCTGAAGATCGAGCCTTTGCTGCAACGCAAGCCAAAACAGCTGTCGGGCGGCCAGCGCCAGCGTGTTGCCATCGGCCGGGCGATTGTGCGCGAACCCAACATCTTTCTATTCGACGAACCGCTGTCCAACCTGGACGCCGAATTGCGGGTGCAGATGCGCGTCGAAATTGCCAAACTGCACCAGCGGCTTGGCAACACGATGATCTATGTCACCCATGACCAGATCGAGGCCATGACCATGGCCGACACCATTGTTGTTTTGAATGCCGGCAATATCGAGCAGGTCGGGCCGCCGCTGGAGCTTTACAACAAGCCGAAGAACAAGTTCGTCGCCGGCTTCATCGGCTCGCCGCGGATGAACTTTATCGAATGTCGGGTGGTCGGCTCCGACACCGGCCTGGCGATCGATATCGGCGGCAATCCCGTGCCGATGCCCGGCCGGTTCGGCAATGCCAAAGCGGGTGACATGGTCACCTTCGGTGCCCGTCCGGAGCATCTGACCGTCAAGGACCAGGGCGTGACGCTGGGAGAAGCGCGCGTCGATCTGGTCGAGCATCTCGGCGGCCAGACGATTTTGTACGTGACGCTACAGGGCGGACAGCCAGTTGCCGTGGTGCTCGACGACCAGCAGCAGATCAAGGCCGGCGATACGGTTCCAATCCGCATCGATCCTGCGCGCTGCCATCTGTTCGGCGCCGATGGGGTGGCGCTCTGACGCTCAGCCAAAGCCTGCGACCAATCAAGGCGCAATCGCCGCCAAGAGATATTCGAAGTCAGGCGAACCGCAGCCGCTGGCCGATGCCCATCGTCTTGGCCTTGGCCACCATCGCGGCCCCCAGCGCGACGTCGGTCGTGCTCAAGCCGCGATGCCAGAACAGGATGGTTTCGTCGTCGCTCTCGCGGCCGGGTTTCTGGCCGCAGACGATCTGGCCGATTTCGGCATGCAGGTTTTCCGCCGTCACCTTGCCTTCGTCGACATGCCGGCGCAGCGCACCGAACGGTTTTCCGGGGCCGCACTGGCCCCAATCGTCGACCACCACCTTGTCCATGATGTCGGTCAGATCGAATTCGAGCGCGCTCATCGTGCCGTAGGGGACGACGAAGGCGCCCTTCTTGACCCACCCGGTCTTGAACAGCGGCGTCGGCTCCGGCAGGCGGCTGGCCTCGACCAGAATGTCGGCATCTTTCAAACAGTCTTCCCAGTTGTCGGTGACGATGATCTTCTTGCCGAGATCGCGCTCGAGCCGGGCGGCAAAACCGTCGCGGCTTTCCGGCCGGCGCGAGTGGATGCGGATCTCGTCGAAATCAAACAGATGGTCGAGCAGCCGCACGTTCCAGTAAGACGTGCCGCGGGCACCGATATGGCCCAAAATCTTGCTGTCCTTGCGGGCCAGATATTTGGCACCGAGTGCGGTGACGGCGCCGGTGCGCATGTCGGTGATCGCGGTCGCATCGATGATTGCCTTTGGCACACCGGTTTCCGGATCGAACAGATTGAGCACCGCCATTTCCGAAGGAAGGCCAACCTTGTAATTGTCGACGAAATCGCCGACCACCTTGACGCCGGCATAGCCGAGCGCCTTGACGTAACCGCGCAGAATGTTGAAGTGCCCCTTGTCGGAACTTTCCGGCACCAGATGCACCCGCGGCTCGATCACCGTCTCGCCCCGCCCCTGCGCATCGAGCGCCATCGAAACGGCCGCCAGGATCTCGTCATTGGTGAGCTCCAGCGCCTTGGCGTCCAGGGCATTGAGATAGTCGATCCAGATTTCCTGCATTCTGCACTCCGCATGCCGGCCGTATTTCGTCAGGCCATTTCAATATGATAGTTGAATTTCCGTGTTTAAGTAAATCGCCGTCGGCCAAGATCAACGGGCACGGATCAGATTGGCGATCGCCATGAAATCTGCGCCCTGCGCCCGATCTTCGACAAGCGGTTCGACATGACGGCGCACGGCCGCATAGGTTTCGCCAGAGCCTTTGCCGAGGCTGCCGGTCACGCCGCGCAGTTCGACGGCCTGGGCTGCCGCAATCAGCTCGATCGCAACCAGATAGCGCAGACGCTCGACGATCGCTTCGGTTTTTGCCAGCACGCTCGGCGCCATCGATGCCTGATCCTCGATCCCGTCGGCAACCGCAAGCGGCGTCAGCGACACCGGCAGCGCCAGATGGCGGATTTCCGCTTCCATCGCCGCAATGGTTTTCTGAACCGGAGCAAAGCCGCTGCGGCTCTGGGCCATCGGGGTCAGGAAGCGCGGCAGATCGGACATCGCCGCCGACATCAGCTTCATCGTGCGTTGGGCGGTGCCGGCCGCGCAATGCGCCATGGCTTGTCCCAGGCGCTCGAAGGCGAGCACAAAGGCGGTCATGTCGAAATTGCCGTTCGAGAGGATCAGCCCTTGCGACGCCAGCACCACGGGGTTGTCGCCCGAATGCTGCAGCTCGATCCCGGTGATCTCGCAGGCTTCATCGAGTGCGTGCGCAAAGGCGCCCCAGACCTGCGGCACGCAGCGGTAGCTGAGCGGATCTTGCAACCGGCGCGCAGCCCCTTCAAGCAGGAGCGAGCCGCCCGACAGAATGTCACGCAGCCTGGCTGCGACCTGAAGCTGGCCGAAAGCCGGCCGTGCCGCCAGCCCGCGGTCGTCAAACGCGCTGACATTGGCGCGAAACGCCTCGAAATTGAGTGCGATGGCACGCAGGGACCAGGAAAAGAGGTACGCAATATCGGTAAGTTGCAGACAGGCTTGGCCGACGGACAGGCTGTTGGCGACTACCAGCGCATGCCCGTCCTTCAGCCCAAGCTGCAGCGGCTTCAATCCGGCTTTTGCCAGCGCGACCGATGCCGGCAGAACGACACCCCCGAACTCCGCCTCGCCATTACCGAGAAGCGCAAGCCCCATATGCGACAGCGGCGCCAGATCGGCGGCCCCGATCGAGCCCAGTGACGGCACGACGGGATGAAAGCCGGCATTGACGGCCGCGACGAGGCCGCGAAAAACCGTCAGCGAAACACCCGATCCGCCGGCCGCCATGCCCGAGATCCTGGCCGCCATCATCGCCCGGACGGATTCGGTTGCCAGCGCTGGCCCGACGCCGACGGCGCGGGCCTGCGGCACCCGCAGCTGGAATGCCACCAGATCTTCGGTTGAAAGCCTGGTATCGACGCCGGCGCCAAGCCCGGTCGTCAGGCCGTAGACCGGCAGCTCCTGCGCGGCATAGCGATCAACGACCGCACGTGCCTCCAGGATCCGGGTTTCGACTTCCTGAGAAATTTCAATGCGCCGATTGCCACGGGCGATGGCACTGATGTTTTCGACGGTCAATGACGTCGTCAGCACCAAGGCCGGCAGGGCGCCGTTCGTCATTTGTGTTGTCTCCAGGCGTTGCAGCCGGACAGCCGCACGAAGTCATCGTTACATCAATTTGGCGGCTGTCACACCGGACAGAACCGAACCTTTCCGCATCCGCATAGATTGGACGGAATTTGAAGATCGCGATCTTTCGTTGGATATCGTTCGCGCGTCAAGTCAGCAATTCTGACCGGGCGATCGGCCACGCCATCACGTGGCGGTGCCGCCTGGAAACGCTGTTCAGGCAATCTTCAGCAACGCAATCAGGCCGAGACTCATGATGCCGAGCGTCAGAAGCGACAATGTAGCGACAACGAGCACACGACCACCGGCATGGGCCACCGAACGGATATCGACCGATAGGCCCAATGCGGCCATGGCGGCGACTGTCAGGAGCTTGGACAGGCCGGACATAATGGGTAGCGCCATCTCCGGAATGGCACCGATCGAGCGCAATCCGACCATCAGCGCAAAGCCGGCGATGAACCAGGGAAAGATATGTTGCAGCCGGATGCGGTTGCCGCCATTGCTGCGGCCATGGATCAGACCCAGCGCAAACAGCACGGGACCAAGCATCATGACCCGGATCAGCTTGACCAGGGTGCCGACCTGGGTGCTAACCACACCGGCAGAAGCCGTCGCGGCCAGAACCTGCGGCACGGCATAGGCCGTCAACCCGGCAAACACCCCGTATTGTACGCCGCTCAGGCCGAACAGCAGATGCAGCAACGGCAGGACCAGCACCGCGCCGATACCGAGCAGGGCCGTGAATGCAATCGAGGCGGCAATATCGTCCGGTTTGGCGCCGATCACCGGGGCGGCGGCGGCAATGGCCGAGTTGCCGCAAATGGAATTGCCGCAGGCAACCAGGGTCGCCAGGCTTGCAGACAGCCCGAACAGGCGTCCGAGCGCGAAACTGAAGGCCAACGATAGCGCCACCAGTGCAGCGATTCCAGCCACCAAGGGCAAACCGGCCTCGCGCAGCGCAGCAACACTCAACGAGGCGCCCAGCAGAACGACCGCCACTTCCAGCAGGGTTTTGGCGGCAAACCGGATGCCCGGATCAAAGACGTCAGAGAGCGAAACGGCTGAGCGCACGGCGACCCCGATCAGGATGGCAAGAACCAGACTTTCAATCCAGTGCCCGCCCAGCAGGCTGATCTCCACCTGTTCGGCAAGCTGCGCCGTCAATGTGACGGCCGCACACAGGACCAGCCCCGGCACGATTGTCGGCATTGAGGCGTAACGCAGGTCGGACATTGCCATGAAAGAAGTGCCTTCAATAAAAATCCATATATCGCATTCAGGATTATCGACTTCCATTGGATAATACTGGATAGATCGTTCGGTTTAATCGAATGGATCTGCAGTGACTTTTGAACAGCTATCGATCTTCGTCGCGGTCGCGGAACGTGAACATCTGACCCAGGCAGCACGGGCCATCGGTCTGACGCCATCGGCCGTCAGTTCGTCGATCCGCACGCTCGAGGCGTTTTACGGTGTCGAGCTGTTTCATCGCGTCGGGCGTCGGATCGAGTTGACCAATGAGGGACGCGTTTTCCTGGGCGAGGCCAAGGCGACGCTGGCGCGCGCCAAGGCGGCGGCGCTAGTGCTCGCGGATCTCGGCGGCCTGCAGCGCGGCGAACTGACGATCTGCGCCAGCCAGACCATTGCCAGCTACTGGCTGCCGCCGGTGCTGATGCGCTTCAAGGCGCGCTACCCGGGCATCGATCTGAAGTTGACCATCGGTAACACTACGACGGTTGCCCGTGCTGTGGTGGAGGGCCTTGCCGAAATCGGCTTCATCGAGGGCGAAATTGACGAGCCGGCTCTCTCGGTACAACGGGTCGCCGAGGATGCCATTCTGATTGTCGTCGGCCCGCGCCACCCCTGGGCAAACGGCAAGCCAGTCAAACCAAACGAGCTTGCGACGGCGACGTCCTGGGTGATGCGGGAACAGGGCTCTGGAACGCGTTCGGCTTTTGAGACCGCCATCACCAGACAAGGCGTTGCGGCCAACGATCTGCGCGTCGTTTTGGAACTGCCGTCGAACGAAGCTGTGATCGCAGCCGCACGCGAAGGAGGATGCGCCACGGTCGTTTCCGGCGCCGTGGCAGCGCCGCTCCTCCGGCAGGGCCTGTTGGTGCGCGCCAATTTCCCGCTGCCATCGCGGGATTTCGCCCTGCTGCGCCACAAGCAGCGGCATCGCAGCCGTGCCGCGGCGGTGCTGGAAGAGCTGAGCCAGGCGGCTGCGGCGGCCGATCAGGATGGCCTGGATGACTGGGTGCTCTAAATTGGATCGGCGAGATGCGTGCGGCGAGAGAACCGCTAAGCGTCGGCGGCTCACCCATCGTCGCAATTTATTCGGCTTTTGTTGACTTGATTTTGCCCGCCTGCCATGGGTGGGCCAAGCGCTTTTGACGGCAGGGAATCGGATACCGATGAGCAAATTCTTCAATGTCCTCCGGTTTATCGTCGTGCTGGCGGCAATCGGCTATCTCGGCTGGAAGGAATGGCAGGCGCAGGCGCCTGAAGCGCCTGTCGCCGCCGCCCCGGCTGTCGAAACGACGCGTGGCATCGCCAGCGGCAGTGGCAAGATCGAGGCAACGTCATTCAACATCGCTGCGCGCAGTGCAGCCCGCCTTGGCGAAATCCTCGTCAAGGACGGCGATCTGGTCAAAGCCGGCGCCGTCGTGGCCCGACTTGAGACCGATCAGATTTCCGCCCGCAAGGGCGAAGCCGAAAAGCAGCTGGCACTGGCTGGCCTCAGCGCGAAGACCGCCGACAGCATCGTGACGCAGCGCCAAGCCGAGCACGAGGCCGCCGAAGCCGCGCTGTCGCAAAGCACGATCGAACGTCAGTCGGCGGAAAAGCGCCTGTCGCGGTCCCAGCAGCAATGGGCCAAGGGCGCCGTCTCCGACCAGTTGCTGGACGACGACAAGGCGCGCGTCCAGGGCACCATCGCTGCAATCGCCGCCGGCAAGGCGCGGATTGCCGCGGCCGACGCTGCCGTCGGCTCTGCCAAGGCGCAGGCGATCGAGGCGGAGGCATCGATCGCTGCAACCCGGGCAACGCTCGAGCGCATCGACGCGGATCTGCGCGACAGCGAACTTAAGGCGCCGCGCGACGGTCGGGTACAGTTGCTGACAGCGCAACCCGGCGATGTGGTGTTGGCCGGAGCAAATCTGATGCAAGTCTTGGACATCGGCAATGTCTCCATGACGTTCTTTCTTCCAGCCTCTGACATAGGTCATGTGGCCATCGGGAACGAGGTCCGCATCAAGCTCGATGCGGCGCCCCAGTCGGTCATCGCCGGGACCATATCCTTCGTTGCCGACATTGCCGAACTTGCACCGAAGACGGACGACAGCGACGACGCACGACCGCTGGTCCTGAGGGTGCAGGCAAACGTCGCGCCGGAGCTTCTGGCAAAACATCTGACGCAGATCAGGACGGGCCTTGCCGGGCGCGCTTACGTCAAGACTGCAACCGATAGCGAATGGCCGGCGGATCTTTCCGACACGCTTGTGCCCTGAGGCGGGCCAACGTTCGTCTGCTTGCCTGCATCGAATATTTTCGCTGCGCCGTGCAGATCTCCAAAAGCCGCAAGCTGCAAAAAACATATTTCGGTTCAAGACTTTGTCGCGACTGGAAAGCGGAGAAGCGAAGGCTAGATAAGGGAAGACAACCGCTCTAGTCTGGGAGGCTCGATGGCATTCTTTGAAAGTATGCTGACGCTCGTGCTGGTCGCCATCGTCTTCCTGCAGGTCTCGCGCCGGCTATCCATTCCCTATCCGACGATGCTGGCTATGGCCGGTGTTGCGGTTGCTGCCCTGCCCTGGACGCCTGACCTGCTGATTGATCCGCAACTGGCGCTGGCCTTGTTCATCGCGCCGGCCCTGCTGGATGCGGCCTACGACATGCCGCCGCGCGACCTGCGCCGTAACTGGCGACCACTGCTGGCGCTGGCCGCCATGGCAGTACTGCTGACCACCGCAGCGGTCGCATGGATGGGCATGGCGTTCTGGGGCATGCCGCTGGCGGCCGCCATTGCGCTGGGCGCGATTGTCGCACCGCCGGATGCTGCGGCGGCCTCCGCCATGCTCGGCCGCTTTAACCTGCCGCGGCGTACGGTTTCGGTTCTGAAGGGCGAAAGCCTGCTGAATGACGGCGTGGCGCTGCTGATTTTCAGCACATCCGTCGGCATGGCTTCGGGTGCGCAATCGCAGGCCGGCTTTCTCGCCGAGATCGCCTTTGCCGCTCCCGGCGGCGTGCTACTCGGTCTCCTGTTCGGCAAGATTTACATGACGATGAAGCCCTATCTCTCCGGAACGCTTGGTGGCACGCTGTTCGAGTTCGTCACCACCTTCGGCGTCTGGGTTATTGCCGAGCATCTGCATGTGTCCGCCGTGCTGACCGTTGTCGCCTATGCCATGGCACTGGCCCGCTGGTCGCCGGACCAGCAGACGCCGCGCGACCGCATCCTCTCCTATTCGGTCTGGGAGGTGACGGTGTTCATGCTCAACGTGCTGGCCTTCCTGCTGATGGGCCTCCAGGCGCGCGTCATCCTATTGCAGCTGCCGCAGAGCGAACTCTGGTCGGCGCTCGGCTTTGCCGGCGGAGTGTTCGCCATGGTCGTTGTCGTGCGGTTTGCCTGGGTGCTGCTCTACAATCGCACCACCCACTGGATCTCGTCGCGCCACGGCCTTCGTCCATCGCCGGGGATATCGACCGGAATCGTGATTTCCTGGTGCGGCATGCGAGGACTGGTGACGCTGGCCACAGCGCTCGCGCTGCCGGCTTCGTTTCCGCACCGTGACACCATCCAGCTCACCGCCCTCGTCGTCGTGCTTGGCACGCTGGTCATCCAGGGCCTAACACTCGGCCCCCTGATCCGGTTGCTGAAATTCGAGCCCGACGACAGTTTCGACCGCGAGTTGAAGGCAACACGTCTGACCCTGATCGATGCTGCACTGTCGGATATCGAAGAGCGCCGGGATATCGCCGGACACGACCTGCGGAAAATATATCAGGCCGATCGCAGCATGATCGAGCAGGACCAGCATCCCCGCGCCGCCAGCGATATCAACGATCTGAAACGACAGTCAATCGTCGAAAAACGCGGACGGCTGTCGGCCATGCGCCGCAGCGGCGAGATTGCCGACGACGTCTACCACGCGCTCGAACAGGAGCTTGACTGGGCGGAACTCGCCGCTTCGCCGCCCGATCGTTTCGAGATCATCGAGGGCTGATGAAGCTTTTTACCAGACCTTTTAAAGGCAAGCGCAATGTTGAATTGACAAGATCGGTCGATCTCTGAAAAGTGCGCGTCAAGACGACGAGCAGCTTTGGGGAGGACTTTGGTCTATGCGCGCGCTCATCCGGTTTTCAGCGGTTTTCATTGCCATTCTCATTGCCGCCTTGCCCGCGCATTCGGCGGACGCAAAACGCCAGATCGTCACCACCGCTGACGGTGACTATTTCGGCTTCGATCTGCGCACCGTCCAGAACGTCACCCAGAGTGGTTGCGAGGCGGCCTGTATTGCAGACACATCCTGCAAGGCTTTCACCTACAATCCCAAGGTGAAGTGGTGCTTCATGAAGTCCGACTTCAACCAGCTGAACACCTTCCCTGGCGCCGTTGCCGGCAAGGTGGTGGAAACCGCCAGTGCCCCCGATATCGGCGCCGCCCCGCGCCTGAGCTTCATCTCCGACCAACTGGTCCAGGAATCGCGCCAGATGAAGGCCGATCTGGCGCTGGCCGAGGACCAGCAGGGCCAGGGCGCGACCGCGCTTGAGCAGCTCGCCCGCACCGAACTCGCCGTCGGCAATTTCGACAATGCCATCAAGGGCTTTTCCGGCGCCCTGTCGATCGATCCCGATGACAGCCGGTTGTGGCTCGAAGCCGCACGCGGCGCCATTCGCGCGCCGGACAACTCCACGGCAGCCAGCCAAGCGCCGCTGGCCGCACTCAATGGCTATCAGTTAACCCGCACCACCCAGAGCCGTGCCGATGCGCTGGCCGTGCTGGCCGCCTCGCTGGCAAAGACCCAGGCTTATCGGCCGGCGCTCAGCGCCTACAAGGCCAGCCTCGCCCTCGTTTCGGCCAAAACCGTGCAGGCTGCCTATGCGGATCTGAAATCCCGCCAGGGTTTTCGCGTGGTCGGCAACACCATCGATACCGACAGCGCCAATCCGCGAGCCTGCGTCCAGCTTTCCGAAGCGCTGGTGAAGAACACAGATTATGCGCCCTTCGTCACTCTCGACGGAGCCGCGCCCAAGGCGCTGGAAGCGAAAGACAGCCAGATCTGCGTCGAAGGCCTGACCCATGGCCAGCGCTACAAGGTGTCGCTGCGCCGCGGCTTGCCCTCATCCGTTGACGAGGCGCTGGAAGCCCAGGTCGATATTGACATCTACGTCAAGGATCGCTCGGCCAGCGTCCGCTTTACCGGCGACAGTTTTGTGCTGCCGAGCACCGCTCGGCGCGGCATTCCGCTGGTCTCGGTCAATACCGCGTCCGCCAATCTGAAACTCTACCGGGTCGGCGACCGCTCGATCGCCAGCCTGCTGACAAACTCGCAGTTTTTGACGCAGATTGACGGCTACAATGCCCAACGCCTGCAGGACGAAAACGGCGAACTGGTGTGGCAGGGCGCGATAGACATCCAGACCGATCTCAACAAGGACGTGGTCACCAGTTTCCCGGTCGACGAGGCACTGCCCACCCGAAAGCCCGGTGTCTATGTACTGACCGCGACCTCTCCGACCGCCGCCAGCAACGAGTGGGACAACCAGGCGACGCAATGGTTCGTGGTCTCCGACATTGGTATCTCGACCTATGCCGGCACCGACGGACTCAATGTCTTTGCCCGGTCGCTGGCAACCGCCAAGCCGATCGCCGGCGTGACCCTGCAGCTGCTCGCCAAGAACAACGAAATTCTGGGCAACGCCAAGACTGATGCCGACGGCCGTGCCACGTTTACTGCCGGCCTGATGCGCGGCACCGCGGCGATGACGCCGGCGGTGATCACCGCCCAGAACGGCGATGCCGATTACGTCTTCCTCGACATGACCCGGGCCGGCTTCGACCTGTCGGACCGTGGCGTCACCGGCCGCCCTGCCCCTGGCGCGATCGACATTTTTGCCTGGACCGAGCGCGGCATCTATCGCGCCGGCGAGACCGTGCATGCGGCAGCGCTTGCCCGCGACACCAGCGCGACCGCTGTCGAAAACCTGCCCCTAACCTTTGTCTTCCAGCGCCCGGACGGCGTCGAGGACCGGCGCATGGTCAGCAATGGCCAGCTGGGCGGCCACACGCTCGATCTCGAGCTGCAGGCCAACGCCATGCGCGGCACCTGGACGATGCAGGTCTATACCGATCCTAAAGGCTCCCCGATCGGCGAGAAATCCTTCCTGGTTGACGATTTTGTGCCTGACCGCACTGAGTTCGATCTGGCCAGCAGCGCCAAGGTAATCGCCATCGGCACACCAGCGCCGCTCACGGTCGATGGCCGCTTTCTGTATGGAGCGCCGGCCGCAGGTCTTGAACTGGAAGGCGAAGTGCGCCTGAAGCCGACGCGCGAAAGCACTGACTACCAGGGGTACTTCTTTGGCCTGGCCGACGAGGAAGCCAGCGAGGATGTGCAGATCCCTCTCGAGGATTTGGCAGCACTGGACGAGGACGGCAAATCGACGTTCGATGTCGCTCTGACCGAACTGCCTTCGACGACGCAGCTGCTGAATGCGGCGATCACCGTGCGCATGCGTGAAGGCGGCGGTCGTGCTGTCGAGCGATCACTGACGCTGCCGGTCAAGGCAGAAGGTCCAATGATTGGCATCAAGCCGGAGTTTTCCGGGGCGCTGAGCGAAAATTCGGTGGCTAAATTCCACGTCATCTCCACCGATGCCAATGGCAGCAAGCAGGCGATGGCGGGGCTGACCTGGAAGCTGCTCAGCGTCGAGCGCAATTATCAGTGGTTCCGCGACGGCACCTCCTGGCGCTACGAGCCGGTCAATTCGACAAAGCTGGTCGGCAACGGCAAGCTCGACGTCACCGCCGACGGCACGGAGATTTCTACCCCGGTCAACTGGGGCCGCTACCGGCTCGAAATCGAGACGGCGAGCACCGATGGCCCGACCTCAAGTGTCGAATTCGATGCCGGCTTCTACGTCGCCTCGACTTCGACCGAGACGCCGGATGCGCTCGAAATCGCGCTCGACAAGGACAGCTATGCGGTTGGCGACGTCGCCAAGCTGAAAATTTCGCCGCGCTTTGCCGGCGAAGTGCTGGTGGCTGTCGGCGCCGAAAATCTGGTGACGGTCAAGACCGGGACGATTGGCGCCGAAGGCGGCGAGATCGCCATACCGGTAACTGCCGAGTGGGGCGCCGGCGCCTATCTGACCACGACGCTTTTTCGCCCCGGTGACGCCCAGGAAAGCCGCATGCCGATGCGGGCGATCGGCGTCAAATGGCTGGCCGTCAATCCGGCCGAGCGCAAGCTGAACGTCAAGCTTGACGTGGTCGAAAAGATGCTGCCGCGCCAACCGCTGACCATTCCGGTGGAAGTTACAGGCGCCGGTGTCGATGACGAGGCCTATGTGACGGTCGCCGCCGTCGATGTCGGCATTCTCAACCTGACGCGCTACGAGATTCCCAATCCCGACGGATGGTATTTTGGCCAGCGCCAGCTCGGCCTGGAAATCCGCGACCTCTACGGCCGGCTGATCGACGGATCGCTGGGTGCCACCGGCCGGTTGCGCACCGGCGGCGACGGCGGACAGGTAGCCCTTCAGGGCAGCCCGCCGACCGAAAAGCTGGTCGCCTTCTTCTCCGGCCCGGTCAAGCTCGATGCGGCCGGGAAAGCGAGTGTCAGCTTCGATATTCCGCAATTCAACGGCACGGCCCGGATCATGGCGGTCGCCTGGTCGAAAGCCGGCATCGGCCATTCGAGCAAGGATGTCATCATCCGCGACCCGGTGGTGGTCACCGCCAGCATGCCGAAATTTTTGGCGCCGGGGGATCTGGCCGAACTGCGGCTGGATATCGCCAATACCGATGCACCGGCCGGCGACTACCAGCTGCAGGTCACAAGTAATGCAGTGGTCACCGTCGATCAGGCAGCCATCGCGCAAAAGATCAATCTGAAACCGGGGGCTAAATCAGACTTCACCCTGCCATTGATGGGCGGGTATAACGGTGACGGCATCATTACGATCAAACTGTCCGGCGGCGATGGCCTCTCGCTGGAACAGGTGCTCAACCTGCCGGTCCGCCCGGCTACTCTGCCTGTCACCACCCGCAAAACCATCAAGATCGCCCCCAATGCCAGCCTGATGGTCAACGGCGATCTTCTGGCCGACAGCCAGCTGCAGGGGGCTTCCGTCAGCCTCAGCGTGTCGCGGGCCTCGGCTTTCGATATCCCATCGCTGTTGATGACGCTCGATCGCTACCCCTATGGCTGCGCCGAGCAGACCACCAGCCGGGCCCTGCCGCTGCTGTACTTAAGCGAACTGGCCAAGCAGGCCGGCATGGGCGACGATGCCGATATCAAGCAGCGGGTGCAGGATGCGATCTTCCGGGTGCTATCCTACCAGTCCTCGACCGGCAGCTTTGGGCTCTGGGGCCCGGGCTCCGGCGACCTCTGGCTCGATGCCTATGTCACCGACTTTCTGACGCGTGCCCGCGAGCTGAAATATGACGTGCCGGAACCGGCGATGGTACAGGCGCTCGACAACCTGCAGAACTCCGTCGGTTACGACAACAACATCAAGGATCGCGGTAACGAGATCGCCTATTCGCTCTACGTGCTGGCCCGCAACCGCAAGGCAGCCATCAGCGATCTGCGCTACTATGCCGACACGATGCTGGGTGATTTCCAGACGCCGCTGGCCAAGGCACATCTTGCCGCGGCCCTGGCGCTCTATGGCGATGCGCAGCGTTCCGCCAGCATTTTCACCAATTCATTGGAAGGCGCACAGGCGACCAATGTCAGCTTCTCGCGTTCCGACTACGGCTCGCAGCTGCGCGACGGCGCTGCCGTCCTCGCACTTGCCGCCGAAAGCCGGCCGGTGCCGCAGATCATTCCACAGATGGCGAAAATCGTTGCCCGCGACTGGGAGCAGAAAACCTATACCAGCACCCAGGAACAGACCTGGATGCTGCTTGCTGCCCGTGCCGTGCAGACCGGCGACAAGGACCTGAAGGTCGATGTCAATGGCCAGATGCATGCCAATGGCTACAAGACCAGGCTGTCGGGCGATGAACTGCTGGCCAAGCCGGTCAGCATCACCAACCGCACGGCCGAGCCGGTTTCGGCCGTGGTGACCACGGTTGCCGCACCCGCCCAGCCGCTGCCGGCCGGTGGCGAGGGCTTTTCGATCGAGCGCAGCTATTACACGCTCGATGGCGAAGAAGCCAATGTCAGCCAGGCGACGCAGAACCAGCGCTATGTGGTGGTGCTGAAGGTTAGCCAGGACAATGACTGGCCGTCGCGCGTGTTGATCACCGACCTCTTGCCGGCTGGTTTCGAGATCGACAATCCGAGCCTCGTCGACAGCGCCCAGATGACGAATTTCGAATGGGTCGGCGAGGTGACGGCCGCCCATACGGAATTCCGCAGCGACCGCTTCGTCGCCGCCTTTGACCGGGCGGCTGGCGACACCGGCGAACTGACGCTCGCTTACGTGGTGCGCGCCGTGACACCGGGGGCTTACGATCATCCAGCCGCCAGCGTCGAGGACATGTACCGGCCGCAGTTTTCCGCCCGCACCGCAACCGGACGGATGGAGGTCGTGGCGGCACAGTAATGGCGAAGCTGCGAAAAATCGGCATCGGTCTTGGCGCCTGCCTGCTGCTGGCGGCAGCACTCGGCTTTGGTCTGGATGCCGCCGACCGCGCCTATCCGCCACCGCTCGACAAAGCGCGCCTGGTCTCGGCCGAGGTGCTGGACGCCGACGGCCAGCTCTTGCGCGCCTTTGCCACCCCGGAAGGCCGCTGGCGGCTGGGTGTGACGGCTGGCGATGTCGATCCGCAATTCGTGCGCATGTTGCTGGCCTATGAGGACCAGCGTTTCTGGCAGCATCCCGGCGTGGATCCGCTGGCGCTGCTCAGGGCGGCCGGACAGTTTGTGAGCCATGGCCATATCGTCTCCGGCGCCTCAACCTTGTCAATGCAGGTGGCGCGGCTGATCGAGCCGCGCGAGGGACGCTCGATGAGCGCCAAGCTGCTGCAACTCGCCCGCGCGCTGCAGATCGAACGGCGGCTGAGCAAGGCAGAAATCCTCGACCTCTATCTGCTGCACGCCCCCTATGGCGGCAATCTGGAGGGCGTGCGCGCCGCAAGTCTCGCCTATTTCGGCAAGGAGCCGCGCCGGCTGACCGTGGGGGAAGCGGCCCTGCTGGTTGCCCTGCCGCAACTGCCGGAAAAGCGCCGTCCGGATCGCCATCCGGCAACCGCAAATGCGGCGCGCGACCGGGTGTTGGCGCGCTTGGCTGTTGCGAGCGTCGTTGGCGATGGCGAGGCCGAAAGGGCGCGGATGACCGCTATTCCCAACACCCGGATGCAGCTTCCGGCACTGGCGGCGCATCTGGGCGAAACGGCGCGGAAGAAAGAACCGGGCGTCGCTCAGCATCGTACCACCTTGCGCAAAACCATCCAGCAGGGGCTGGAGACGGTGGCCCGCGAGGCGGTTTCAAAACTTGGGCCAAAAGTGTCGATGGCGATGGTGATGGCGGATGTGAAAACCGGCGAGATCGTCGGCGAAGTCGGCTCCGCCGATTATTTCGACGCCAGCCGATCCGGCTGGATCGACATGACGCGCGTCAGCCGGTCGCCCGGATCGACGCTGAAACCGTTTATCTACGGACTGGCCTTCGAACAGGGGCTGGTCAGCCAAGAGACGATCATCGAGGATCGCCCGGCCGATTTCTTTGGCTACCGGCCGCGCAATTTCGACATGACCTATCAGGGCGATGTCAGCATCCGCCAGGCCTTGCAGCTGTCCCTGAATGTACCGGCCGTGCGGCTGCTCGATGCGGTGGGCCCGACCCGGCTGATGGTGCGGTTTCGCCGCTCCGAGGTTCGGCCGATCCTGCCGATCAACGAAGCGCCAGGCCTGGCCATCGGTCTGGGCGGTGTCGGGCTGACGCTGAAAGATCTGGTCCAGCTTTATGCCGGGCTTGCCAATGGTGGCCAGCCGATGCGGCTGGGCGACGGCATCCAGGGCAAACCAGGCAAAATCGACGCCGAGCCGCTGCTGGAGCCGGCCGCCGCCTGGCAGGTCGCCGACATTCTCTCCGGCGTCAATCCGCCGACCGGCAGCCGTCGGCGCGGAATCGCTTACAAAACCGGCACCAGCTATGGCTACCGGGATGCCTGGTCGGTCGGATTTGACGGCCAATATGTGCTCGGCGTCTGGATCGGACGGCCCGACAATGGCGCGGTGCCGGGGCTTGCCGGCTACGTCTCGGCCGCGCCGATCCTGTTTGAGGCTTTTGGCAAATCCGGCGTGGCGATCACGCCGCTGGCGCGCGCGCCGGCCGGCGCGGTGCGCATTGCTCAAGCAGAACTGCCGATAAGCCAGCGTCGCTTTACGATGACGGCCAATGGCCTGCTGTCGGCGACGACCCGTGAGGCTGCGCCGCAAATCGTCTATCCGCCGGAAGGTGCACATGTGGAACTGGGTGCCAAGGCTGGCGGGCCGCTCTCTGCGCTGGCGCTCAAGCTCCAGGGCGGCCGGGCGCCGTTCCGCTGGCTGGCCAATGGCAAGCCGCTGGCCGACATGTCACGCAAACGTATAAACCAGTGGGTGCCGGATGGCGGCGGCTATTCGACACTGACGGTGATCGACGCGGTCGGGCGCGCCGCGACCGTGCGGGTGTTTGTCGACTGATCGGCTGTAACCGCGATAAAAACTCAGTCGATTGGCATACGGAATGAAAAGCGGGTTTCGTCGCCAGAAGAGACGACCGACAGGCCGCCATTATGTCCGCGGGCAATTTCCGATGCGATATAAAGTCCGAGGCCCAGACCTTCCTGACCGGACCGAACCGAGGCCCGAAAAAACGGCTTGAACAGATCCTTGATGACATCGGCCGGAATCGCGTTACCGCCATTGGCAACGGACAGCTCGAATTGATTGTCGTCCAGTGCGGTCCACACCCGGATCGGCCCTTCCTGTGCCCCGTGGGTCAGCGCATTGCCAATCAGGTTGGAGAGCAACTGACCGATTCGACCCGGGTCGGAGCGCAACACCGGCGCCTCGATAAAGTCTGCCACGATCACCCGGTCGGGTCTCAAAGCGCGCATCTCGGCCACCACCTGTTCCAGCATCGGATTGATGTCGACGCCGATCTGCCGCTCAAAGCCCAGCCCGCTGCCAAGCCGCCCGCGCGCAAAATCCATCACATCGGTAATCAGGCCCGACATTCGCTCGATGCTGCGCACCATCCGGCTAAGAATCGTCCGGCCCTTTTCGTCCAGCGCCTGTCGGCCCAACATCCGCGCTCCGGCATCGACGGCGGCCAGCGGATTGCGCAGGTCGTGACCGAGCACAGCGATGAACTGCTCGCGCAACTCGTTACTGCGCCGCTCGTCGGACAGATGTGCCTCGGTGACGGCTACCTTTTGATGGGCTTCCAGATGGAAAGCGATCAGATCGGCAAACAGCTTGAACATGCCGATTGTTTCCGGCGTATTCAGCCGCATCGGCCTTGTATCGATCGCACAGAGGGTACCGAAAAAATCCCCGTTCGGCAAAATGATCGGCATCGAGATATAGCTCTTCAAGCCATAGATCGCCGGCGTGTGATGCGTGCGAAAAATCGGGTCCTCGTCGACACTGTCGATGATCACCGCCTGCCGGCTGTCGCGGATCTCGTTGCAGATGGTGGTCTCGATCTTCAGTTCGCCGCCGGGCTGCAAGCCGAATTCAATCTCGTCGCGCACCCCGCAGGCAATCCAGCGATCCTCGGTGACGCGCGCCACGGCGGCAAATCCCATTCCAGTCGTCCGGCAGACCACCTCAAGAATCGTCGGCACGGCGGCGATCTGCGATATGGCCAGAACATCTGCTTCAAAATCGATATTCATTTTTACCTTCTGCACAGGTGAACAAATATCATTCAACTGATCCAGTCTCGACGATAGATTACCTACTTGCTTGTGCCAAGAATTCGCAATGCGCTCACGGGGTTGAAAATACTGCTGAATTCACACGAGCGTTCAAATCCATATCTGCATTCACAGGTCTCATCGTCAAATTCAATATCGATTTTGGACTTTGAGTTAATATGCAGCCTAGATGCAGGCACTCGAACCTAGCGTATTTACGGTGTGTCCATACGGTAAAATCAGCATCGTCCGCGTAAATCCCTTAAATTCCGGCCCGGTCCGTCCTATATCAATTGGGCGCGCCGCTGATTGGGACGCGTTCATAGGAGAAAGTTTCATGTTTGCTGGTGCCCGCTCACGTTACGTCAGATACGCCGCCATCCTGGCGATGGCTCTGTCGGTTACGGCCATCACTCTCGACAGCGCCGATGCGCGCCGCGCCAGCGGCGGATTCGGTAGCCGCGGCACGCGCACATTCCAGGCGCCGTCCGCAACACCCACCGCACCGTCGCCTGCAGCGCCGATTAACCGCACGATGTCGCAGCCAGGCGCCCAGGCTCCCAATGCCGCCCAGCCGCAAATGCAGCCCAACGCTCCGCGCGGCGGCATGTTCGGTGGCTTCGGCCGTTCGATGCTCGGCGGCCTTCTGGTCGGCGGCCTGTTCGGCGCGCTTCTCGGCTCCGGTTTCGGCGGCGGCTTTGGCTTCCTCGGCATGCTGTTGCAGATTGCGCTGATCGGCGGCGCCATCATGCTCGCCATGCGCTTCTTTGCAGCCCGCCGTCAGCAGTCGGGACATGCGCCGGCCGGCGCACCGCGCGCCGCCTATGAAGGGCCGAAGCCGAATACGCAGTCGTTCCGCATGCCGTCGCTTGGATCGCTGTCCGGTTCGTCGCAGCCAAAAGCGCCAGTCTTCAATGTCGAAATCGCGATCCGGCCGGAAGATCTCGACCAGTTCGAAAGGCTGTTGTCGGACGTCCAGGGCGCCTACAGCGCTGAAGACTACGCAACTCTGCGCAAGTTGACGACGCCGGAGGCCATGTCTTATCTCGCGGAAGAACTGGGTGAGAACGCCACCAACGGCGTGCGCAACAGCGTTTCCGACGTCAAACTGCTGCAGGGCGACATCGCCGAGTCGTGGCGCGAGGGCGAAACCGAATATGCCACACTGGCGATGCGCTACGAAAGCATCGACACCACGGTCGATCGCAATACCGGCAAATCACTCTCCACTTCGACTGGCAAGTCTGAGGCGACCGAGATCTGGACGTTCGTGCGCAAGCCCGGTGTTGAGTGGAAGCTGTCAGCAATCCAGTCGACGGAGCTAGCGGCCTGACACGCGAAAGATTTGAATATTAGAGTTATATAACGCCCGACTTTCCGCCGGGCGTTATCTTTTGCAAATTGGCTAAACTCAATTTTAAGCCATTCCGCCGATACTTGCCGCATTGCAGGATCTATTATTTGTGGGGGCAGTCAATTCCTGTCCTTCAAAGGAATTTGGATTGAGAATGGCCGGCGGCGCGGAGCCAGACAGAGCTTTTAACACCAAGTTGCTGCCGAATAGCCAGCGACGGCTGTTCTGGCATCAATCGCTGCTTGGCAAGATTACCCTTTTCTTCCTGATCGGCGTGATCGTTGCTTACGGTGTCGGTGCGGCCGCGGGATGGGTGATGTTCGACAAGATGGCCGGCGAGCAATGGCGTCGCCAGGCCGAAATGAATGCCCAGATTGCCAGCTCCACGATCCGCAGCATTTACACCTTCGTTGCGGTCGAGTCCGACACGTCCGGCCAGGTCAAACGTATCGTCACGGAGCGCCCGATCGGCGACGACGACTCAATTCTCTCGACAGGCTTCAATCCGGTTGATGTGCTGGCACTGGCCGCAGCACAGACGAAAAATGAGGTTTGGCTGTTTGGCTACGACAAAGCGGCCAACCGGTTCGACAGCATAGCCGTGGCCGGCGGCGGTACGCCGAACACCCATCTGATTTTGCCACGAGACACCGCATGGGATGGAAGCGCTGCCACGCGGCTCTACACCGGATTTGCCGACATCGGCAAGGAACGGCACTATGTCAGCGCATTGCCGATCCTGACACCCGATGGCACTGTGCTCGGTGCCGTCACGAGCAGCATCGGTGAGGAGCGCGTTCTCAACCTCACCCGCGGCGAACTTCTGCGCAACTCCCTCTTCATTCTGGTGGCCGTACTGCTGGCCACGGGTATTATCATAACCCTGGTGGTTCGCCGCCTCTTCAACCCTGTACCCGCCTTGATTCAAGCCCTGTCGCGCATTGCGCGCGACGACACGCAGACAGTCACACCGTACCGGGGTCGAAAAGATGAAATCGGCCATCTCGCAATTGCCATCGAAACCCTTCGTGAGGCGGTGGTCGAACGCGAACATCTGCGGCAGGTTCGAGATGTAGCGGTGCAGATGGAGCACATGGCCCATCACGACTCACTGACTGGCCTGCCCAATCGTGCCTTCTTCAACAGATCGCTCAACCTCGCCATCGACAGCTGCAAAAGTCACGGCCTGCTGTTCAATGTGATGCTGCTCGATCTCGACCGTTTCAAGGCTGTCAACGACACGCTTGGTCACCCGATTGGCGACGCCTTGCTGTCAGCCGTCGCGGATCGGATCCGGATGCTGCTTGGGCCGGGCGATGTTGCCGCGCGGCTGGGGGGCGACGAGTTTGCCATCATCCAGCACGTTACGGATACGCCGATGCTGGAAGCCAGCCGACTGGCCGAGCGCATCATCGAGGCCATCGGCACGCCCTTCCTGATCGACGGGCGCGACCTGGAAATCGGCATCAGCATCGGGATTTCCTGCGCACCGGCGCAAGGCTCTTCGGCGACCGTGCTGCTGAAGAATGCCGATGTGGCGCTCTATACCTCCAAGGCGACGGGACGCGGCAACTTCCATTTCTTCGAAGATGGCATGGCCATGCTGACGCAGCACAAATACGAGCTGGAACGCGATCTTCGCCTCGGCATCGAGCGCAACGAGTTCGAACTTTTCTATCAGCCTATCCTTCTTCTGAATGGTATTACCATCTGCGGTTACGAGGCCTTGTTACGCTGGCGACATCCGCAACGCGGACTGATACCCCCTGACCACTTCATTCCCATTGCCGAAGATAGCGGGCTGATCTTGGCTCTAGGCGAATGGGTCATCGCGACTGCCTGTGCCGATGCTGCGCGCTGGCCAGAGGACCTGACCATCTCGCTGAATGTATCGCCGGTGCAATTGGCGGCCGGAGGCTTTGTCGAGGTCGTCCGGCAGCATCTCGACAAGACCGGCCTGGAACCCCGCCGGTTGGAACTGGAAGTAACGGAAACGGTGGTCCTGCGCGGCGAGACCAGCGTCTCCACCCTGCACGCACTGAAATCGCTGGGCGTTGCCATCGTGCTCGATGATTTCGGAACCGGCTATGCGTCGCTCAGCACGCTGTCCAACTTTCCCTTCAGCAAAATCAAGATTGACCGTAGTTTCATCAGCGACATGCAGAACCGCGCGGATTGTCGGACGATCGTCCATGCAATGGTCAATCTGGCCCGTGGCCTTGGCATGGAGACCACGGCAGAGGGCGTCGAAAATTCCGTACAACTGGATCTCCTGAAGGTGGCCGGCTGCAGCTACGTGCAGGGCTATCTGTTCGGCAAACCGCAGCCTTTGAGCGCGGACGGCAAGCCCGTCGAGCGGACGCGCGCAACTTCGATCATGCAAAGGAGTGTCATGACATGACGACAGCTTTCGACGCATTGTATCAGTCTCGCAATCCAGGCACCATAGGCAGGCGAATGGTGCGATTTTTGGCACTGCTGGTGCTGCTTCTTTCGCCCCTGCCCGCCACGGCGGATCAGGTTCCCGACACTTTGGCAAAGATCGCCAGCAGCAAAACCATCACCATCGGATATCGCGAGGCCGCCGCGCCGTTTTCCTATCAGCAACCGGATGGCAGCGTCATCGGCTATTCCATCGATCTCTGCCTGGAAATTGCCGATGCCGTTCAAAAACATCTTGGGCTGGACAGCCTGAAGGTCGAGTATGTCGCCTCCTCCGCCGCAACGCGCTTCGTGCTGGTCAAAAGCGGCAAGGTCGATCTGGAATGCACGACCACGACCAATACCAAGGAACGTCGTCAACTGGTGGATTTTGCCTATCCGCATTTCATTACAGCCACCCGGTTCGTATCGTTGAAGCGCAACAATATAGACAGCATCACCGCGCTTGCCGGTCGCTCCGTCGTGTCGACAACGGGAACGGTGAATGTCGAACAGCTGAATTCCATCAACCACAACCTCAATCTCAATATCCAGGTGCTGCTGGCCAAGCAACATTCCGAGGCCTTCGCTCTGGTGGAAAGCGGCAAGGCCTATGCCTTCGTGATGGACGGCATTCTTCTCGCCGATCTGATTGCATCCGCCAAACATCCCGAGGATTTTTCGCTGTCGACTGACACATTTGGGCCGCCCGAGCCTTATGGCATCATGCTGCCGCGCGGCGATGCTGCATTCAAGGAAATTGTCGACGGCACTTTGCGCCGGATTTATACGAGCGCGGAGATCAACAGGCTCTATGCCAAATGGTTCATGACGCCAATTGCTCCAGACGGCCGCAATCTGAACCTGCCGATGTCGCCGATCATCGAGGCCGCATTCCGCGCGCCTGAGGAGTATCAGCAATAGGATAATGCGCTGCAAAGGGTGCGCCCGAGCAATGCTCTGAAACGTTTCGTCTGAAGCGAGGCCGGTTGATCAGGCCTATTGTGAATAACTTGAATGTCCAGCGGCTATTGAGGCCGAAGCTGACCAAGAGGCCAACGGCGTAGCCCGACTATATTGGAGGCGACATCATCGCCGCCAATCGACTCGTCAACTGTGTAAACAATCTTGAGCTCCCATCTGAACCCTGGCAAAGAGGATTTATCACCAGGACGATCTCGTAGGATTGTCCCGCGTGCTCCTGGCAGGCAACAGCGACGCGCCGATGCAATTCGCCGAGTTCCTGCAACTCGTTATAACAGGGAATCACGACCGAAAGAGCGACCACCGACCGCGCTGCCCACCTGCTTGTTCGGCCACCCGGCGACTCCATTTAACCAAGTCGGTGTAGCGCAGATTGGTTCAAGTAGTGGCATCCGGGGGCCAGGAAGGACATCTGTGAGGAGACATGGTAGCCGCGCCGATGCATGATCGGGAAGACGGCAGGGGCCGATTAGCGAAGCTTGATCGGCACAACTCGGCGGGCAAAAACGCGAAGCTCCGATCGCGGAATTGTCGCGTTTACAAAAGCGATAGTGTGGTTCATCTATGTGTTCACGGCCATGACTGTGTAGTCTACAGTTCAGACAGAACACACACGGGATGAAAAGAGACCATGGCAGACACCGTTACAGACCGCTTTCTTCGCTATGTGGTCATCGACACCCAATCCTACGCCACGTCGTTATCAGTTCCATCGACCGCCAAGCAGATGAATCTCGGTTCCCTGCTCGTTGCCGAACTGCTCGCACTCGGTCTTTCGGACGCCCATCTGGACGAGCATGGCTACGTCTATGCCACGGTGCCGTCAAATGTAGACAAGCAGGTCCCGGTCATCTGCTTTTGCTCGCATATGGATACCGCACCCGATTTTACCGGCACCAATGTTAAACCGCAGATGCTGAAGGCGTATGGCGGCGGCGACATCGTGCTGACAGGCGATCGCCAGCAGGTCATTCGCGTCAGCGATCATCCGGAGCTGGCAAACCAGATAGGCAACGATGTCATCACCACGGATGGCACGACCTTGCTTGGCGCCGACGACAAGGCGGGAATTGCCGAAATTATTACGGCGGCCCAGTTTCTGGTCACTAATCCCGACATCAAGCACGGCACGATCAAGCTGCTGTTTACGCCCGATGAAGAGATTGGACGGGGTGCAGACAAGGTCGATTTCAAAAAGCTCGGCGCCGAGTTTGCCTATACCGTCGATGGCGAAACTGCCGGCCATATCGAGGACGAAACATTTTCCGCCGACGGCGTCGAGATCGCCATTCGCGGCGTCGCCATCCACCCCGGATTTGCCAAGGACAAGATGGAAAACGCCATCAAGATTGCCGGCCGGATCGTCGCAGCCTTGCCACGCGAAACGGCACCGGAAACTACATCAGGCCGTCAAGGGTTTGTGCATCCAACCGGCATCACCGGTTCGATGGAGAAATCAACGATCACTCTGATCGTGCGCGACTTCACCGATGCAGGCCTTGCGGAGAAAGAGGCGATGCTGGAAACACTGGTGAAGGCCGCCATTGCCGACTTTCCGGGTTCGTCTTACACCTTCACCGTCAAAAAGCAGTATCGCAACATGAAGCTGGTGCTCGACCGCCATCCCGAAATCGTCGAGAACGCGCTGGAGGCTGTGCGGCGGGCCGGCATGCAGCCGGTGCGCGGCAGCATTCGTGGCGGCACCGATGGTTCGCGGCTGTCCTTCATGGGCCTGCCCTGCGCCAATATCTTTGCCGGCGGTCACGCCTTTCACTCGCCGCTTGAATGGATCAGCTGCCAGGATATGGAGCGAGGGGTGAAAACGCTGGTGGAACTGGCGAAAATCTGGGAGGAGCGCGCATAGCGCGCTCCAGCACGTCCTTGCATTATAAACTCAGAGGTGCAGGCGCATTTGCAAGGTTAAAAATTTCAACCTTTCGCCCTAGCGTCAGAATTAGGTAAAAAATCAAGAAGATAACGGTTGCTGCGGTGAATTTACTTGCAAGGAAGGTATAAGCGCAGCGACTATAAACGGCGGAACTTCTGCGCGCGTCCCTGACGCCTGTCTAACTGTTTTCTATCCTGTGGCTTTTTTGGAGCTCCAGATCGTATACGATCAACGACTTTCTCCTTGCCCGCGATGCAATCGCGGGCCGTTCGTGTTGCCGAGTTATTATCGGATCATGCCGCAAACCGACAAAGACGGATTAAGTCTCGCGCTCGAGATCACAATTGCGAATGAGTTGCGACTGCCTTCATGAAACTCTTTTAGATCTGATTTTCCATTGGCCTTTGCAAATATTCAATGCATAAATATGCTTATTAGAAAATACGCAATAAAGTAGCATGGGCGAGTCGTTTGGGTCAGAGGTCAGCCTTCTCAACCCGAGATTGAAAACACAATTTGCTTGGCTACCTTTCTGCTTAGTTTCGACCAGTGATAGGCTTAATTTTGAGAGCAGCCGTGCTATCCGGTTCGACACGGTCCAAGGCATAAAGAAATTGACGGGTACGTGATGCAGATAGAACGCTTGCAGTTAGCCGGATTGGCACGGATTATCCCAAAAAGATTGGGAGACCATCGGGGATACTTTTCGGAAGTATTCCGAGACGACTGGTTCCGTCAAAACGTCTCAGACATAGTGTTTGTTCAAGAAAACGAATCTTTATCGGCCACTTTCGGCACTGTGCGTGGGCTCCACTTTCAGCTTGATCCTTTCGCTCAAGGTAAGCTCGTGCGCTGCATTGCCGGCAAAATCTTCGATGTTGCGGTCGATATACGCGTCGGTTCGCCTACCTTCGGGCAATGGTATGGGCTGGAGCTTTCTATGGAAAATGGTGAGCAGCTTTGGATCCCGGCGGGTTTTGCCCATGGTTTTGCAACATTGGCGCCAGATTGCGTGATCTCCTACAAAGTAACAGCACCTTACAGTGCACTCAGTGATCGCGGCATTTTGTGGAATGACCCTCAAATTGGCATCAAGTGGCCAGTGCCGCTTGAGCAGGTAGTCCTGTCTGACAAGGACAAGATGCAGCCGAAACTCGTTGACTTACCGCCCTCCTTCCAATTCATCCAATAAGCTATGGAGAAAACCTATGCGCGTTCTCGTAACAGGCGGGGCGGGTTTTATCGGTTCCGCCCTGGTGCGACATTTGGTCAAGAACGTCGGCGCCGAAGTGCTAAATGTGGACAAGCTGACTTATGCCGGCAATCTCGCCTCGCTTCAGGCAATTGACGGCGCACCAAACTATCGGTTCCTCCAGGCAGATATCTGCGACATGCAGCGAATATCCGAGGCGATGATCACGTTCAAACCCGACCGCATTATGCATCTTGCCGCCGAAAGTCACGTCGACCGCTCGATAAGCGGTGCAGCCGATTTCGTGCAGACCAACGTGATCGGCACGTTCTCGCTGCTGGAAGCCGCTCGCCACTATTGGAACGACCTGGAGGCGGGACAGAAGAGTAAGTTCCGCTTCCTGCATGTCTCGACCGACGAGGTTTATGGCTCTCTCGGCGAGACTGGGCTCTTCCAGGAAGTGACGGCTTACGATCCGTCCTCGCCTTATTCCGCCTCAAAAGCGGCGAGCGATCATCTGGTGATTGCCTGGCATCGCACTTATGGCCTGCCGGTGTTGATATCGAACTGCTCAAACAATTACGGTCCCTTCCACTTTCCGGAGAAGTTGATCCCATTGATCATTTTAAATGCCATGGATGGCAGGCCGCTACCAGTTTATGGCAACGGCTTTAACATCCGCGATTGGCTTTACGTCGAGGACCATGCTCGTGCGCTCGACCTGATCGCAGCACGGGGCAAGCTTGGCGAAAAGTACAATGTCGGCGGTCGCAATGAGCGACGTAATATAGATGTCGTCAAGCGTGTCTGCGCGTTGATGGATGAACTTCGGCCGAAGGCAAGTGCGCATTCCGATCTGATCACCTACGTCACTGACCGCCCTGGCCATGATGCGCGTTACGCCATCGACGCGACTAAGCTGGAAACGGAGCTGGGTTGGAAGGCCGAGGAGGATTTTGATAGCGGCATCGAGCGCACAGTACGCTGGTATCTCGACAATGAATGGTGGTGGCGGCCTTTACGACAGGGCGTCTATTCCGGCGAGAGACTTGGCGTATTGAAGAGGGGCTGACCATGCGCATTGCGGTGACAGGAAAACATGGCCAAGTGGTATCGGCACTTCTTGAGCGTGGACAAGATGCTGGGATCGAGATCATCGCAGTCGGGCGGCCAGAGCTCGATCTCGCTGATCATGCGTCGATCCGCACTGTGCTTTCCAAGATCAAGCCGGATGTCGTCGTCTCCGCCGCCGCCTATACGGCCGTCGACAAGGCCGAAGGCGAGCGGGACCTCGCATTTGCCGTCAATTCCGAAGGACCGGCTGCGATCGCTCAATTCGCAGGTCTACTTGGCATCCCCATCGTGCACTTTTCGACCGACTACGTTTTTCCCGGCGACAAGCAAGGTGTCTACTTCGAGACCGATGCGACGGGCCCGGTTTCGGTCTACGGTCAGTCAAAACTTGCCGGTGAAGAGGGTATTGCCGCGGCAAATCCTAACCATGCCATCCTGCGCACCTCCTGGGTCTATTCGCCGTTCGGATCGAATTTTGTCAAGACGATGCTGGGTTTGGCAGAAACCCGGGATACGCTGAAGGTCGTAGCCGACCAGCATGGCACGCCGACCAGCGCCCTCGACATTGCCGATGCTGTGATCACCATTGCCCAGCGGCTGGCTGCAGACCCTGACTCGAAATTACGGGGCATCTTCCATATGACTGGCAGCGGCGAGAGCACCTGGGCGGAATTTGCCGAGGCAATTTTTGCCACGCTCTTTGAAAAGACAGGAAGAGCTGTTTCCGTTAGGCACATTACGACAGCCGACTATCCTACACCGGCTAAACGCCCGGCTAATTCCCGACTTTCGAATGGTAAGCTGAACGAAATTTACGGAATATTTCTTCCAGACTGGAAAATTTCCACCGAGGTAGTTCTCGATCGTCTGCTCGACGAGTAGCGCTCACAAGCACTAAATGCACCGAAGGAAAAGGCATGAAAGGTATTATTCTCGCAGGTGGCTCTGGCACTCGCCTTTATCCCATCACGCAAGCTGTCTCAAAGCAGCTTATGCCTGTCTATGACAAGCCGATGATCTATTACCCACTGACGACATTGATGATGGCCGAGATCCGTGAAATCCTGATTATCACCACACCGCATGACAACGAAGCCTTCAAGCGGTTGCTGGGCGACGGCAGCCAATGGGGTATTTCCATCGAATACACTGTGCAACCAAGTCCAGATGGGCTGGCGCAGGCTTTCATCCTCGGTGCCGACTTCATTGGCAGCAGCCCGTCCGCACTTATACTCGGCGACAACATTTACTATGGCCACGGATTACCACAACTTATGCGCCCGAGCGTAGCCATTCCACAAGGCGCACGCGTGTTCGCCTATCATGTTGCCGATCCAGGCCGCTACGGCGTGGTTGAGTTCGACAAGGATATGAAAGCGCTGTCGATTGAGGAAAAGCCGGACCAGCCAAAAAGCAACTGGGCTGTCACGGGCCTATACTTCTATGACGAGCAGGTAGTCGACATCGCAGCCAATTTAGCGCCGTCGCCGCGCGGTGAACTGGAGATCACCGACGTCAATCGGATTTATCTCGAACGAGGCCAGCTTTCAGTGGAACTGATGGGCAGAGGTTACGCATGGCTTGACACCGGAACACCCGATAGCCTCCTCGACGCCGCAGAATTCGTCGGCACGCTCGAAAAGCGCCAAGGATTCAAGATCGCTTGCCCGGAAGAAGTAGCCTACCGGATGGGTCATATCGATGACGTTCAACTCCAAACGCTCGCTCGCGAGTTGGGCAAAAGCAATTATGGTCAATATCTCGCGAAACTTGCCGAGGCCAAGGATCGGCTTAGCTTTTGAATTGGGATCTACCGGTGCTGGCGACGCTGCTACTTGCCACGCAGCAGCCGCTGTTGGAGATTGTCAGCGGCTACCGGGTGCCGTTCGCTGCCACTATCGGCTGGAAAACTTTGCAGTCGAGATCAGCACGGCCATTATGGTGCACTTGCGCGCCTCAAACGGTAATGCCGCAGCCCTTCTGGCTCCGATCGGCCAACTGGCGTCGAGCAGAGATATCGAAGGGCTTCGGGTGACGACGGCCGAATCATCCATTTGCGTCTTTCGGCAATGCCCTGCAAATGCGCTGCTATGTGGAGGCGAAACCGAGGCCGAGGCAAAATCCTTGCTGGATCAGGGGCTTGATCTGATGCAGAACTATCTGGCGAGCGCGATCCTGACATCCCAATGAATGAAAACGGGTCAAATCCCATAAGCCATTTAAGGTCCTGAGGCTTAGGATCTCGCATTTCGGTGACGCGAGCCAGTTCCTTATTCAGCCGTCTGATCTCTTCGGCGTCGTTACGACCGGCGTTAGACGCAGCAAACTTATTCTCCCACTCTTGGAGAGAACCCTGGCCGCTGCCAGGACGTTAAAAAAACCTCCGCAACCGGACAGACCTGCTCCTTGATCTGCCGCACCGCGTCACGCATAAATTCGCTACTGAAATCCAATTCAGACTACGCTTTTCTAGCGTAAAATAGAAAACGGACACGTTTCCATCCAGAATAGTGGAACTGTGGCTATACTGCTACAGAAAATGAGAGAAGGCTCTGATAAACGCAAATCTTGGTTCTAGGCGCGCGAAACTTTTTAGCCTAACGATCGGCACCGACAGTTGGTCTCAAACTTTAGAAGCGGTATATGCTAGAATTCGAAAATATTCTGAAGGGCAGGCGAGTCTTTATCACGGGACATTCAGGTTTCACCGGAAGCTGGTTGTGCGCGTGGCTCCGGCAAGTCGGTGTGGAGCTTGCAGGGTTTTCGCTAGAACCTGAGCCAGGCGCGGTTCTGTTTGACTTATTGGAGCTTGCGCGAGACGTAAGGACGACTGTAGGGGATATTCTCGATTTTAGCGCTCTGTCTGCCGCAATGAACAGTTTCGAGCCGGAGGTAGTCATCCATCTCGCTGCTCAGCCCCTTGTCAGAAAGTCGTACCGGGAACCTCTAAGAACGTTTGCGGTGAATTCACACGGCACAGCAAACGTACTTGAAGCAGCCCGTCTAAGTCCTTCAGTTAAGGGCATAGTGGCAATTACAACAGATAAAGTCTACGATAACCGGGAGTGGGCTTGGGCCTATCGTGAAAACGACCCGCTCGGCGGGAAAGATCCTTACAGTGCATCGAAGGCCGCAGCCGAGATGGTCATAAAGGGCTATCGGAGTCTAAAAGATACTGAAGATGGGATGCCCTGGATTGCGACGGCAAGGGGAGGCAACATCATCGGTGGCGGAGACTTTTCTGAAGACCGGCTCGTACCGGATTTTGTTCGCGCAGTAATAAACAAAACTTCTCTGACATTGCGATTCCCGGACGCAACTAGGCCGTGGCAGCACGTGTTGGCCTTGGTTCAAGGCTACGGCACTTTGGCCGCCGGCTTGGTGTCGGATGACGCTCAACGTTACGCGAAAGCGTGGAATCTTGGCCCCAACGATCCTGCACAATATTCCGTACGGTCAGTCCTTGAAACAATGTCGAACGTTTGGGAGAGGCCTGATCTCCGGTATCTCAATATGCCGTTGCCAGAAGCCGGCGCTCTGCAGCTCGATAGCCGACTTGCGTACAATGAATTGGGCTGGCGCCAGCCATGGAGCGTCACACAGATGATCGAGCAGACGGCAACCTGGTACCTTCAAAACAGCCGCAAGGAAGACATGAAGTCCTTCACCGACAGTCAGATCAACAACTGGCGCAGTGGATTACTTGGAAGCTCGATCTGCTGATGCGTGTACTGGTTACAGGATCGAGTGGATTTCTTGGCAGGCGCCTGATTAACGTTCTTCTTGCAGCTGGACATGACGTGACTGCTGTAACACGAAATCCGAAATTCTCGTCTAAGGCAAGCACCTATGTGATCGAAGACGCGCTAGCTGCTCGTGAGTATGCAAGCATTGTCTCCAAGGAAGGCGTTGAAACAATCATCAACACCCTTGCCGCAGGCGTGGATCCTCTAGATCGGGACATTTCCCGTCTGATCTGCGCAAATTCCATGTTTCCAGCTGCCCTTGCTTTGGAGGCCAGTAAGGCTGGTGCCAAAACAATTATTCAAATTGGCTCCAGTGCCGAATATGCCCCCAGTTCTGAGCAACGCGCTTTGCGAGAGAGCGACCCGTTGACGCTGCAGAAGATGTACGGAGCGACGAAAGCGGCTGGCTCGGTTCTGTTTTCCGCCTCGGCCGAGGAAGTGGGCCTCAATTTCGCAGTATTGAGACTTTTTAATATTTTCGGCGCAGGAGAAAACCCGCATAGGTTGTTTCCCTCGCTTGTCCGACGATTGGTCAATGGTGAAGACGTGCCGTTGTCGAACGGGACGCAGATGCGCGATTTCCTGCATGTGGACGACGCGTCTAAGTCCATCCTGAGGATGGCGACCGCGTTGCAGGAGAACCGCGAATTGAGCGGAACCTACAACCTGGCGAGCGGCAAGGCCTTGTCTGTCCGAGACTTTGCCCTGTCGGTTACGACAGCGGTTGGTGCAGACCCCGGTCGGCTGAAATTCGGCCAGTTGCCGATGAGACCGGATGATCTTCCATATGTCGTTGGCGACGCGTCCCGGCTGAATTCTGTAATTGGCCCGAACGGACACACATCGATCAGTGATGCCGTCACTCCTTTGCTGGCAGGCTTTGAAATCGAGGATTTATGACCGATCAAGATTCGCAGGGCGCGCACCACCAACTGCCGCTGGTATCGATAGCAATTCCGGTTTTCAACGAAGCGCTCAATCTGCCCGCTCTCTATCAGCGGCTGTCTCAGGTGGCGGAATCGATGAAGGACCGGTGCAGAATCGAGTTCTTCTTTTCGGACAATAGTTCCAGCGATCAGACTTGGGAAATCATATCACAATTCGCCAAGAGCGACCCTAGGGTCCGGGGTATCCGATTTTCGAAGAACGTCGGTTTTCAGCGCTCGATTTTGGCAAACTATTTGCATACGCAAGGTGACGCCGTCATGCAGATAGACGCAGACCTGCAAGATCCGCCTGAGATGCTGGAAGCATTTTTCGCGCTGTGGCAGCAAGGCTACGACGTGGTCTATGGCATCAGAAAAAAGCGCAAGGAAGGTGTATGGATCAACCAGTTTCGCCGCCTGGGCTACTGGATGATTAACGCCATAAGCGAGCATGATATTCCGCGTGACGTTGGTGATTTTCGTCTTGTCGATCGAAAAGTCATTCACGCAATGTCGCGGATGAAGACTCCCAATCCATATCTGCGGGGCATCATAGCGGGCCTAGGCTTCCGGCAGACCGGCATCGAATATGAACGCGACTCACGTGTTGCGGGAGAAAGCAAATTCGGCCTGTTTCGCTTGATAAGGCTTGGCCTGACTGCAGTCCTCAACCACTCGTCGGTTCCGTTGCGCATGGCGTCTGCCTTGGGATGCATGATGATAGCTGTCTCCATCATCGGAACCATCTATTTCGTCATTCTCAAGCTGTTGGCACCGGATCTGCCGCGGGGAGTGGCAAGCATTCATGTCCTTGTTTTATTCGGAATCGGGCTCCAGTCGCTTCTCTTGGGTATTATCGGCGAATATATCCTGCGAATATATCTCATTTTGAGAGCCGAACCGATTGCCATCGTCGAGCGCTCGATCAACCTTGAACCCAATGAACTCGTACTTTAGGAAAGCTATATGAAGCTGGTAATCCTCGCAGGCGGCCTCGGAACACGCATTGCGGAAGAATCCGAGACCAAACCAAAACCGATGGTCGAAGTCGGCGGACGCCCGCTACTCTGGCATATCATGAAAGGTTATGCCCATCATGGCGTGACAGAATTTGTGATATGCCTTGGCTACAAGGGCTATGTGATCAAGGAGTTCTTCATGAACTACCAGCGTCACCTGTCGAACCTTGAAATCAATCTGAAAGATGGGTCTGTACAAGTGCTGGAAAGCACCGCGGAAGACTGGAAAGTGACGCTGATTGAAACCGGCGAAAACACAATGACCGGCGGGCGCCTGAAACGCGTCGCTCCCTTTCTCGGGAACGAAACATTTTGCATGACCTACGGTGATGGTCTGGCCAATGTCGACATCACAGCAGAGATCGCCTTTCACAAGTCGCACGGCAAGCTTGCCACGGTGACAGCAGTTCAGCCTCCGGGCCGGTTCGGTGTTTTAAGCGTCGAGAGCGATCATACCGTGACATCGTTCCAAGAAAAGCCCAGTGACGAGATCGGTTGGATCAATGGCGGTTTTTTTGTCCTAGAACCGCGGGTCGTCGACTACATCGCTGGCGACGAGATATCTTTCGAGCAAGAACCTTTGAAAGGCCTTGCTCACGATCGGCAGCTGGCAGCGTTCGAGCATACGGGCTTCTGGCAGCCATGCGATACGTTGCGGGACAAGAGAGATCTGGAGAAGCATTGGGCACATGGGCAGGCGCCCTGGCGCGTCTGGTAACAGACCGCCAGGCTCACCGCTGGCGCCGCCCGAAAGAAACTCCAGTTTTTAGCTGGCTGGGTCGTTTCTATCATGGTCCGGGGCCTATTGTTTGGAAACTACCGGCTTCTAAAGCACTGAGAGAAGCTGCACGCTTTGTGCGTTGCTGCTGGGTGCGCCGACGATCGCCTATTCGGAACTGTTAACTTTTATCGTTATGACGATGGCGTTGACGGCTCTGCTTCTGATCATTGGACAAAGCATCGTCTCGGATGATCATGTTCGGCGTCGTCATTCGCCTTATGTCCGTGGTCATGCTCAACGCTGAGCTTGCGCGCGTCTACAACGCGCTGAAACTTCAGTCGGATGCAGTTGTAGGGGCGGCCGTTGATTGGACTGTGATCGACTTTGTCGTGAATGCGATCGGAATGCTCCGGCAAGTATCTTGGCGGGGTATTGCTGACGCTGAACAACCGGTCGCAATGGGTCATCGCCCGGACCTCGAGCCAGGATAAAGAACCGGAGATTTGATGCCGGGCTACTTGGCGTGCGAGTTTGGACCGAAGACATATAGGCGGGATCCAACAAATCCCACTACGGTATAGGCGCAGACTCCTAAAAATTGCGCCAGATAGCTGTTAATACCCAAAACGTCGCGACTATAAAGAAACAAGCAGATATTCAGCGCATAGCCAACGCAAACCACGACGGCATAGCGCAATGCACGCGCCCTGGACGGCCCTTCCTTGAAAGTCCAATGGCTGTTGACCCAGAAACTAATGCCAAAGCCGACGGCATAACCGACAAAGTTGGCAGACAAATCCGGCACGCCGGCAAACATCAGAATATAGATGATGCCGAGGCCCACCGCCGTATTCAGCACGCCCACCGTCAGATATCTGACACCCTGCCAGAACAGGTTCATGCCTTTTGCGCCGTCACCGAATATTGCGCACCTAGGGGTATCCAGCGCATCTTTTTCTCAAGAGGACGAAGTGCCGTTAGCGCCTTCGGGAAAAAGATCCGGTAATGGTGCTGGATTTTCATGTGCCCCAATCGCTTGAATATCGACCGCAGATGATAAGGATTCATCAACTTGGCATTTTCGTCGAATTCGCAGCTGTTCACAGCGCGAACCGTGAGCGGATTCCACGGATTGTGCTCGAATATCGCCACAAAGCCCCCCGGTTTCAGGACACGGTGAATCTCTCGCAGCCAGTGGTCATGCTCTTCCCAGGGGATGTGGTGAAACACGCAGGCGGCAAACGCGGTATCAAACGTATTGTCGGGAAAATCTATCAGCTTGTCCAGCAGCGAAAACCTGGCGCGGTCACCATATCGCGTTTCGGCAATCTCCAGGCTTTTTCTGGAAACATCGACGCCGACCAAGTTCGCGCTTGGAAAGTACTTGAGAAAGTACGGCGTCGAGGTACCGACGCCGCAGCCGAAATCGAGAATATTCCCGACCTTCACGCCACGCTCCTCAGCGTGCTGCACCATGTCCTGAATCTTGTATTCAGCAAAAAACTCCGGCGTCTCTCCCGATGCCGTGATCACATTGGCATGAAGCTGGCGATACTCATCCGCAAACTGGTCAAACTCGCTCTCTTCCACGCTCAATTCTCCTCGGATTTACGGACGGCAATTTTTTTGAACAACACATAATTACGTTCGCCAGAAGGATTCACCGAAGCATCATAAACTATACTGATGCAAGGCCGCTGTGGTGAAAGCGATTGTTCCACAGTCGTCGTCTGAAAATCCCCACCAGTGAACTGCAATTGAGCTAGCTTATCTCCGGCCGGTGATAAGATGTCAACTCCGGCCTTGAGCGGAGACATGAGCTCCATATTCACAACATAGTTTCCGGTTTCGTACATGCACACCTTACCAATCCTGGACGCCATCCAAATCACTCGCGGAAGATTCCATTGCGGATAGGGCCCTTCTTCTGGCCCAAACCCCAAAAGACTTCCGGGCAGCCCCATATCGACGGCCTTACCCTCAGCGGACACCTCGGATATACGTTCTAAGACCATGTAGCGATCATGATCTGTTCTAGGAGGAAGTTTTCGGAAGCCTGCGTCATTCAGCAAAATGGATGCAAATTCGGCTTGCAATGGAGCGCTTGGGAAATCGCGTACATACTCCGCGGTGATACGATACGGGATAACTGTAAAATCGGATCTTCTAGCCAAATCCACGTAGTCAGAAATCTGGGTGTTAAGATATATGTCCGTACCCGTGACAAAGAAACCAGCCTTTCGTACTTCCCATTTTATTGTAGGCATACTAACGGGACCGGCGGTGGCGACAAATATCGTTGCGGGAGCTTGCTGTATGTTGGATGCTCTGCCCGCCGCAGCCAATCGTGCACCTATCAATTGGGCGATAGACTGGTTTTCGCTGACCGAGCGCAAGCTTTCCATTCCGGTATCGATAAACAAATAGGTATGGGTTTTCGTCACAGCGAACAAAGTCAAGGCTGCGAATGAGGCTATTAGACCTGCTTTCTTGAGGCCCACAAGCTTTTCGCTGACAGAGGCGAATGCGTATATGCCTGAAAGCATGATCAACATCTGGAAAGTAGCGAAAAAATACTGACTTTTATGGCGGCCTAGCACCAAGACGGTAAATGATGACACTGCGACAAGCAGCATTATCGAAACAATCAGGAATTCCTTCTTCTTCCCAGTGAAGTACAACATTGGCAGCAGCAAAACTGAAACAACAGCGGCTACTGGGACATGCATGCCGCCATTTCTCTGATAGCCGCCGAAAAGGAAGGACTGGACTACATCGAAAATTGAAGCACTTTCTGAGAACGACCAAATGGCCGCTTGTTCGCCTTGGGTATTCGTCCAGAAATACTGAAATATTTCGCCCCCAGCGAGAAAGAAATAGGGGCTGGTTAAAATCGCGCCGATCAACAAGTAAGGGAGTACGCGTGCGGAATTAAGGCTGGAGTCGCGAAAAAATCCCCGAGAAATAACCTGAATAAATATGGACAGTAATGCTAAGCCAAAAGCCACCGCCAATGTATGCGCAAAAAATGTAGGCTTGATCAAAAGGGCCGCACCAAATGCGAGTCCTCCCCATGCCATATCCCGCCGACGGCCGAAAAATATTCCCTTTAAAGTCCACCAAACCATGGCTGTGGTTGCCAAGCCTAAGGCAAAATCAGGACGAAAATTATCTATCAGGCAGAATGCTAGCGGTGAAATCAGCGCAAATGAATAGATCAATATAAAAGACAGGTGATCGGAACGTTTAAATGCATGCAGGAGGAAAAGCGATACAGCTAATATAAGAAGGAAATTGCTTGCATAAAAAACAACGTCGTGGAGACCAAATATAAGTACGGCGCAGATTGCTATAACTTCTGCATATACGCTGTGCGGAGGCGCCGTCACAAAACTTTTAGCTAAATCGATAATGCCACCGCGCAGTAAAGCGTCTAGCCTATCGCTTGCACTGAGTGCGTAGGATATGTCATCCCATGTCATATCGTGACTTAGGTGACCTATCGAGAAACTAATCTGAAGGTAAACCAGAAAGAACAGCACGGCCGCACAGAGGACAACTATGAGTCGTTTATTCAAAACCACGGCCACACCCTTTTAATAACGAAGACCATTGCAAACATTGGACTGCGTCGACCATAATATACAGGCAGTTGATTCCGAACCGCAGCCCGATTTAACACAGAATTACGCAGAAAGGGCCATAATATTTGCGTATTCCGCATTGTTATTTACCACTCAACTTACGCCATATCGACTTGAACCATATCGAGTAAGGCTGCGCAAGCCACCATTTCAAAGGCACGCGCCCATGCTGGGTCCGCACCACATTCATCGCTTCCTTGTAATGGAGACGACGCTGGTTGCGGGTTTTGGTGCCATGATGGATACGGTTGACCGCCAGAAAATCGTCGATAAAAACCGGTGGCCCGACCTTATTATACAGCCGCCACCAAAGATCGTAGTCCATGGTCATGTGAAGACTTGGATCAAGGCCGCCCACCCTTTCCCAATCCGTACGCCGGACCAGTGTTGCAGGCTGCGCGACAATGCAACGCAACGCCATGCGATTTTCGCTGAAGGGTTCGACCCAGACGGGGCGCCTCGCGCCGGTATTTTCCACATGGTTCCAGCATCGACCATAAACCATGGGTGCGTCGGGATGAGCCTCAGCAGCCTCCACCAGCTTCGACAGAGCGCCCGGTAACAGCCAGTCGTCGCTGTTCAGCCAGCAGACATATTTTGCCGTACCCTGCAAAACTCCCTCGTTGATGGCAGCCGCTTGGCCGTCGTCCTGATAGCTGCGAAATCCCGACAGCCGCTGGGCCCACCGGTCGATCACATCCTTGGAATTGTCCGTTGAACCGCCGTCAAGCACGAAGACTTCGACAGCGACGTCTTGTTCGAATATGGAGGCCAACGCCTGGTCGAGGAACCGGCCCTGATTAAAGGACGGAACTGCGACCGTAACAAGAGGATAGGCCAGTTTAGCCCCCAGTATGCTTAGACAGGAAGTCGGCATATGCCAACGCGATGCCGTGCCGCAGGGCGGTCTTTGACTCCCAGCCCAACTCGCGCATCTTGTCGACATTCATAAGCTTGCGTGGCGTGCCATCCGGCTTCGAGGCGTCGAAAGAAATTGTTCCTTCGAAACCAATGACTTCCATCACGGTCTCAGCCAACTCGCGGATTGTGACGTCAACACCGGTACCGACGTTGAACAGTCCGCCTTGAATACCCTCGTTCTCCATCAGGAACACGCAGGCGTCCGCCATGTCGTCGACATAGAGGAATTCGCGCATCGGCCGCCCAGAGCCCCAAACCTCGTAAACGCTGTCGCCACGCAGTTTTGCTTCGTGGGCCTTGCGTATCAAAGCGGGCAGGACGTGGCTCTTTGCCAGGTCGTAGTTGTCGTTCGGGCCATAGAGGTTCGTCGGCATTGCCGAAACATATTGGGTTCCGTACTGGCGGTTATAGCTCTCGCAGAGTTTAATGCCGGCAATCTTGGCAATCGCGTACGGCTCATTAGTCGGCTCGAGCGGCCCCGTCAGCAGATAATCTTCCTTGATCGGCTGCGGACAATCGCGCGGGTAGATGCAGCTGGAGCCAAGGAACAGCATCCGTCCCACGCCGGAACTTGCCGCGGCGTGAGTCACATTTGCCTCGATTATCAGATTTTGGTAGATGAAATCAGCCCGATAAGTGTTGTTGGCATGAATCCCCCCGACCTTGGCTGCAGCCATGAATATGTAGTCAGGCCGCTCGGCAGCCACGAAGTCGGCAACGGCCGCCTGCTGCGTCAAGTCGAGCTCGGCACTCGTGCGCGTTACCACGTTCGAATAACCGCCGACCTGAAGTCTGCGGACGATCGCAGAGCCGACCATCCCGCGATGGCCGGCGACATATATCTTGGCTTGCTTGTCCATGGTCTACTCGTGATAATTGAACGTGTTGTAGCCGTGATCCTTCACCACCTTGTCACGCTCGGCCGAACGCATATCTTCGCGCATCATTTCCGTCACAAGTTCTTCAAAGGTGATTTTCGGAGTCCAGCCGAGTTTTTCCTTAGCCTTGGTAGCATCGCCGAGCAATGTCTCGACTTCAGCCGGCCGGAAATAACGCGGGTCGACCGAAACAATGCACTTGCCGGAGGCATCATAGCCACGTTCGTCTACGCCCTCACCGCTCCAGGTGATCTTCATGTCGATCTCTGCCGCCGCGGCATTGACGAAATCCCGCACGCTGTACTGCACCCCGGTCGCGATCACGAAATCCTCGGGCTGCTCCTGCTGAAGCATCAGCCACTGCATTTCGACGTAATCCTTGGCATGGCCCCAATCGCGCTTGGCGTCGAGGTTGCCGAGATAAAGGCAATCCTGCCGGCCGAGCTTGATGCGTGCGAGCGCACGGGTAATTTTGCGCGTCACGAAGGTTTCGCCGCGAACCGGGCTTTCGTGATTGAACAAGATACCGTTGCAGGCGTAGATGCCATAGGACTCGCGATAATTGACGGTGATCCAGTAGGCATACAATTTGGCGACCGCGTAGGGAGACCGCGGATAGAACGGCGTCGTTTCGCGCTGTGGAATTTCCTGCACCAGGCCGTAGAGTTCGGATGTGCTGGCCTGATAGAACTTAGTCTTCTTTTCCAGACCGAGAATTCGGATCGCTTCGAGAATACGTAAGGCGCCAAGACCATCAGAATTTGCCGTATATTCAGGCTCTTCGAATGACACGGCCACATGCGATTGCGCAGCGAGATTGTAGATTTCGTCCGGCTGAACCTGCTGGATGATGCGAATCAGGCTGGACGAATCGGTCAGGTCACCATGGTGCAGAATGAATTTGCGGGGGCCTTCATGCGCATCGACATAGAGATGGTCAATTCGGTCCGTATTAAACAACGAGGTCCGACGCTTGACGCCATGGACTTCGTATCCCTTTTCCAGCAGCAGTTCGGCCAGATAAGAGCCGTCTTGTCCCGTCACGCCAGTAATCAGAGCTTTCTTCACTATGCTTCTCCACTATCTACAAACAACTTGAGATGCGCCACCTGGGCCTGCACCATCCGTCCCACCATTTCTTCAAAGCTGACCGTCGGGTGCCACCCCAGCACATTCTTGGCTTTCGAAGGATCTGCCACGATGTAACCCGGCTCGAGAGGCCTGACCAACACTGGATCGCTTAATACACATCTTTGCCAGTCGCAGCCAACACTTTGGTAAGCAACTTCACACAATTCAGTCAGCGTATGGATCTCGCCTGTGCCGATGACGAAATCGTCCGGCTCGTCCTGCTGCAGGATCATCCACATCGCCTGAACGAAGTCCGGCGCATAGCCCCAATCGCGCGCGACGGCCAGATTGCCAAGCGCCAGCTTTCCACCCTCAACGATGGGACGTCCGCGTTCATTGCGGTCGGGAGAGTTCTGAATGCCCAGTGCTGCACAGGCTGCCCCATATGCCACTTTCTGGGTCAGAAAATGCAGCGGGCGGCGCTCGCTCTCGTGGTTGAACAGAATGCCGCTCGTGATGTAGAGCTTGTAGCTGTCACGGTAGATCGACGCCATATGGTGCGCATAGACTTTGGCCGCGGCATACGGGTTGACCGGGTTGAAGGACGTGCTCTCGTTCCATCTTTCGGAGCTTAGCTGCCGACCGAACATTTCGGACGACGACGCGTGATAGACGCGTGTCGAGGGGGTGTTATGACGTACCGCCTCGAACAACCGTACGGCCGCCAATCCGTTGACCAGCAGCGTTTCCGGCGCCCGCGCCCAGGATTCCCCTGGACGAGATTGAGACGCCAGATTGTAGATCTCGTCAGGCCGCGTCTCCTGCACCGCGGTGGCGATATCGACCCCTTCGGTGACATCGCCGAACAGGATTTTTACTTTGTCACTGAGATGACTGGCGCAATTGGGCCTGTACCAGCTCTCCTGCCGAGCGAAGCCAAAAACCTCGTAACCCTTTTCCAGCAGCAGTTCGGCCAGATATGAACCATCCTGCCCGGTGATGCCCGTGATAAGCGCTCGCTTCATAGGCATACCCTATTCCGTCCCTCTTGCCAAATATCTCAACGGAACCACCGGCGTACTGCGGATGATTTCAGCCAAGTCTTGCGGATAACGCGCCCGATCGCTGGCGATCGGCGATCAACCACCTGGAACATCGCGCGACCGACAAATGCCGTCTTGCTGCGATCTCTCCCGATGCGCGATGCCTGGCCTGTGAAATGCAACAAGGCCGGAAACCGGTATGCATTCGGCGCGATTCTCTGCAGGTGCCGGCCACCTTTCCACGACTCGTAAAAGCGGTACGACCAAAGACCGAAGAAATAGCTCAGACTGACGTAACCGCCGTGACGCTCACATATCTCGAAGACTTCCTGAAAAATCTTTCCGCGCATCGCCAGAGTCTTTGCGTCCTCATGCAGCCGCGATTGCGCCAGCTTGTCGATCGTATGATGGATAATGCCTCCGGATGTCGCCATGCGCAGCCAATAATCATAGTCCATGGCAGTCTGCAGTGAAGCATCGAAGGGACCGATCCGATCCACAATGCGACGCTGCCAGAATGCCGCCGGCTGGCAGACGCAGCAATCATGCATCAGGCGCTCGAACGTATATTCGGCCGTGGCATAGGCGCCGATAACAGCCCCCTGCGCATCGATATAATCTGCGTTGCCGTACACCATATCGCATTCCGGGTGCTCGTTAAAATAGCGAACGGCTGTCTCTACAGCTCCGGGCAGCAGTATGTCATCGGAATTCAGATAGGCTAAAACCTGACCGTTGAGCAGCGCGGTGCCCTTGTTGATCGCATCTGCCTGCCCCTTGTCCCGCTCGGAAATCCAGCGGATGCGGTCGCCGTAACTTTTCAGAATTTCCACTGTATTGTCGGTCGAAGCACCGTCCATGACGAGCAGTTCGATCTTGCCGTAATTCTGATCGAGCACACTGTCGATCGATTCGCGAATGAAGTGGCCATGATTGCGCGTCGGCATGACAATACTGACGAGCGGCTGCCTTTGTTCAAATTCCACCGGGTTGTGCGACACGCGTTCAAGTGCCGAACGCAAAGCATGCGCCGGTCGCGCCCAGTCATAGGCCAGCACGCGAAGCTTGGCCTTTTCGGACAAGGACTCTCTCAAGCCCTTTTCGGTCGTGATCCTCTGCATGAGATGCGCCATAGCGGCAACATCGGTCGGATCGCATGCCAGAACGGCGTCGCCACCCACCTCGGGTAGAGATGTTGTATTGCTGCACAGAACGGGGGTGCCATGATGGAATGCCTCAAGCAACGGCATCCCGAAGCCTTCGAACAGGGAGAAATACACCAGCGCGGTTGCGCGGCTGAAAAGTGCGGCAACCTGGATGTGGGGAACAAAACCCAGGTGGATGATCGGCAGGTCTTCGAAACCCTGCAGGGTCTCCGAGACGCCTTCCGGGCTGCCGGACAGCACTAGCCCGGTATTGGCCGGCAGATTGGGGAGCGCAAGCTTGAAGGCCTCAAACAGGCGGCGGTGATTTTTGTGCGGCCAGATATTAGCCGGCATGTAGAAAAACTGATCAAATGCCTTAGCTTCTTCCGGCAGATCGGCGTCGGTCGGCGTTTCCAGAAGCTCTTCAGGAAGCGCCGCTGGCATTAGGAACACGTCGTCGGTCACTGTCCATGCGTCGTTGACCATCGTTTCGCGGGAATGACCTGTCATCGTGGCAATAGCGCCGCCGCATGACAGCGCATAGGCAAACGCCCGCCTGCGCGACGCGAGAACCGCCTTCGGAAAGAAATTCGGGAAGTATTCATGCTGGATGTCGGGGATGACGAAGACCTGCTTGCGGAACGGCAAATTGGGATTTAGGTCCTGCGGGTATGTTCTGAGGATCGCATCGGCGGAGATGCTTTCACAATGACGCGTCATATCCTGATAAAACAGCACCGGATGATCATGAAGCGCGACCCATTCGACGTTGTCTCCGTCGATTTGAATGGGCGAGACACCAGGCCGATGAAACATCACAACCCGATCATGCGGATATAATCGCACCATCTCGCGCAAGACACCCTTCACCCATGGTACAATACCACCTGACACACCGGCGAGCAGCGGATAAAGATCCACAGCTATCACCATCTGCGCTACGGCGGCTTCCTCCGGCTCGAGCTGCCCGGATTGGCCAACTATTGCATAATCCTCCGGACCGCTAGGGGATCCGTCATTTTTCACGCCCAGCTTACGCAACTCGTTCTGAGCTTCTATACTCAGCTGCCACAGGGCGACCCTCGTTGTTTCATTGTAATTGCCTATATTAGCGTGCAGTTGCTTGGTTACGGATTCGAGCCAGTAACACAAAGCACCCGCGGTCATCGAGTTGCCGCTATTGCGCTCCGCCATCATGCGCAACTCTTCGGCACGCCGAAAACCGCCGTTGGCGGTGAGCGTCTCGCCCCATTCGCGCGACGCGGCAAGCTTGGCGTCAATAGCGACCGGCTCGGAGAGTTTCGCCATACGGATCCACAGATCCCAGTCGAACGTCCATTTCATCTGAACGTCAAGCGGACCCGCCTCTTTCAAGATTGCCGGGTTCATGAAGGTCGCGGGCTGCAGAATATAGTCCAGCCCCTCGACAAGGGCCTTGTGATTGTAACGCATCAAACTGCTATTGAAGACGCTTATTTCATCGCCCTTTTCGTCTGCCCGGATGCCGTTGCCGAACCAAAAACTCGCGCCGGCATTCTTTTCGTAAGCGTCCGCCACGGTGTTAAACGCATCCGGAAGATAGAAATCATCGGCATTCAACCAGGCGACAATATCTCCGGTGCATTTAGCAAAACCCTTATTGAGGGCATCGGCAGCCCCTTTGTCGGGCTCGCTAATGAACCCGGTGATCGACTTCCGATTGCGCTTGATGACGTTCATTGTGTCATCAGTCGACCCACCATCGATGATGAAATGTTCGATATTTGGCCAATTCTGCGCGCGAATCGAATCAATACAGTCTTGCAAAAACCGTCCCTGGTTCAGGGACGGAGTCACAATCGAGATCTTCGGAACTTTCGACAATGGCATTTCAGTTTTTATTCTTGGCGGCATCGTTTAAATCATGAATCATTTTTGTTAAAGTATGGATCTGCTCCAGACGGTCCTGTCTGTCAGCATCGACAATACTGACATGTCCTTGAAGCTCTTCGATCAACTCTAGACGAGCGGCTCCCTCAGCGTCAACAGTTTTTAAGTATTGATCAAGCTCCTCGAGCTTGTCGATGCGCAACCGACGATCCGCATCAATAATCATTACATCCGATTCGAGCTTCTGGATTCTTGCGCTCTGGTCTAGCAAAGCTTGAATAAATCGCCCATCGGGAGACTCGAGAGGGGGTGCTGCCTCCGCGGGCTCGAGCTGTTGAATGGGCTGACGGCTGACGACGAAGAACATGTCGTACTGATGGAATATCGGCTGCTCGAATTGTATATACTCGGCACCAAGTTGCCTGAATAGCCTCGCTGCGGAATCCTTGGTAAACAGATAAAGATGCTCGTCAGATTTAAACTGCTCCAAGAATGCACCACTGGTTTCAACCAGCATCTGATAGTTCATTTCCTCACGGAACTGAGGTGTTTGAATTAACAATATTCCGTCAGGCTTTAAAAGGTCAAGTGCACGCCGCAGCGTCCCGACGGGGTCCGGCAGATGTTCCATCACATCCATCAGCGCCAGAACATCATAGGTGCTGTTTTCCAGCTCAACGGTTTCGATCGGGCCGACGAACACCGGAATGTCGAATGTCTCTCTCGCAAATTCGACAACCCACGGGCTCATTTCCATTCCAGCCGCATCGTAGCCCGCATGACCGAGCATGGCTACGAAGCTGCCGTGCGAGCAGCCAAGCTCCAGCACCTTTGACGGAGGCCTCTTGTATTTAAGGAGCGTCTTCAGCCAATGAAGGTTTCTGTCGACCAGATCGTTTCGCGAGCGCTCAAATATGTTGGGGAAACCAAGATCCTTGCTTTGATGCTCCAGCCAGTATTGCTTGCCATAAAACGCGTCATCGTCGTTTTCGACCTTAAGCTGTTCGTCGGTGAGCCCGACGACCGAGATCAGAGTACCGCACTCCGAACACCGGACATACTCATTGCTGAAGGGAATAACTGTCTCGTTACCACACCAGCAAAGTCTCTTATTCATTTTGCATTCCTTAGGCTAACAGACTCGCGACTTAAAGCCTCGCCTTCACGGCGATGACTATAGACCAACGCCAATTGGCGCTGAGCTTAAGTCGAAAATTGCATAACGTTCTATTATTAGCACATATGAATAATAGATCCCACACCGGAATCCACATTTCATATGCACAGGCAAGTTTACTCCCCGGCAACCAACGACAGGTCAGTCCCCATGTAAAACTCGATTGTACCGGGAAGATTGGCAATTCCATGATGAGTCAGCGCAGCGCCGTCGCGATATTGCCTCCATCCAACGGAAAGTGATCCGGCATTTGGCAGGACACATATATGCCTGACGCTGGCATCGATCTCGTCATGGCTTAACTGCGCCATACGGCTGAATAGGGCCGGATCGATCGCGCCCAGGCCGACCTCAAACGTATATTCCCCGATCTGAAGATCCAGCAGGATCGTTTGTCTGCATCGCAACACAGTGCCGGCTTTCAGTCGGATATCCGTTCCCACGCCATGCTCGATCGATCCCTTGCCGTGAACGATCACGCCGCGGTCGTTATGAAGGACGATGCCGCAGGTCGGAATGCCGATATCCCTGATCAGCCGGAACTCGGACAGGAATACCGCAAGCTGCCCTTGCGCAAAATGCCGTAGAGGCGATCCATGCTCGTCGCAGACTGCGATCCTGATGCATTCGGCCCAGCCGTTTCCGACCTGCGTTAGCTCGGAAGCACCGACAAATGCGGCAGGCGGAGCCCAGCCGTTCAATGCGCTGAAGCTATTTGCCTCTGGAATTTCCATTTTAGCTTCGACCGCAACGGGGGAAGCCGCTTCGACAAAACTCTCCGCTTGGTGGCGCTGGTAATATCTTTTGGCAGCTTCAACCGAACCGCCGATAAAATCGACCTTGCCCTGATCCAACAGAATTGCGCGTTCGCAAAACTGCTCTATGTCGGTCATTGCGTGCGACACGAGGATGATTGCGGCTCCCGCCTTGCGGATCTCTTCCAAACGCGCGTAGCATTTCTGCCGGAAGAATACGTCGCCAACAGCAAGCGCTTCATCGATGATGACGATCGACGCGTCGATATGGGCCTGCACGGCAAAAGCCAGCCGCACAAACATCCCGCTTGAATAGGTTTTGACGGGCTGCTCGATGAAATCGCCGATGTCGGCAAAAGCGACGATTTGCTCGTACCGGCTTTCTATGTCTTGCCGGCTGAGGCCCAATATGCGCGCATTGAGCATGACATTTTCACGGCCGCTGAATTCGGGGTTGAACCCGCTTCCCAGTTCGAGCAGGGCTGCCACGCGCCCCTTAACGGAAACTTCGCCTTCGGTCGGCGCCAGCGTTCCTGCAAGAATCTGCAGAAGCGTGCTTTTACCGCCGCCGTTTCGACCGATGATGCCGAGAGTTTCCCCGGGGCGCACCTCGAAGGAAATATCGCGCAGAGCCCAGAATTCACGATGATAGGTCGGCACGGCAGCAGCCCGGCCGACGAGATCCGCAAGCCCTGGAAGAATCAGGTGCTTCAGACGGTCTCGCGGATTGGCATAGATGTCATAGCGTTTGCCGAGGCCGCGGACCTTGATGACAGGTTCGTTAGAGGACATCAGCAAAGCCCCTTCTCGTTTTCTGGAACCATGCAAAACCGCCGAAAAAAATGACAAGACCGATCACCAGGCTGACGAACCATGGCATCAGGGTTACGGGCTCCCCCCACAGCAGAAGGTTTCGGAACTGGACGATCGGCAAGGTTATGGGATTGAATGCTAACAGATGCTGGTAGGACGGGGGTAAACTGCTGATCGGATAAAACACCGGCGCCAAAAACAACGCGATCATGACGATCATTCCCACCGCTTGCGCGAGATCCCGCAGATAGACCCCCAGCGACGAAAGAAACCAGCTCAGGCCGAGCACTGTCAGCAGCAGAGGCAGCAACACCAATGGCAACAGCAGACCACCGAGATACAGAGGCGTCATGGACACCAGACAGAACATCAGGAGGACAGCCAAACTGACGATAAAGTGGCCCAATGCCGAACCCATGGCGACTAGCGGCAAGATCTCCAGAGGAAAAACGACTTTCTTCACATAGTTTGGATTGCCGGTAATCAAGATCGGCGCCCGGGAGATACACTCTCCAAATAAGGAGTGAATGATTAACCCAGAAAACAGAACGATTGCAAAATCGACCCGGCTCTCGTTTTCTACGCCCCATCGAGCCTTGAAGGCTACGCTGAATACGAATGTGTATATGGCCAGCATCAGCAATGGATTGAGCAGCGACCAAGCAATTCCGAGAAAAGACCCCTTATAACGGCCGACGAAATCGCGTTTGGTCAGTTCCCACAGAAGCCCACGGCTGTTTATTAGCAATTTGACTAAAGACGCGGGACTTATAGGATGAGCTTGCGTCATAAGTGTAAATATTCCATATCAGCGATCCTACCATTTCCACGTCAACATACCGCGATGTGGAGCTACCAGAGGAGTCGCCTCAAACGATAGGCGACTTTACCGAGCCTCTCATCGCAGACAATTCACTAGCAAGCAAGTCGGAACAATCTGACTAAACGTTTGCACTCAGCCTCCGATAGAGGGCGACATAGTCGCTCACCATTTGCTCAGCCGTGAAATGCGTATTATAACGTTCAAGCGCGCCGATCCCGTAGCTAGCTCTTAATTCTGCGTCGTCGAGCAGGCAGTTCATCGCATCCGCGAGGCGCTCAGGATCTGCCGGCGGGACGACAATTCCGGTTACGCCATCGAGGTTGACGTAACTTGTACCGGTCCCAATATTGCAACTAATGATCGGCTTTCCAAACATCTCCGCTTCGACAAGCGACAAACCGAACGCTTCGGACCTCAAGTGAGATGGAAACACAAACGCCAAGCATAACTCAAGTAAAGCAGTTTTTGCTTGATCAGTTACCGAGCCAACGAAATACACATTATTTAGATCAAGTGCCTTTGCTCTGGCTTTGAGCTCCGCCTCCATCGGCCCTTTACCGACGATAACGATATCCGCATTTACAAAACGAGCAGCATCGATTAAATATTTCAAACCTTTGTAGTATCGAAGAACGCCGACAAAAAGGAAGAATTTCTTTGGGAATGTTGATTTCCACTTCTTTCTTTCTTCATCTTCTGCTGGAGGATATTGATCGGAGGCGAGCCCCAACGGTATGACCGTAGTCTTCGCTTTGAAATGGCGCAAAACTTGGCTTGTCTCTAAGTAATTCGGCGATGTCGCAACAATGTGATCGACACTCGAAAAAAATTTAAACATTAACGGCTTATAAAGATAAAGAAGTGCTTTCTGTTTGACAATATCTGAATGATATGTGACGACTGTCGGTTTGTCTGGTTGTGCGAAAAGATGAACCAAATCCATGAGAGGCCATGGAAAATGGTAGTGAATAATGTCGGCATTTGCGCTCATCTCACGAAATTTACCAAATACGTCGCGTGAGAAACCAGTAGATGCAAGATTGAAATCTTGCTTGGCTTTGTAGGCAGCATGCCCATCAAACTGGACCGTATTTTTTACTGGATTTTGACTTAAGGACAGCACATCTGATTGAATCTCGTGCGCCCGCGCGCCCGTCGCCAATGCGTGTATCGTGCGCTCCACGCCTCCAAAAGAGTCTGGCCAATAAGTCTTAAAAAAGTGCAGCACTCGCATCAGATGCCCTTGAACTGTCTCTCAATGTTAAAAACACGCGCCGCAAATAAAGAGATTCAGCAAGATTTTTAAACACGCTTATGCAGCTTAGGGCAGAAGAACCTAAGCTGGCAGACGCCGCTAGTGCCAAGTAAGCTCGCGATGTTAGCTTCTACCGAACTCGTCGATGATGCGGATGATGTCATCTTCGCCGAGATAGGAGCCGGTCTGGATCTCGATCATCTCTAGCAAGATCTTTCCAGGATTGGCCAGCCGATGCACGTCGCCCTGCGGAATATAGACCGACTGGTTTTCGCGCACCGTCTGCACCGTGTCGCCAATCGTCACTTCCGCTGTGCCCTTGACGCAGATCCAATGTTCTGAGCGGTGATGATGCTTCTGCAGCGACAGCTTCTTGCCGGGCAGCACGAACAGCCGCTTGACCTGGAACCGGTCGCCGTTGAGGATCGAGGTATAGCCACCCCACGGACGATAGGACGTTGGGTGATCTTGCGTCAGCTTTGCGGTCTTCGACTGCTGCGCCAGCACTTTTACTAGCTTGCCGACATGTTGGCTGTCTTCCAGCCTTCCCACATAGATCGCATCTTCGCTGGCGATCACCGCGACATTTTCCATACCCTGCACCGCCAAATGGCCGTGATGCGACATCAACAGCGAATTTTTCGTGTTCACCAGCGTCGCATTGCCCGACGTGACGTTGCCGTCGGAATCCTGGACGCCGAGCTTCCACACCGCGTCCCAGCTGCCAAGGTCCGACCAGCTGATCGGCGACACCACGATGGCGGCGTTCGGGGTCTTTTCCATGATTGCATAGTCGATCGAGATGTCGGGGGCCTTGGCAAACGCTGCCGCATCCAGCCGGGTGAAATCGAGATCGCCGGCTGCCTTGTCGACGGCCTCGGTGGCCGCCTCGAGCACCGCCGGCGCATAGATCTGCATTTCCGCTGTCAGTTGCGCGACGGAAAACATGAACATGCCGGAATTCCAGTAGAAATTGCCGGCCGCGATCATCTTTTCCGCATCTTCGGCCACCGGCTTTTCGACGAAACGCTTGACTGTCGAGGCACCGGTCGCAAGCGGCTTGCCCAGCTCGATATAGCCGTAGCCGGTGGCCGCTTCCGTCGGCGTGATGCCGAAGGTGACCAGCTTGCCGGCAAGTGCCGTATCGCGGGCGGTGCGGATACAGTCGAAGTAGGTCTGGTCGGCGACAATCTCGTGGTCGGAGGCGAGAATCTGCATTACCGCGTCGTCACCAAAACGGCGGGCAATCACGCTGGCGGCGGCCGCAACAGCGGCGGCGGTATTGCGCGCTACCGGTTCCAAGATGATGGCTGACAGAGTGACGCCGAGTTCGCGCGCCTGCTCGGCCACAAGAAAGCGGAAATCCTCGTTGGTGATCACGATCGGCGCGTCATAGAGTTCGGTGTCGGTCACCCGCGCAAGCGTGTTCTGGAACAGGGTCTTGTCGCCGATGAACTGGATGAACTGCTTTGGCGCGCTGGCGCGCGACAGCGGCCAAAGCCGCGTGCCTTTGCCACCGGCCATGATGACGGGTACGATTTTCTGCATTCCGACCTTCTTTGACTCAGAGCTTTGAATGTTTTGAGCAGATACAATTCCCTGTAAAAGAATACAACTTTTTATCGTGTATCACTGATCCTTTTTCATCAGATGCCGAGAATTTCCGCTATATTTTAGGAAGTCTTTAGATAGAGGCGGCCATAGCTGCTCCTCCTAAGCATGGTAGAATGATAAGCTAAAAATGTCGTCCGTTGGACGCCAGTGTATGGAACTTTGGATAGCGTAATGCGATAATACCTTGCACGGTTCGCGTTACTTGTGCTGCAGCCATAAGCGACTTGCACTGGCTGTGGGAGCTTGAGTTCGTTAGCCAGCGCAGTCCGACTTGAGGCGCCAAGGCATGGAAGCCTTAAAGTTTTATGCAGGCCACCCGTCCTTCCACACCATAGCCTCGGTTTCAGCCAATCGAGTGAAACGACGTCATTTAATTTTTGCTGTTTGCAACAAGGCCCCAGATTAAGAAATAATAGCGGGGCGTTGCATTTTCTCAAACTGAGGATTTTAAATGCGACGGTTTCGTCGGCCGAAGTTTTTTAATCTTGCAGCAGCGCGGGGCGATTAACCTTATCAAGGAAACCTCTCATATTTTGTGGTAGATCTGAAATTTTCACTCTGATAAGCAAACGGAACATGCGACTTTGAGGCCACGAACTTAGGAACGAACAATGCATCATGACGCTGAAATAGCTTTGCACGAAATTAAACAATACTTTGTCTTTGGTAGACGGGGCGCTCGGGTATTCGCATATTTTCTTGTAAGTTATTCGCTTCTTTCCCTAAATACCTACGGAATCGAGCATTTATTGCAGCTCGCGGCAACTATTGGCCTTCTTGGAGCGTTTTCCAGGAGCGCGTTCATTGGACAGGCGTGTATTGCAGTTTTGGCGGTGATGGCAGTCATACCTGTCAACGCCGTACGCATCATTGCCAGTATGGTGACTGGTTGAGACCTGGTGTCTCCGTCAAAGATCGAAAAACATACGTATTTTTATTTATACGGAATCGTATTTCGAGACATTTCTTCTCAACATTTGCTAACGGCCGTTGAAACTACTCCGTCGTATGCACTGCTGCATTTTTGGAATCTCGGGTTTGCGTCGTGACAAGACTGCAGATGCGGTCGAGCGCTAAGTTATGTATCGAAGCTTCATGCGTTTTATTTGTTCAGCAACGTTTTGAGATTAGCAGAAAAGCGGGTAAAAAGACTGCGTAGCGCCTCCATTTCTGACCAGTTTGTTTACTCACTGGCTTCCCTGGAATCGAACATGGTGGAGGATAGTAACCGCTCGCGAGTTCGCAAAGTCGCGAGAGCTGGCTAGTGATCCATATCTCAAAATACGGCCGTTCATCGGCGCATCGATGATCCAGGCCGCTGTCAGACGGCAACAACGAAGGACAGCGATGTAGGGCTGGATTTTTCGGTAGCCGAACGGGGCATGCGGTGTTACCGCCGCCTGCTGCCGACCATCCCGTTTTCTCGCTCAAAGTTCCACGGATCGCCAACGTGATGGGCATGAATAAGATTGCCCCAGCTCTTCGGCAGCCGGATCCCGCGCCGTTGGGGTGGCAAACCGGCGGATCAAGCGGATCTGTGCGGTCGTCGCATCACCCCCCGTGCAGCCCGGGCGCCTCCTGCCCGGTCCGCTCGACATACTCCGTATAGCCGCCACCGTATTGCTGCACGCCGCCGGGCGTAACTTCCAGCACCCGGTTGGAGAGCGCCGCCAGAAAATGCCGATCATGCGAAACGAACAGCATCGTTCCTTCATATTCGGATAAAGCCTTGATCAGCATTTCCTTGGTATCGAGATCCAGATGGTTGGTCGGCTCGTCAAGTACCAGCAGATTGGGTGGGTCGAACAGCATGGCCGCCATGACCAGCCGCGCCTTTTCGCCGCCCGACAGCACCCGGCATTTCTTTTCGACATCGTCGCCGGAAAAACCGAAGCAGCCGGCCAGTGCCCGTAGCGGCCCCTGGCCTGCCTGCGGAAAGGAATCTTCCAGCCACTGGAACACTGTGCGCTCGCCATCCAGCAGATCCATCGCATGCTGGGCGAAATACCCCATCTTGACGCTGGCGCCGAGGGCAACAGCACCCTGATCGGGATCGGTCGAACCGGTGACCAGCTTCAGAAGTGTCGATTTTCCGGCACCATTGATTCCCATGATGCACCAGCGCTCGCGGCGCCGCACCATGAAATCAAGCCCGGCATAGATGCTGCGGCTGCCATAGCTCTTATGGACATTCTTCAGATTGACGACGTCTTCGCCCGAGCGCGGCGCCGGCGCGAATTCGAACGAGACGACCTGGCGGCGTTTGGGCGGCTCGACCCGGTCGATCTTTTCCAGCTTCTTGACGCGGCTCTGCACCTGGGAAGCGTGGCTGGCACGGGCCTTGAACCGTTCGATGAATTTTATTTCCTTGGCAAGCATGGCCTGCTGGCGCTCGAACTGCGCCATCTGGTGCTTTTCGTTGAGCGCGCGCTGCTGTTCGTAGAAGGCATAGTCGCCCGAAAACGTCGTCAGCGTGCCGCCGTCGATCTCGATCAGCTTGGTGACGATGCGGTTCATAAACTCCCGGTCGTGCGAGGTCATCAAAAGCGCGCCCTCATAGTTCTTCAAGAACTCTTCCAGCCAGATCAGGCTTTCGAGATCCAGATGGTTGCTCGGCTCGTCGAGCAGCATTACGTCGGGGCGCATCAGCAGGATGCGGGCGAGCGCCACGCGCATCTTCCAGCCACCGGAGAGGGCACCGACATCACCGTCCATCATCTCCTGGCTGAAGCTCAGGCCCGCCAGCACTTCGCGCGCACGGCCCTCGAGCGCATAGCCGTCCAGCTCCTCGTAACGCGCCTGAACCTCGCCGTAGCGCTCGATGATCGCGTCCATCTCGTCCATCCGGTCGGGATCAACCATGGCGGTCTCAAGTTCGCGCAATTCGGACGCGACATTGCTGACGGGGCCGGCGCCTTCCATGACCTCGGCGACGGCGCTGCGGCCTTCCATTTCGCCGACATCCTGATTGAAATAACCGATCGTCACGCCCTTATCGACGGCGACCTGGCCTTCGTCCGGATGTTCCTCGCCGGTAATCATCCGGAACACCGTGGTCTTGCCGGCGCCATTGGGTCCAACCAGCCCGACCTTCTCGCCCTTGTTGAGGGCGGCGGAGGCTTCGATAAAAAGAATGCGGTGGCTCAACTGCTTGCTGATATTTTCGATACGAATCATGTGCGCGTCAAAACCTGAATAAGTTGCGGCATCCTTCCGGCATACGGCGCAGCGCTTGCCATCAGTTCTGCGATAAAATCTTTGCAGGCCAGCATCCTACCTTGTTGCCTGCGGCCGTGCGCGTCTGACCGATGCCGTCGCCACCATCGACTGGAACGCTTGCCTGCCTATACGCGGCGGAGGCTGGTTGATCTAGTCTCGTCCCGGACGGAAATTGCCGCCGATGGTCGCCTTTTGGCGATTGGCCGCTATATGGCTGGATGACGTGGCAAAAACGTCTCGTTTTCGTTGACCCTTGCGGGCAAGCATCGCTTGCCTCGTCCATCAACAGGAGAAATCATATGCAGATCAATCGCACAGCATCGGCCCAGTGGTCCGGCGGCTTGAAAGACGGCAAAGGACAGATTTCCACCCAGAGCGGCGCGCTCAAGGCCCAGCCCTACGGTTTTGCCACACGCTTTGAAGGCGTGGTCGGCACCAATCCGGAAGAATTGATCGGGGCAGCCCATGCCGGTTGCTTTACCATGGCCCTGTCATTGATTCTCGGCGAGGCGGGCCTGACGGCCGAGAGCATGGAAACCGAGGCCAAGGTGACCCTGGAAAAGGTAGAGGACGGCTTTGCGATCACAGCCATTCATCTGAAGCTGCATGGCAAGGTGCCTGGTACCGACGAG
>Ga0247730_1000129_pt1 | contig 74701 bp, 64 predicted proteins | sample UWRJL073202C2_FD_180959 | JGI IMG/M metagenome (GOLD analysis project Ga0247730, IMG submission 180959) | Plant litter microbial communities from Arlington Agricultural Research Station in Wisconsin, United States - UWRJ-L073-202C-2 | ecosystem: Environmental > Terrestrial > Plant litter >...
TGATAACAAGGCTTATACTGCACAGATCAAAACTGTACAATGCTACAACACACAAAAAGAGCAATCCCTGCCGGTTATCGCACTTCAATCGACAGAACAGTTGCTTTTTTCATTTGACGATCTAAGAGGTGCAAGCAGAAATTATTGGTATACGATAGAGCACTGCACCTACGATTGGAAGCCATCCGGACTTTCTGTACTGAATTATGTAGAAGGTGCCAGTGAAGACAGGATCATTGATTATGCCTACTCTTCTAAAACCCTGCAAAAGTTCACACACTATTCACTAAAGCTGCCAAACGAGCAGATTAAACCGAAACTGTCTGGTAATTACCTGTTAAAAGTATATGAAAATGGCGACATCAATAAACCGGTATGTTCACAGCGTTTTTATATTACCGAAAAACATGTAAATGTTAGTGCAGAAATCACACCTAGTACAGATGTGGCTTTAAGGTTTACCAATCAAAAAGTTAATTTCACCCTTAGCCACCAGATCACTATCCAGAACCCTTACCGCGATCTTAAAATTTTATTAATGCAAAATGGCGATCCGTTAACCGCAAAGCTCAATACCAAGCCAACGTATGTTAAGCCTGGTTCGTTGGTCTACAATGAGATCAGCAGCAACGATTTTAGCGGCGGCAATGAGTTTCGCAAATTCGACTTCCGCAGCTTGCGGTACAAAGCAACACATGTTCAGGAGGTCTATAGTGACAGTATAAATCATGTTGTTTTATTCCCGGACCAGAATAGAAATGCATCAAAATATACACTAGAGAATGATGACAATGGTGCTTTCTTTATCCGTAACCAAGACAATAGGGATAATGATACGGATACTGACTATGCAACGGTGCAATTTACGTTGAATGCGGCCGCAGCAGACCATACCAAAGGAGATGTGTACGTAGTTGGCCGTTTTAACAATTTCACGCTTACGGAAGAGAACAAGCTGGTTTATGATGCGACTAAAAAGAGATTCTTGTTAAACCTTTATTTAAAACAAGGGGTTTATGATTACCACTACGTGTGGAAGGACAGTTTTGCTGGCACAGCTGATATAACCTTTTTTGAAGGTTCTTTCTTTGAAACAGAAAACAACTACCAGGCCTTTGTTTATTACAGAAAGCCGGGTAGTCGTTGGGATGAGCTGATTGGTTACCAAACGCTCAGTACTGTCCAAAAATAAATTAATCTGTTTTTAAGATCCATACAGATACACTTCCTGCAGCGCAAAAGAATTGTGCCCATCCATTTTCATCTATCGTTATTTGCTCTCTTCTATGTCCTAGTGCATCAATAAAGATCTTGCCAGCATGGCCTTTACCAATTTCCATATTCTTTTCTCCTTCTTCCCCATTACTTAAAACTACCGCTACTCCGGAGTTCTCCTGTTCAGGGCTACCCTCCCTTGTCCAACCAATGCAATTTACATGATCAAAATAATCACGCTGAAAACCATGTGCAACATCTCTTCTCAACTGTATCATTAACGGTAAGTTCTCTACCCCGATTAGCTCTACATCACGTTCATTACCATCGTTGTCCTTATCAACATATTTAGTCCCATATAAATCAGGATAAAAAACGCAAGGTATACCCTGTTCCCTAAACAGGATCAATGCATAAGAAATCTGGCGAAACCAAAAATCAACATAAGCTTCCAGAGATTGCAAAGGCTGCGAGTCGTGGTTATCTACAAAGGTGACTGAAAGCTGCGGATGCGATTCGACCAATGTATCCTGAAAGATCTTACTCATATCATACGCACTTCCCTGTTTACCTGCCTGATAAAAATTATGGTGCAGCATGGAGTCGAACAACTGCATGCGCCCTTCAGTAATATCTACATAACTCCTAAGGTTTGCAACATCATCCAATACCCAGTTTTCTCCTACAATGAAAAATTCCTTTTCGAATTTCGCATTCATGTGGTCCAGCCATTCATTCAGAAAATCTGGAGCGATATGTTTAACGGCGTCTAGCCTGAAGCCATCCATTTTACAGGTTTCATAATACCACTCTCCCCATCTTTTGAGTTCCTCACGGACTGCCTTATTGCGAAATTCAATATCATTGAACATCAAATAATCATAATTACCAAGCTCATTTGAAGGAACTTCTTCAAAACCAGGACCGTATTCATTTTGAATACTAAAGATTGCCGTCTCTTTAAGATCTTCCGCCCAATCAATCCCGCTGAAACAACTTTTATCCCAGATAAACTCAGAATATTTTCCTTTTCTGCCAGGAAAATTAAACTTAGTCCAGGCTTCTATCTCAAAAACATCTGAAGTATATTCTGTCCTATCCTCTTCATTTACTCTTTTTACAGGAACTTTCTCCAGTTCATCCCCACCTGCTTTATGATTAAAAACAACATCTGCTAAAACCATAATTTGCTGATCGTGAAGTGCATCTATAGCTTTTAGATATTCGTCCTTAGTGCCATATTTAGTAGGGATACTATTTTTTTGATCAAACTCACCCAGATCATAGAGATCGTAACAATCGTAACCTGTAGAATTATCACCTTCAGTCGATTTGTAAGCGGGTGGGAACCAAACTCCTGTAATACCTATTTCTTTTAAATTTGCAGCTTCTGCAGCTGCTTTTTGCCATAGCTTTTGTTCTTCATTGTAGTACCAGTGAAAATACTGGATAAGAGTTTGATTAGTCATAAAGTGTGTGTGCGCTTGTTTAAAGGGAAGCAATACATAAACATGAAGTGTTTCTTTTTGTTTACTTTTGCAGTTAATATGACTACAAAAGCCAAAAATTCTACGAATTCGTTCACAGTAATGAATGAATTAGTCCTTCCCAATGATACCAATACACTAAACAATTTAATGGGTGGCAGGTTACTGCACTGGATGGATATTGCGGCGGCAATTTCTGCACAAAAACACTGTAACCGAATAGTTGTAACAGCTTCTGTAGATAATGTTTCTTTCCAGCAGCCGATCAAATTAGGCGATGTGATCACCATTGAAGCTAAAGTAACCCGCGCATTTCATACTTCAGTAGAAGTAAGACTGGATGTATGGGCAGAAAATATCCCTTCAGGGACACGTGTGAAATCTAATGAGGCTTTTTATACTTTTGTAGCAGTAGATCAAAGCGGGCGTACTATCCCGGTTCCAGAACTGATACCGGAAACAGCTGAAGAAATTGAATTATTTGCTGGTGCGTTAAGGAGGAGGCAGCTTCGCTTAGTATTAGCAGGCAAAATGCATCCGGATGACGCAGTAGAATTAAAAGCGCTATTCTTTAAAGATTAATTTTTTTGCATAAAGGCTGATCAGATCTGACCAGCCTATTTTTTTAGCTCCCCATTTCGAGGATCTTATCAAATTCCGTTGCTTTAAGCTGCATTACTGATAAACGCCCCTGCTTGACCAAAGAAATGTCTTTAAGGCTTTCTTCGGCTTTTACCTGTTCAAGGGTAACAGGATTTTTTAATGTTTCTACCGGGGAAAGGTCTACTACTACCCAATTTGCATCGTCCGTTGTAGGATCCTGATAAAACTCTCTTACTACCTTTGCAACACCCACTACATGTTTACCTTCATTGCTGTGGTAAAAAAGAACAAGGTCCCCTTTTTTCATCAGCTTCATATTGTTACGCGCCTGGTAATTGCGGACGCCATCCCAAAAAGTCCGTCCGTCTTTATTAAACTGTTCCCAGCTATATTTAAAAGGTTCTGATTTGACTAAAAAATAGTTCATGTTATCTTGCTTAATTATGTCTGGTTCGTTTATGGAGCATACTTTTATTGAAAAAAGCGGGTCCTTATTTTCGAAGCCAAAATTAATAAAAGGAAAAGGATATGTGGTTAAAAAAGTAGAGTAGCATTGATTAATGGATCATTTTGAAAAGTAATTCTTTTAACAACTCTCCATCCGTTACGTTCCCCGTGCTGTCTACACCTTTACTTTTGAGATCATATTCTCTAAGCAAACTAATGATATCAAATACTTTAGGCAGGCTATAATTACGTGCGGCCGACTCATAGTCTTTCACAAAGTAAGGATTTACGCCCAGCTCCTTTGCCGCATCATTTTTATTCTGCAAATAATGGTACTTCAGGATTTTTGAGAAATAGGAATTTAGATTTGCCATGACCATCACCATTGGATTGGCCTTTGGATTATCAGCAAAATAGTTGATGATCTGATTGGATTTTAACACATTGCGGGCAGCCAATGCTTTCTGCAATTCAAAGACATTATACTCCTTACTGATCCCGATATTCCGCTGGATATGATCTGTATCAATGGTAGTTTCTTTACTGACATTTAACATCAGCTTTTCCAGTTCATTAGAAATTTTCGATAAATCTGCACCAAGATATTCAGCCATCAATGCAGCTGCCTGAGGTGCAATTTTAGCTCCTTTTTCTTTGACCAGGTCTTCAATCCATTGTGCAAGCTTATAGTCTCTTACAGGATCTGACTGAAAAACTATTCCGTTTTTGGTGATTGATTTAAAAATCTTTTTACGCTTATCAAAATTCGCATATTTAAAACCAAGTACAAGTATTGTACTGGCAAGCGGCTTTTCAAAATAACTTTGCACAAACTCTGCAGCTTTACTGCTGCCTTCGGTTTCCTTTGTCCATTTTAAATCTTGCGCCTCTTTCACTACGATCAGCTGATAATCTGACATCATGGGATAACGTTTAGCCGCATTTAAAATTGTAGCCATATCAGTATCCTTTCCGTACAATACAGTCTGGTTAAAGCCTTTCTCCATATCATTCAAAACATGTTCTTCCATGTAGTGGATAATCTGGTCTATATAATACGGTTCTTCGCCATGCAGCAGATAAACAGGCTTAAACTTTTTAGCTTTAATGTCTTTTATAATATCGGAAGCTGTCATATAATTAGGCAAATGTAACCGCTAAAAACTAAATATTAAAGGTTATTTTTGCACAAATGGCATTTATACCTACACCGCTTAACCTACCACCCTACCCTTTCAGGATCACATTGAAAGCTGAACAGCATTTTATTTTTGATGAACTGCGAAAAAAGCACCTTGTATTAACACCAGAGGAGTGGGTAAGGCAGCATTTTATCCAATACCTGATTCTAGAAAAAGGATTTCCCAGAAGCCTGATCCAGATTGAAGGCGGTTTAAATTTAAATGATCGTCAGAAAAGAACAGATATTGTAATATTCGATACTGCAGGAGAAAGAATAATGGTGATTGAATGTAAAGCTCCAGGGATTAAAATTTCTCAGGGAGTATTTGATCAGGCGGCTAGATATAACTCGGTACACAAAGCTAAATGGCTTGTAGTGACTAATGGATTGAAGCATTGCTACGCACAGATTGATCATGTTGCACTGAGTTTCCTCTTTTGTGAAGAACTGCCTCAGTACAAAAATTTATAATAAGCCCTGCCTACACAGGGCCCTTATATTACTGTATACTATCTAATTGTTTTTTTATATTATCACCTAAATCTTGCAACTCCTGTCCTGCGACTTTCATGCTATCCTAAGTAGATTTTAAATCGAGAACAACTCTTACTACAGTATCACTATTCATCACAATTAATTTATTATCCTTTTGATAAGTCCACCATTCGGCAACAAATATGGGCATTTTCTGATCAGGCTCATCAACAAGCTCAATAACTTTAGATCCAGTCATACCCACCTTTAAAGATTCAAAAGGCTTTTTATTAGAACAGGCATTCAGACTTAAGACCGCGACGAATAGCGTTAATATTTCACACAATAAACATAAGATAATCTATGTATGCTTAAATATTTTTTAATAAAAATAAAATCAGATGATATAATACACTATTATATGATAACAAAAAAGGGTTGCCAGGCTCTACTTATATGAACCAGGCAACCCTTTTAAACTATAAGAAAGCTCTATAACGAACTTAAACTTTCTTCAATAATCTTAATCTTTGCATCAGCATCCGCTTTCTTATTACGTTCATTCTGAATAATTTCCGGTTTCGCATTCTGCACAAACCTTTCGTTACCTAATTTCGCATCAACAGACTTCAGGAAGCCTTGCAAGTAAACCAACTCTGCATTTAACCTTTCACGCTCTGCTTCAACATCGATAGTTTCATTTAACTGGATAAAGAACTCATCATTCCCAACCATAAACGAAGCTGCACCTGCAACTTTATCACTTACAAAATCAACTTCAGAAATATTAGCCAATTTAGAAATAATCGTCAGCCACTTAACATAGGCAAGACCAGAATTAACTTTTATATTCAAAGGCAATGCCTCCTTAGGCGAGAGTTGCTTCGTATTACGGATATTCCTTACTTCGGCAACGATACCTTTAACGATTTCAACATCTTTTAAAAGAGGAGCATCAAAAGCACCTACTAACGGATAAGGAGCTACTATAATACAGTCCATTTCTCCTTTTTCTCCGAAGATTTCATCATGCCATAATTCTTCCGTTAAAAAAGGCATAAAAGGATGTAAAAGGCTAAGTACCTTTTCAAAGAAACCAATAGTCGCTTTAAGCGTAGCCGGATCTACAGGATGCTGATATACAGGTTTAACCATTTCCAGGTACCATGCACAGAAATCATCCCAAACCAATTTGTAGGTAATCATCAGTGCTTCTGACAAGCGGTACTGTTTAAAGTTATCTTCGATTTCAGCAAATGCTTCATTAAAACGGTTTTCGAACCATAATATCGATTGCCCGTTAGGATTCGGCAGACTTTCGTCTACTTCCCATCCTTTGATCAAGCGGAAAGCATTCCATATTTTATTTGCAAAATTCCGTCCTTGTTCACAATAACTCTCATCGAACATCAGGTCATTTCCTGCTGGTGAGCAAAGCAACATCCCAACCCTAACGCCATCAGCACCATACTTCTCAATTAAACCAATCGGATCGGGAGAGTTACCAAGCGACTTAGACATTTTACGGCCTAGTTTATCACGAACAATACCGGTCAGGTAAACATTGGTAAATGGTTTTTTACCCATAAACTCATGCCCTGCCATAATCATACGTGCTACCCAGAAAAATAAGATTTCCGGAGCAGTTACCAGGTCATTTGTAGGATAATAATAATTGATATCCTTGTTACCTGGATTTTTAAGCCCGTCAAACACAGATATTGGCCACAACCAGGAAGAAAACCAGGTATCCATTACGTCATCATCTTGCCTAATAAAAGGTGCTAGCTGATGTTTAAACCCATTTGCTTCTTCTGCAGAAAATTTGCCATCAATATCTTTAACTTTTAAAAACTCGTCTAAAGCTTCTTCCTTAGTTTTAGCAACAACCCAGTTCCCTTTGTCATCATACCAGGCAGGAATTTGCTGTCCCCACCATAATTGCCGACTAATATTCCAGTCGCGCACGTTTTCCATCCAGTGACGGTACGTATTCACAAATTTCTCTGGGATCAGTTTCACTTCGCCATTCAGCACATCATCTAAAGCAGGTTTAGCCATTTCGTCCATTTTACAGAACCATTGCATTGACAGCTTAGGCTCTATAGCCGCATCTGTACGCTCAGAAAAACCAACTTGCGATTTATAATCTTCAACCTTATTTAAATGACCCGCTTCATCTAATAAAACAGCGATCTTTTTACGGGCTACAAAACGATCTTCACCAACCAGGATAACTGCTAATTCGTTTAAAGTACCGTCATCGTTCAGGATATCAATAACCGGAAGTTTATGTTTTACACCCAATTCATAATCATTCAGATCATGTGCCGGTGTAACTTTTAAACAGCCCGTACCAAAATCCATGGTTACATAATCATCTTCAATAACAGGAATTTCCCTGTTAATCAACGGAACAAAAACAGTTTTACCCTTTAAATGGGTATAACGTTCATCATTAGGATTGATACAGATTGCCGCATCTGCCATGATAGTTTCAGGACGTGTTGTAGCAATTGTTATATATTCTACCGGACCATCAGCATTAGCAGGGGCAATAGAATATTTGATATAATATAATTTCTGGTTAACTTCTTTACGGATTACTTCTTCATCAGAAACTGCTGTTTTACCAGCCGGGTCCCAGTTTACCATACGGATACCGCGGTAAATCCTCCCCTTTTTATATAAATAAATAAAACTATCTATCACAGAATCAGAAAGGTCTTCTTCCATAGTGAAACGCGTACGTTCCCAATCGCAGCTAGCACCTAATTTCTTCAGCTGATCAAGGATGATCCCTCCGTATTTCTCTTTCCATTCCCAGGCATAAGCCATAAACTCTTCACGGGTAAGATCTTTTTTACTGATTCCCCTTTCCTTTAACATTGCAACAACTTTCGCCTCAGTAGCAATAGAAGCATGGTCAGTACCAGGTACCCAGCATGCGTTTTTTCCCTGCATACGTGCTCGGCGGATCATTACATCCTGAATCGTATTATTAAGCATGTGGCCCATATGCAGTACCCCAGTCACGTTTGGTGGTGGGATTACGATAGTATAAGGCTCGCGTTCATCAGGTTCAGAATGGAAAAAATTCTTAGACATCCAGTAGCTGTACCACTTATCTTCGGTTTCGGCTGGATCGTATTTAGTAGAAATGCTCATTTGTCAATGCTGGTTAAATCACAAAAATAGGGTTTTTGGCGGAAAATATTTTAAGCTTTCCACTCTTCATCAAGAATAGCATAGTGAAAGCTATCCATCCAACCAGTTACCAGCGGTAATAGTTGCCTTATCCTGCCCTCCTGCATCATTCCCGCCTTTTCCAGCACGCGGATAGAAGCTTGGTTCTCCACTGCACATCCTGCATTAATACGATGTAATTTCAATTTACTGAAACCAAAACCGATAACAGCTTTAATAGCCTCGGTTGCATAGCCTTTATTCCATTGCTCTACATTTATCTTATACCAAACTTCTGCACTATTAAATTTTGATGAAGAAAGCTTTAACGCTATCAATCCAATAAAGCCTCCTTTTTCCAGCTCTATAGCAAAAGTGTAATTTTTAATAGTCCTTTTCTGGTGATCAGTAATCCACCCATCAACAATTATGTTTGTCTCCTCCAGATCTTTTGGAATACCTAATGTGTTATATTGATCTGTTTCGGCCAAAAGATGCAGCACATGAACAGCTTCGAGGTCTGCCATTTCTACTAATCTTAATTTTAACCGCTCTGTAAAAAATTTCAACTCAGCCATTATATCATAAGGGGTTTAGCATATAAAATCCACGCCGCCAATATCGTCATTGGTCAGGATTAAATTTGCCAAATATAGTAATTACGGACATTTGGCCTAAAACACCTTTTCATAATATAATTTTTAACACCTGCACAATATTAAATGTTAAAATATGTTAATACTGTATATTATCAATCAGAACAATATAATCTATTAGCTATGCGATCTATTAAAGTGTTCATGCTTCCGGGATTAATCATCAAAAAACTAGGTTTAACTAAGATCTATTACTGGTTTAATAGGTAATATTTTCATTAGACAAGCTTTTGTGTTGCAGGATTTGTTAATTTCAACCTGCACAATGCCTTCCAATAAACTATAGTTTAATATAAAATGTATTAAATGAACAGGATTCATTTGAGGGCACACCTATTTACTAAACATGATGAATACTAAACACCTAAAAAGCTATTTTGCTGTTTTAGGAATTGTAGCGGCAAGCTATTCTTCTTTTGCACAGGAAGCTCCCAAAAAATTAATCGATCCTGCAAATATGGATCTGACAGTAAAACCCGGAGACAATTTTTATGAATATGCAAATGGAATATGGATGAAAAACAATCCTGTTCCAGCTAAAGAAACCCGCTGGGGAAGTTTTAATGAACTTAGAGATTTCAATATTAATGCAGTAAAAAGTATTGTTGAGGATGCAGCAGCTGATCAATCTGCACCTGCTGGCTCAGTTAAAAAACGCGTAGGCGATTTTTACGCTGCAGCAATGGACAGTTTAACTATTGAAAAACTAGGCTTTACGCCTATCAAAGCTGATCTTGCAAGAATTGCGAAGATTAAAGATGTTCAAGGTGTGATTGACCAGGTAGTTTACATGCGCACTTCTGGTATCGGTGCACCAATGTTCGGATTTGGTGTTGGACAGGATAGAAAAAATGTAACTAAATACCTTGCTTCACTCGGACAGGGAGGGACTACATTACCAGACCGTGACTATTATTTGAAAGACGACAGCCGTACTTTAAAGATTCGTGAAGCATATCTCACCTACATCACTACTTTATTTACTTTAACGGGTAGCACTGCAGCGCAAGCACAGCAAAAGGCAACTACAGTTTTGGCAATAGAGAAATCATTTGCTGAAGCGCAGATGTCAAGATTGGAAATGCGTGATCCGTATAAAACATATAACAAGTTTACAATAGCAGATTTCAGCAAAACTACTCCTAACCTAAACTGGACCGCCATTATCCCTAAGTTGCTTGTAAAGGGTCAGGATACGATATTAGTTAGCTCACCTAAATTCTTTGTGAGTTTAGATGGAATGTTAAAAAGCGTTCCAGTGAACGACTGGAAAACTTACCTGGAATGGAATATACTTAAAGGTTCTGCATCAAACCTGAGCTCACCTTTCGTAAAAGCCAGCTTTGCTTTTAACCAGGTACAGACAGGGCAAAAAGTGCAGACCCCACGATGGCAGCGCATGTCTTCTTTAACTGATGGTGCGGTTGGTGAACTGCTTGGACAGCTTTACGTAGCAAAATACTTCAAACCTGAAGCTAAAGCACGTATGATTGAACTGATTAAAAATCTACGTACAGCATTCGAAATCAGGATTAAAGGATTAGACTGGATGAGTGCTGAAACGAAAGAGAAAGCTTTAGCAAAGTTACATACGTTTATGCCTAAAATCGGTTACCCTGATAAATGGAAAACGTATGATGGTTTAGTAATTTCACGTACTACTTATTTCCAGAATCTTAGAAATGTAGGCGCATGGGGATATAAAGAAATGATCGATCAGCTGGGCAAGCCGGTAGACCGTACGCGTTTTGGTATGACCCCTCCAACAGTAAATGCTTATTACAGCCCAACCATGAACGAGATTGTTTTCCCTGCCGGAATTTTACAGTTTCCTTTCTTCGCTCCTAACGCAGATGACGCAATAAATTATGGTGGTATCGGTGCGGTAATCGGACACGAAATGTCACATGGTTTTGATGATAGCGGAAGCCAGTACGACAAAGATGGTAACTTACATAATTGGTGGACTAAAGAAGACCGTACCAAGTTTGAAGAAAAGACAAAAGCTTTGGGTGAGCAATTTGATGCTTACGCAGTTTTAGACACTATCCATGTAAATGGTAAATTAACTATGGGAGAAAACATTGGTGATCTAGGTGGATTAAACGCAGCTTACACTGCTTTTAAACTAACTAAGCAGGGCCAGTCGGAAGAGAAGATTGACGGATTTACGCCTGATCAGCGTTTCTTCCTTTCATGGGCGCAAGTATGGAGAGGTAATATTTTACCAGAAAGTGCTGCCCAATTGATCAAAACAGATTCACACTCCCCAGGTGAGTTTAGAACAATAGGGGCTCCTGTTAACATGGATGCCTGGTATAAAGCATTTGATGTTAAACCAGGTGATAAATTATACAAAAAACCAGAAGACAGAATCAGACTCTGGTAAGGTAATAAACAGGCAAACAAATGGCCGCTTCAAAATTAATTGAAGCGGCCATTTTGTAGAATAGAACTGGTGTAAATTAAATTTTTAAAAAGATTTTTAAAGTAGCATGTATTAAAATTTATACCCTACACCTACTCCTAGCAACCACGGTTTGATTTTAACATCTGCCGCTATATTTTGTAATACAGGCGCTAATGACGGACTTGCTGAGGGTGTTAAATTTGAAGCATCTACCGTTGCTGTAGTTGATAAAAAAATCTTTTTTAAGTCGACATTAACAAATATTTTTTTTGAGATATCAATATCAAAACCGGCCTGTGCAGCAAAAGCGAACTTATTTTTATATTCAATGTCTTTAACTACTGGTCCCTGATCTGCACTATAAAATATAGTATAGTTGATACCCGCTCCCACGTAAGGATTAAATTTACCTGCCGGATAATGGTATTGAAGAGTTAAAGTTGGCGGCAGCAACCATACTTTCCCAAGTTCTACATTTGCGGTACCACCACCTATAGCCGACAGATCTGAAGAAACAGTATTTACTTTATGCCTTGTAGTTCCCAATATCAGCTCTGCTGCAAAATGGCGGTTAAAAAAATAAGTAAAGTCAAGTTCTGGAATAAATGAATTAGAAATATCAACATCACCACCAATTACACCAATAGTAGCACTCTCCTGCGGAATAACCGCAACCCCGCGTAGCCTTATTCTCCATTTCCCTGTAGTATCAGCCGACTGGCCGAAGACGCTTAATCCAACAAACATCATTGTTGCAAATACAAATAGCCTTTTCATAATATATGATTTTATTTAAGGCCAAATCTATGTGGACAATGCGTTTTAAATAATGTGTTGGTACATATCATGAGGTGATCTTAGTCATAAACCATTTTAACGCCTCATGTTTACCGCTACCCAATCCTTATTGTACAGCGCTTGTTTTTGGCTGTTCCATGCAATTAGTGCAGAATCCAGTCCTCTTTTAAGACAACGTAATGTTTTCAAACGCTTCATATCCATTTTCTGGTTACGTACCACTTCTTCGTAAATAAGCTGGTGCTCATTCGTATAAAACTGCACTGTAGTTACCTTTTTCACTCTTAAATTGGATACTAATATCCAATAGCCATTATTGGGGACACACGCTGCCCTACTTTGTGACTTTGCGTCCGGCACAGCTAATTGTAAAAATGCTACAACCACAATAACGCTGGTAAGAAATTGATTTTTCATGATTTTATGTTTTAAGATTTTGATTTTAATAGCTACGGATATAAAGATATAATGCATTTAAACCAGTTTTTCGGGAAGTAGACCAGGTCAAATAAAGGGATGTTATAAAGCGGGGCCAGGGATCTTAAGTCATTTCATCGTCGATGAATGCATCCCATCCCTGCTATAGGCATATTGGTCTAATAACCATTATGTTATAAATTATTTATCAGACAGATTCGTATCTTTAAACAAAGCACAGGGTTATGGATTCTTTACCGTTCGTTTTTTCAAATCAGCCCAGATGGAGCTTGCTACGTCACGGCACATTTTGGTTTTCATGGTTTACCTTCCAAGCTTTTCTTTATTCTTTCTCTCCCTCGCCGGTATTACAAAACCAAAATTTTCTTGTACGACTTAGCATGACGGCCCCGGAAAGCCTGATTTATTTAATTCCGCATATTTTTCTGGCATACACACTGATGTATATAATTATCCCATATTTTGTAATCACAGGTAAATATGGAAGAGCAGCCGTGTTATCTATACTAACTTTCCTGATCGCCGCAGGATTGTCTGCCATACTATCCGTTACGATTATAGATTATATCCGGCATGCAAACAGTGATCAGTTTTTACCAGTAAAAATGAACCCTCAGCACCCACCATTATACGTTCAGCTTGGCATGGCCATGCTGGCGGGTTTAAGGGGCAGTATCACTATTGGGGGATTGGCCGCTGCAATTAAGCTGATGAAATGCTTTTATGAAAAGGAGCAAGCGGCAATGCGCCTGGAAAAAGAGAAAGTAAGCGCTGAGCTGCAGATGCTTAAAGCACAGCTGCATCCTCATTTTCTATTTAATACATTAAATAATATCTATAGTTATACACAGGAAGTATCAGTAGTGGCCTCTGACATGATCTTTGGCTTATCAGAATTATTGCGCTACATGCTATACGAGTGTAACCAACCATTTGTGCCATTAGATAAAGAATTAAAAATGATTAATGATTATATCAAATTGGAAAAGGTAAGGTATGATAAGCATCTCGATCTTTCTGTAAATATGCCCCAACAACCAAGTCACCTAAAAATAGCCCCTTTATTATTACTTCCGCTAGTTGAAAACTGCTTTAAGCATGGCGCAAGTAATATGATCAGTAATCCATGGATCAGCATAGCAATTACCATTACAGAGAATCTATTAACATTAAAATTAGTTAATGGTAAAATTCCTCAGGCAAAGGCATCATCCTTAGGAATCGGCACGGCTAATACACAAAAGCGGCTTGATTTAATTTATTCGGATAAATATGATTTCCAATCGTTTGACGAAGAAGATATGTATATCGTTAATCTAAAAGTATGGCTCGACGATATGCTGCCTGCCAAACCGCTGAAACATATTTCACCTTCTCAAAGATTGATGATGAAATCCTGATAACCCATTGAAATGAAACCAGAAAAAACCTATAATTGTCTGATTGTTGATGATGAACCCCGGGCAAGAGAAATATTGAAGCGATATATATCAGAAGTGCCAATGTTGACATTAGCTGACGAATGCACGAATGCTTTACAGGCATTAACAGCATTACAAACAAATACAATAGATGTGCTTTTCCTGGATGTGCAAATGCCGCAAATCAACGGTATAGCGCTAATAAAATCCTTAAAATCTGCTCCTGCAATAATCCTGACTACAGCTTTTGAGCAATATGCACTGGAAGCTTTTGATCTTAATGTATCAGACTACCTGCTTAAGCCCATACAGTTTGATCGCTTTTTAAAGGCAATCATAAAAACATTGCCTGCCGCTACCCCAACTATTCAAAAAATAGAAAAAGATGAGATAAATATTCCCAGTCATACTTTTTTATATTTTAGGGCGGACAGGAAAATGGTCAAAGTATTAATTAAGGATATCAACTACATTGAAAGCTTAAAAGATTATGTAAAAATATACACTGATAAAGATTTAATTATTACTAAGTATTCTATCACAGCTTTAGAGGCAATGTTGCCTGAAGCATCTTTTGTTCGGGCACACAGATCTTTTATTGTAGCCATTGATAAAGTAACATCTTTCAGCGCCGATAGCATAGAGATAGAAAAAATCCATATCCCTATTGGGAAACTATATAAACAGCAACTGTTTAAAATGCTCAACCAAACCGGTTAAATTATATTTTAGTTAAGCATACTTTTCTTGTATTTTCTTTGGTAGTTTCCGCAAGACAAATTCTCTTGATTCTGCTATCCGCCTTTTAAGCTCTGCAACTGGCATTACTTCCAAATCTGCAAGTCCAATCCACTGTCCTTTAGCTAAGTGCCAAGCTTGCGTAATTCCATCTCTTGCAGTAAGTTCTTCAAACTCCTCGGGGTTACATTTGATAGCAAGGCTGCCTGCATCAAGCGAGCTGATCACAAAAATTTTCTTTTCAATCATAAAGCAAAGATTATCTCCCCATTTCACTTCTTCTGTAGTGCCGGGCAAACTAAGGCAGTATTCCCTGAACGTTTCAATATCCATATGCATATATTTAATGCGAATCTAAGGAATTCGAATAAATTTGCATAAATGAACATCATTACCCCAACAGCAGACGGCTCTAATACCCTATATAACGAAACCATTGGCGAGCATTATCATTCTAAACATGGTGCTTTGCAGGAAAGCAAACATGTATTTATTGATGCTGGATTAAAACATGCAGCACTTTGTTTTCCAGGAGAATCAATTTCAGTTCTAGAAATTGGATTTGGGACTGGCTTAAATTTCCTGATGACAGCTGTATATGCCGAGGAGCAAGGTCTTGTTATAAACTACACTGGCATTGAAGCCTATCCTTTAACAAAAGAAGAACTGATTTCTACACAATACAGCCAATATGTTTCTGCAGCCATATGGGACGGACTGATTGATAATTATGACACCGCCTTTTCTACTAAGGCCACTATTCATCCCGATCAGCATTTACAAATAGCGCACATTACTTTGCAGGAGTTTACCTCACTTACTCCGTTTGATCTTGTTTATTTTGATGCATTCTCTGTCCAGCACCAACCTGAAATGTGGTCTGACGAAATTATAGGCCAGGTATGCTCGTTCTTAAAGCAGGGCGGTATATTCGTTACTTATGCCATTACAGGTAAACTGAAACGTGCATTAAAAAGCTTCGGAATGAAAATCGAAAAACTTCCTGGTGCACCCGGCAAAAGAGAAATGCTACGTGCAACTAAACTGGAAGCATAAAAGAGTAGGCAGCTATCCAGAAAGGATATATTCTCTGTTTGATTTTACAAACGGGAGACTTTTCTCACCAAACCCCCGCTGTGCTACTTTTGTTCTTATAGCAAGAAAACAGTAACAAAATGGATAAAAGAAAATTAGGAAATACAGATTTATTGGTTTCGCCCATTACATTTGGGGGGAACGTTTTTGGATGGACGTTAGATGAGAAAAACTCTTTTGAGATTCTTGATGGTTTTGTAGATGCTGGTTTTAATTTAATAGATACCGCAGATGTATATTCAAGATGGGCACCGGGAAACACTGGAGGTGAATCAGAGAAAATTATCGGTAACTGGATAAAAGCACGGAATAACAGGAACAAGGTAGTCGTGACTACTAAAGTGGGCGGTGATATGGGTGATGGCAAAAAAGGGCTATCCAAAAAACACATATTGGAGGCAGTAGATGCCTCTTTGCAGCGACTGCAAACAGATTACCTCGATCTGTATCAATCGCACTTCGATGATCCTGATACACCTTTGCAGGAAACACTGGAAGCTTACGATCAATTGATCCGTGCAGGAAAGATCAGATGGATAGGCGCATCAAATTATAGTTCTGAACGCCTAAAGGAATCCCTTGAAATTAGTCAGCGCTTAAGCTTGCCAAAATATCAGACCTTTCAACCGGAATACAATTTATACCAACGCGAAGGTTTTGAAAAAGATCTGGAAAAAATCTGCCTGGATAACCATTTAGGAGTGATCAGTTATTATGCACTGGCCAGTGGGTTTCTTACAGGAAAATACCGTTCAGCAGATGATCTTGGAAAAAGTGCAAGAGGAGGAGGCGTAAAAGACTTTATGAACGACCGGGGGTTTAGGATACTAAAAGCACTAGACAATGTTTCAGAACTTTATAACTCTACCCCAGCAAGTGTAGCCCTGGCATGGCTGATTGCAAGACCATCAGTTACCGCACCAATCGCTAGTGTTACCAGCTTAAATCAATTGCAAGATCTTACAAGAGCAGCAGCATTAAAGTTAGACAATGAAGCACTGTCTATCCTTGATGAAGCAAGTGCATAAGTAAATATGATACAACAATAAGTTTTAACAATGCCTTGCCAAAATATTTGGCAAGGCATTTGTCAGCATGTAGGCTCAACGCTTACTGATTAAAGGATGAAAAGTATTTCGCTCCCATTTTACACCAAACTTGCACTGGTGTTATTCTCTATTATCTGTCTTGGCTATCTGGCAATCTTAGGTCAAAGTATTCTTGCCCCTCTGCTCGCCTCTCTTTTGTTAGCCTTACTATTATTGCCAATGGCAAATTTCCTAGAGAATAAGTGGAAGTTTAAAAGAGGACTGGCTTCTATATTTTCTGTGCTGATAATGATCTGTGTAATAGCCGTTATTATGTACTTCCTTGCCAATCAGCTTAGCGATCTGGGTGAAGACTGGCCTTTATTAAAGCAGCAAGCTTTAAACTCTTTTATAGATCTGCAGCACTGGGTTTCCGCAACTTTTAAAGTAAATGCACATAAACAGATAGATTATTTAAAGAATAGCGCTACAAGTGCCGTAGCTACAAGTGCAACCTTGCTTGGGGCTACATTGATGACAGTATCATCGACACTCTTATTTCTGGCTTTTCTTTTATTATTCACTTTCTTTATACTGAATTACAGACGGATCTTGTTTAGTTTTCTAATCGGTGTGTTCAAAGAAGAACATGCACAAAGGGTGAGTGAAATTGTAGGTCAAATTCAATATATCATAAAACGTTATATTTTAGGTTTGTTTCTTCAAATGCTGATTGTAACCATCCTCATGATGATTGTATTAAGTCTGCTAGGCGTAAAATATGCCATTCTTTTAGGGTTAATCACCGGGATCTTTAATCTGGTCCCTTATGTTGGTATATTCTCTGCGCTACTCATTAGTATATTGATCACTTTTGCTACTGCCGGTGCCGCAAAGGCCTTATTAGTAATCATCGCCTTTGTTGCAGTACATGCTCTAGATGGGAATATTCTGATGCCGCTGGTAGTAGGCTCGAAAGTTAAGATCAATGCCCTTTTTGCTTTTATAGGAATTGTTGTGGGAGAGATGCTTTGGGGAATTTCAGGAATGTTCTTATGTATCCCTTACCTGGCAATGTTAAAAATCATATTTGATCGGGTAGATGAGTTAAAACCATGGGGCATCCTACTTGGAGAACAAGCAAACCCACAGAAGAAAAGGAAGGTTTACCGGATTACCAAAAAGATCAAATTCGAGGAACCAGAATAAGCTTCAACTGCTCCTTTCCAAATTAACCTATTGCTTATACCTTGCTTTTATTCTTTTTAGTAAAAGGTGTTTGGTATTTTAGCGGTTTCTATTTAATCCTATTTTTATGCCCAATAATATTCCCCCGGTAACCGCAGCAGATCCTTCTTCGGCCTTTTTAAGGTTGCTCACTGTTCTTGACACTTTAAGAGATCAATGTCCGTGGGACAAAAAACAGACGATGGAGACACTCCGTCATTTAACAATTGAAGAAACGTATGAATTGTCTGATGCTATATTGGATGGCGATCTTACGGAAGTAAAGAAAGAATTGGGCGATGTAATGATGCACCTGGTATTTTATGCGAAAATTGCCTCTGAGACGAATGATTTCACTATTGTAGACGTATTAAATAGCGTATGTGATAAACTCATTAACCGTCATCCACATATCTATGGCGATGTAGAAGTACTGGATGAGCATGATGTAAAGCGCAACTGGGAGCAGATTAAATTAAAAGAAGGCAATAAGTCTGTCTTAGGTGGAGTACCAGCTTCATTGCCTGCGTTGGTAAAAGCCGGGAGGATACAGGAAAAGGCCAGGGGCATTGGATTTGACTGGGAAAACAAGACACAAGTTTGGGAAAAGGTAGAGGAAGAACTTCAGGAATTTAAAAATGAATATAATACAGTAGATAATGCTGCTATAGATATTGACAAAGCTGAAAGCGAATTTGGCGACCTCATCTTTTCTTTGGTCAACTATGCGAGGTTTATTGGTATCAATCCTGAAAATGCACTAGAAAAGACAAATAAAAAATTCATTAAGCGCTTCAAGTATATCGAAAGTAAAGCAGCAGAAAGCGGAAAAGCACTGCAAGATATGACGTTAGGGGAAATGGACGTTTACTGGAACGAGGCAAAAAAATTATAGTAAAGATCCTTGCTCTACCCCATTGTAAAGAGCAAGGATTTTTATTTAAGAATGTTTCTTTTTCATGGTCATTTTAGCCTTCTGGCCAATACCATAATTATAATTTTTAGCGTTGCTTTCTTTTTTCTCGTGGTAAGCACCGCCACCTGATGGTTCATCAAATTTCTCTTTAACCACCCGGTTTTTATCCAGTCCCTTTGGCTTGGTTGTTTTCTCTACTAAAATCTCCTGAGGCAATTCTGCGATTTCCAATTTCCGACCAATAGATTGCTCAATCTTTTTGATCATCGCCAATTCCATATCAGTAGCAAAGGTTATCGCAACAACTTCTTCCGTGTTCTCTTTATTTTTAATGATCCGGCTAAGGAAAGTTTCCTTTTCTTCTGGAACATCGAAATGGAAAATAAAAGGGATCCCATTCAAGTCTAAAGCACCTTCGCCTTCATTAGCAACCACTAATACACGTGCTGCGTCACTTTGTTTAAAGTCTTCAAATTTATCAAATCCGTCTTCATCAAAGTGTAATGGTTTATACATCGAGTATTCCATTTCCTTACTGCTAGAGATACTTTTAGCCAGTTTTTGTGCTGTAAGTCTTGAATTTACAAATACTACAACTTTTTCAAAAACCTCATCGTCACGCAATAGATGGTGTAATAGATTAACCTTCGTTTTATAATTAGGTACCTGGTAAAGCATTTGATCTACAGTCTCTGTTTTCGTATCTCCAAAATCTTCCACTTCCAGCACAGTCGGCATATGCATAAACTGATCTGTCATCTTGGTCATTTTTTCATGGATTACTTCTGTGAAAACAAGATGCTGACATTTACCCGCACTTCTTGCAAGTTCACATACCGGGAGCTGCATCCCCTGTTTAAGGATCAATTCTGCATCATCTACAATAAAAGTCTGCAATTTACTAAGGTTTAATCCTAATTTCAGATAGATAGCTCTTGCACGGGTCGGCGTAGCTACAACAATATCGATACCTAAAACAAGTTCCCCGATCTCTGCATCTACCCCACCTGTTCCATACAGGCCCACAATATTGAGGTCCCTGTTTTTGCTCAGCGAAACAAACTGGTCAATTACCGCTATAGCACGATCTTTATCAGCAACAAGGATCAAAACCTTTGGCGCATCATCTTTGGTATACTTTAAACGCATTAAAACGCCAAGAATGTAGGTTGTAGTTTTACCTGATCCTTCAGGACCAACAGCTATTACATCCTGTCCTCCAAGAATCCTGGACATTGTTTTTGCCTGAATTTCTTTTGGGGTTAAGTAACCGGCATCAGTCATTGCTGTTACCAGGGCTTTACTTAGTTTTAATTTATCTAACGACACAGTATTTTAATTAAAATTGATATTCCTGCAAATTTACGTAAATAAGCATAACATCCAGTATGATATGGATTGAAAGCCTGTAAATCAATTTTATTGTATCAATATTTTGATACAAATCAATGCCGTAGCGGAAGTAGAATCGCTAGATTTACCGGATTAACGAATATTATATCACTATGAAAAAATCTTTACTTAGCTTATTTTTACTGAGTAGTTCCCTTGCTGCGGTTGCACAAGACGCCATTAATTACCAGCGGCCGCCTAAAGTGATTGCTGACCTTTTACTAGCTAAATCTACACCTTCCATTAATATTGACAGTAAAGCAGAATGGATGTTATTAACGGAACGTAACTCGTATCCTTCTGTGGAAGAGCTGGCTATGCCCGAATTTCGTATTGCAGGGCTCCGTATCAATCCTAACAACTTTTCTCCAAGCAGACAAAGTTTTATTAATAATCTAACGCTGAAGCATCTTAAAACAGGGAAAATTGCTTCAATAACGGGTATGCCAACACCATTGCTAGCTGGAAATACAATATGGAACCCTGGAGAAACCAAGATTGCATTTACGAATACTACTCAAAAAGGTGTCGATCTGTATATTATTGACCTGACAACGTTTAAGGCTGCAAAGATTAATAAGCTTCCTTTAAATGTGGTGATGGGAAGCGGGATCAGCTGGGTAGATAACGAAACGGTCCTCTACAGAACAGCGACAAAACCAGCAAGTGCTGCGCCCGCAAAACCGCTGATGCCTAAGGGTCCGACTGTGCAGCAAAACTTAGGTAAAGCTTCACCAAGCCCTACTTATCAGGATTTGATCAAGTCACCTTACGATGAACAGCTCTTTGCTTTTTTTGCTACTTCACAGCTTACGCAATATAAAAATGGCGTACAAACTTTAATCGGACAGCCTGCAATTTATTTAAGTGTAGCTGTTTCTCCAGATAAAAAATACTTACTGGAGAGAACGATTAACAAGCCTTTCTCTTATTTGGTTACATCCAGAGGGTTTCCTTCTACTGTAAAAATTACAGATTTAACAGGAAAACAGGTAAAGGTACTGGCACAATTACCTTCTGCTGAAGGCACGCCATCCGGAAATGACAATACGCAGAACATTCCAAGAGGATACAACTGGCGAGATGATGAAGCAGCTACAGTAACCTGGGTACAACCACTGGATAGCGGACTGATCAAAAAGAAAGTTGATTTCCACGATGCCGTTTTTGCATTAAGTGCTCCATTTGCGGGCACAGCGAAAGAATTGTTTAAAACACAGTCGAGGTACCGTGGTACCGAATGGGGAGATGCTACTTTAGCACTTGTTGAAGAAGGTTTACGGAGTAAGCAAACCATCAAATTAAGCAGGTTCAATCCGTCCACAGGCACTATGGAAACGTTGTACGAGCTAAACCAGACGGACGCTTACAATGCGCCGGGAGAGCCCGTAACTACGAAGAACAAGTTTGGTAGAAATGTTGTGCAGACGGTAGATAACGGGACTAAACTTTTATTAAATAATACAACTGGTTCTTCGGCTAAAGGGGACCTCCCTTTTCTGGCTAAATTTGATTTGGCTACAAAGAAAAATGAGATCATTTGGCGCAGTGCAGAAGGGACTTTTGAATATGTAGCTGAGGTACTGGATGCTAATAAATTGGTATTGCTAACCAGAAGAGAGTCGCAAAAAGAGGTGCCTAATTACTTTATCAAAAATCTGAAGCTGAGAATGGCCGACCAGCCGGTTACGAATTTCACTAATCCATATCCTCAGATGGAGGGTATCATCAAAGAAAAAATTTCTTATAAACGTGCAGATGGGGTAGATCTTACTGGTAATTTATATTTACCAAAGGGATATGATAAAGCTAAAGATGGCCCGTTGCCTGCATTGATCTGGGCATATCCGCGTGAGTTTAATTCTGCAGCAGATGCAGCACAGATCAGAGGCTCTAAAGACCGGTTTACAGTAATCAGCTGGGCTTCTCCTATTTTCTGGGTAACACAAGGCTACGCAGTTTTGGATAATGCAGAAATGCCTATAGTTGCAAAAGAAGGGAAAAAACCTAATGATACTTTTGTAGAACAGTTAAAATTAAATGCAGAAGCAGCAGTTAATAAGTTGTCTGATATGGGTGTGGGCGACAAAAAAAGGATGGCCGTTGGCGGCCATAGTTATGGTGCGTTTATGACGGCAAACTTACTTGCACATACCAATTTATTTAGAGCTGGTATTGCCAGGAGCGGTGCCTATAACAGAACGCTTACCCCTTTTGGGTTTCAGAATGAGGACCGTACTTATTGGGAGGTTCCACAGCTTTATTATGAGATGAGCCCGTTTAGCTATGCAGACAAAATTAAAACGCCATTATTGCTTATCCATGGAGATGCTGACGACAATACGGGTACGTACCCGATCAATAGCGAACGTTTATTTAATGCAATCAAAGGCTTTGGCGGTACGACAAGATTTGTATTTCTACCATATGAAGCACACAGCTACCGTGGAAAAGAAAACCTGCTGCATATGCTGTGGGAAATGAATACATGGCTCAATACTTACGTTAAAGAGGCTAAGTAGAACAATGGATCAGTTGCTGGCTCTTGCCTAACCAGCAACTGATTTTACAATTGAGTGCATAAAGCTATTCCTGCAATTCTTAATTCCTTTAAGGCATTAGCCCAACAGCGGTTTTTATTTAAAACGAATGGCCTTTAGCGGAGAAATCCTGCTGACTAACATGGAAGGAACAACCAGCACTATCAAGCAGATAACCAGAGTAGCCAGGTTTAATATCAACACATCTATAAAATGGAACTCAATCGGCACATAAGACAAATAATAAGAAGATTGCGTGAGTTTAAATATATGGGTATACTGCTGCAAAAATCCGAGTCCCAGGCCAAGTAAATTACCGAGCAACAAACCCAATCCTACGAGGTAAGCTGCATTGTACAGAAATATCTTCATCACCCCTCCATCCGTCATCCCAAACGCCTTTAACATCCCGATCATATTAGTCCGCTCCAGGATCATAATCAGCAATGCTGTGATCATGTTTATTACCCCTACAATCATCATTAGTATTAACAATACCCTGGTATTTACATCAAGTAAAGATAACCAGGTGAAGATATTTGGAAAGTACTCTTCTACAGACTGTGATTTAAGATCCACTTCCAGGTTAGCATATATTGATTCTGACACAGACTGTAAATGAGAGAAATCTTTAAGTTTAATTTCTATCCCGCCAATTTGATCCGGATCCCAATTATTTAATCTTCTGATGATATTGATATCACCTAATACAAAGCTTTTATCAATCTCGTCTACACCGATATTATAAATCCCTACGATTTTAAAAGGACGTTTACGTGGTTGCGGGTTTTGAACAAAATACATGATAAAAGTATCTCCCGTTTTCAACCTTAGACGGTCGGCCGTAAACTGTGAAACCAGTATTTCTTTAGTTGCTTTTGCACTATCAGCAAAGTTGATTACAGTACCACTAACCAAATGCTTACGGATATAATCCCAGTTAAAATTACTGTCTATACCTTTAAAATTAATCCCTTCTACTTCCTGATTAGCAGATATAATACCAGGCTTAGTCGCATAGAATTGATAATAATCTATTTCTTTATTGTTTTTAAGATCGGTAATCGTTTGCCCCTTTGGTAAAAAAGGAGTAAGCTCAAAGGAATTATTTAAATCAAGCTTAAAGATCCTTACATCACCAACATACCCACGGACTTTCCCCTGGATCTCCGTTTTAAATCCTTTAATTATAGCGATAGAAAGCATCATTACAGCCAGGCTGAGCATTACGCCGGATATAGCAATACGGACAATCAGTTTAGAGAAAGTACGTTCGGATTTAATGGCAATTCGCCGGGCTATAAAATATTCTGTATTCAATTTTTTTCAATAAACAGTAACTTAGCAAAAGTGGTCAAATTTGATTTGAAATCAACTATAATTATAAAAAAAGGTAGCGAATGAAACTATTTACAAAATTAGCACCTGCAGTTTGCCTGGCAATTGCGTGCATACAGGCTTGTGCAGGGCCAAAACCTGCAGAAATTAAAGTAGCACGAGAGTCTGTCGCAAGCAAAGCAGATACCACAAAAGCTGTTGAAGAGATAAGAACGGGCGCGGAACAGACAGAAAAATATCTGCCGCTGTTAAAAGGAAAGCGGGTAGGTATGGTAGTTAACCCGACTTCAATTATAGGCCCGCTAACAGCTGTAGACAGTCTGATAAAGGTGGGTGTAAATATTGTAAAGATATTTGGTCCGGAACATGGATTTAGAGGTGATGCCAGCGCAGGCATTGCCGTGAACGATGCAGTTGATCAGAAAACAGGGATAAGGGCAATATCCTTATATGGCAAACATGAAACCCCTACGCTGGCCGACCTTGCTGACGTGGATGTCATGGTTTTCGATATTCAGGATGTGGGTGTACGCTTTTACACTTATATTAATACACTTCAGCATGTGATGGAAGCCTGTGCAGCAAATAACAAAGAGGTGCTCATCCTGGACAGACCAAATCCGAATGGATTTTATGTAGATGGGCCAATCCTGGACCCTAAACTCATCTCTGGCATCGGCTTACAGCCGATACCAATTGTTCACGGATTAACTGTTGGAGAATACGCACAACTATTAAATGGTGAAGGCTGGCTTAAAAACAAGGTAAAGTGTAAAATCACAGTTATTAAAGTTGCCAATTACAACCATGACATGCCCTATACACTGCCTGTTAAACCTTCACCAAATTTAAACTCACAGCAGTCTATCGTGCTTTATCCGACCTTATGTTTGTTTGAAGGCACATTTATTAGTCAGGGACGCGGTACACTCACTCCATTCACTGTATTAGGTGCCCCGAAATTGAAAGGTAAATACACATTTTCTTTTACCCCAAAAAGCATTAAAGGAATGGCAGAAACTCCTTTGCATCAGAATGAAGAATGCTATGGTTTAGACCTTGGCAAGTATGATTTTTCAAACATTAGGGAGAATAAAACGTTAAATCTTAAATGGCTCATTGAACTTTACCAGGCATATCCTGATAAGGCAGATTTCTTTAATCAGAAACTGAGCAAGCAAATGGGGAATTTTGACAGACTTGCTGGTATATCTACTTTAAAAGAACAGCTTATTGCCGGCAAATCTGAAAAAGAGATCAGGGCAAGCTGGGAACCTGGGTTGAGCAAGTACAAGAAAATCCGCGAAAAATACCTGTTATACCCTTAGCATTAAAACATTACAACTATGAACAACGAACCTAAAAAGAAAAACGAAAAACCAAGCAGTAATTTTCAGGAACCTGTGCCTAAGGAAAAAGTTGACCAGGGAGATAAAGCGGTGAAACAGCCGGAAGATAAAGACTACCAAGAGGAAGAACCGAATTTTAAAAATCCTGCAAAACAAAGGGAAAGGGAAGAGCAACCGGTCGACCCTATCAAAAAGGCACCTAAAAAGGATCAGTAAAAAAGAGTATAAACAGCTATAGCGGTTAATATCATTAATGATATTAACCGCTATTTTTTTACCTGCTTCTGCGCGGCTCTAAGAAATTTCATCAATATCTTCTCATCATTTTCCATCGCCTCAATGGTATCAGGTCTTTCAGTATGGATTTTTTGGAGGTATTTAGCTAATTCGTCCTTTTCAAAGGCTTCAAGCAATAACGGATAAACATAAGAGCTTTTGCAAACAGCACGGGTGTTACCTAGTTTGCTGGCTACACAATCCAGCACCTGAACAATAACTTTCTTTTTAGGCTGTTCTTCCATCGCGTTTCCTGTACAAATCGCTAACTGACGCAAGGCTTCTAAAGTCCCCCCCCAGGTACGAAAATCCTTCGCTGTAAAGTCACTTCCCGTGATTTCCCTGATATAGTTATTGATCTTACCAGAATCTACACCACGATGTTCTTTGCCTTCGGTATAATATTGAAAAAGATCCTGCCCGGGGATTTCCATGCATTTTTTAACCATTTTGGCCAAACTTTTATCATTGAGTGCAATCTCTTGCTTCACACCCTTTTTACCTATAAATTTTAATTTCAGCGCATTACCTTCTACCTTAACGTGTTTATTTTTAAGCGTAGATAATCCATAGCTGCCATGAAGCTGGGCGTATGACTCATTACCCACTCTAATTAAGGTTTTTTGCATGACCTGAACGCAAATGGCAAGAACTTTTTGTTCATCAAAAGTTGCACGTCTTAAATCTTTGGCCAATCTTTTTCTTGCCTGGGGCAAAGCCTTACCAAATTCCAGCAGGCGAAAATATTTGTTTTCTGACCTTCTGGAAGTCCATTTGGGATGATACCGATACTGTTTACGTCCTGCTGCATCCAGTCCTGTCGCCTGTAGGTAAGCATTCTTCTTAGCGGCGATCCAAACTTCGGACCATGCCGGAGGAAGTACCAATCCTTTGATCCGTTCCAGTTGCGATTCCTCTGTAATGCGCTGCCCTTCTTTATCTTCATAATGAAAATTACCAGGTTTTCCTTTTCTGTAAATGCCGGGCATATTGTCCGTCACATACACTAATCCACTTTCTTTAATCTCTTCCGGGGTCTGAACCATATAGATTGAGCAAAATATGCGTTAAATTTTTAGTTATTTTGCTTTACAAAAACAGAGATGATGAACCATCATGAGCTTTAGCTGGCAAACAGTTATGATGGCTCATGACAGCCTCATAATCGTTAAAACCAAACACAAACAAATGAAAATAGTTTTCATGGGGACACCCGATTTTGCCGTTGCTTCTTTAAATGCCTTATTACAAGCAGGTTTCGAAATAGTAGGTGTGGTTACCGCAGCAGACAAACCAGCAGGCAGAGGGCAGAAGTTACAGGAAAGTGCCGTTAAAAAATATGCGGTAGAAAAAGGGCTTAAAGTTTTACAGCCGCTAAAACTGAAAGACCCGGAGTTTATAGCAGAACTGAAAGCACTAAATGCCGACCTGCAGGTGGTCGTAGCATTTAGGATGTTACCAGAAATTGTATGGGATATGCCCGCTAATGGCACAATCAATTTACATGCGTCACTCCTTCCGCAATACCGCGGTGCGGCACCAATTAACCATGCGATTATCAATGGAGAAACGGAAAGTGGTGTAACTACCTTTTTTTTAAAACACGAAATTGATACAGGCGATGTGATTTTCTCTGAACGCGTTGCTATTGCACCAGATGATACTGCAGGCGACCTGCATGACCACTTGATGCTTGCAGGAGCAGGATTGTTAGTTAAAACAGTTAAGGCAATTGAAGCCAACGATTACAAAGAGCAGCCCCAATTATTTTCTGCAGAACTTAAGCATGCACCCAAGATCTTTAAGGAATTTTGCAAGGTAGACTGGAACCAGCCCGTTAAGACGATCTACAATTTGATCCGGGGGTTAAGTCCGTACCCTACCGCCTTTACCACTCTTAATGATAAAACCATAAAAATATTTAAAGCTGGATATGAAGAATTTGAAACGGGGATCCCTGCCGGTGAATTTATAAGTGATGGAAAAACCTTTATAAAATTCACAGCCTTAGATGGATTTATTGAGCTGATTGATGTACAGTACGAAGGCAAGAAAAGAATGATGGCAGATGAATTTCTAAGAGGAATGCGGTTATAGCTTTTAGCTATAACGCATTTAATAGTGTACTTAATGATTTTGTAACCTCATTAAAGTACCGCTTTTTACCGTAGCCCATCACCCATCTGATACCTGTAGCCGCATTAGTAATAAATACTTCATCTGCTTCTTTTAAGACTTCCGGGTTGATCTGTGCCTCAATAATAGAGATGTTATTACTTTTTGCCGTTTGCATCACTACGTTCCGCATTACACCAGCAATACAACCCTCTGAAAGTGCGGGTGTATAGATTTGCTTATCATAGACCACAAATACATTAGAACTGATACTTTCACATAAAAAGCCATGCTGGTTGAGAATAAAAGCTTCATCCAGCCGGTGTTGCTTTTTATACAAACCTGCCATTACATACAATAGAGAATTGCTTGTTTTATAATTAGACAGCTTGTTAACGGGTTTTGATATCTCATCGTAAACATTGATAATTAATCCCTTTTTATTAAGCTCATACCCTTGATCGCTCATTGCCGAACTTTCCAAAATGTAACCCGACTTATTGCTATCAGGAGTGTAAAGCCCGTCCCCATCACGGTATACGGAGAGACGGAACCTTACATTATCTTTTAATCTGTTCTTTTTACATAGCTCTGTGGTTTTTTGTTTCAGAAAATATTCATCAAACAAAATCCCTCCATCCATCTTCAGCGCACCCATTCCTGCCTGTAAACGATCAGCATGCAGCTCCGCAAAATTAAGCTTGGAAGCTGACATCCGCATCGATTCAAAAAGCCCGTCTCCGTACCTAAACCCCCGGTTCCGGGAAGTCAGGATATTTTGATCTACAGCAACGAACTGATCATTATGTAAAATATATTCTTGTTGCATTAATTCCTTATGACTGTACGATGTAGTTTCTCCATTTATTAAGTACAGAATCAAAATCTGGCGGCAGTGGTGCTTCAAATTCCATGTACTCTTTTGTTGTAGGATGTATAAAACCTAAAGTCTGTGCATGTAAAGCCTGTCTGGGCAACATTTCAAAGCAATTGGCTACATACTGTTTATACTTCGTAAACGTAGTTCCTTTCAATATCTTATCTCCGCCATAGTTGGCATCGTTAAATAGAGGGTGACCAATATGCTGCATGTGGGCGCGTATCTGATGTGTACGTCCTGTTTCTAGCTGGCAGCTGATTAATGTTACATAGTTTAAACGCTCCAATACAGAATAATGCGTTACAGACCATTTTCCTTTATCTTCTTCATCATAAACATCCATCACAATCCTGTTTTTTGCACTGCGCCCGATATATCCCGAAACTGTGCCATCTTCCTGTATATCGCCCCAGGCCAGCGCAATATACTTACGCGTAATACTGTGGTCGAAAAACTGCTTTGCCAATTTTGTCATCGTCACTTCGTTTTTACTGATAATCAATAGTCCTGAAGTATCCTTATCAATACGATGTACTAATCCAGGGCGACCTTCATTGCCTGGCAATTGCGGTAATTTCTCAAAGTGAAATGCAAGGGCGTTGACTAACGTCCCTGTATAATTGTTAAATCCAGGATGTACAACCATTCCCGCAGCCTTATTTACAATCAGCAAATCATCATCTTCATAAACGATATCCAAAGGAAGATCTTCCGGATAAACTTCTGTATCTCTTGGTGGATGAGGAAATACAATTGAGATCTCATCAGAAGGCTTTACTTTATAACTTGCTTTTATTGTTGCTTTATTAACCAGGACATTGCCAGCATCAATCGCATTTTGAATACGGTTTCTTGATGCGTTCTCCAAACGGCCCATTAGAAATTTATCTATCCGTAACGGGGATTGCCCTTTGTCTACAACCAGATTAAAATGCTCAAATAAATCCTGCTCTTCTAATTCCAGCTCACTGTTGGTGTTTTCCATTGTTATTTTGTATGCTTGGGCACAAGTGGCCCGGTGTATCAGTAATGACAGTATAAACAGCTACGCTAAAATCGAAAGCCTGTTATCATTCCAGTTTACAAAACTAATCTTTAACAATTACATTTCTTAAAAGAAAATAGAGGTGAATAGCAGTATTGGTACAGATATATCAAAAATGACTTCACAAAAGGATTTATATTTGTCCGATGTTCACAGATCTGCATAGTCCTTTACAAAAATTGACCCATCCGCGGTTATCCAACTTATGGATAAAAAGGGACGATTTGATTGACCCTTACATTTCAGGAAACAAATGGCGCAAACTGAAATATATCTTAAAAGATGCAAGTGCAAAAGGTAAAACTCACTTAGTCACTTTTGGCGGTGCCTATTCCAATCACCTGGTGGCTACTGCAGCTGCTGCTGCTAGATCGGGTTTAAAAGCTACCGCTTTTGTTAGAGGCGAAGAGGTGGTCAATGAAATGCTGGTTCTTTGCAAACTGTATGGTATGCAGTTAATTTTCACCGACCGTGAGCGATATAAGGATAAGCAATTATGCTACACTACCTATTTCAGTGAAAATACGAACACCTACTTTATTGACGAAGGTGGTGCATCTGCAGCAGCAATTACAGGTTGCGCAGAAGTAATCGAAGAACTTCCAACAGATACAGACCATATTTTTTGTGCGGCAGGAACTGGGACTACCGCAGCAGGTCTACTTAGCGGGCTACAGGAAGCCGGGTTAAATACCAAGTTGCATGTGATTCCAGTTTTAAAAGGCGGCGATTTTATACGAGACGAAATTTTAAAATATGTGCCAGTAACCAAACATCTCGTATTACATACCAATTATCATTTTGGTGGTTACGCGAAGACACAACCCGGGCTGCTGGATTTTATGCAGGAGTTTATTACAACACATGGCATATTGATAGACCCTGTTTACACGGCTAAAATGTGTTACGCCATTTACGATCTTGCGGATCAAGATTATTTTCAGGAGAATGATAAGATTGTAGCCCTGCATACTGGCGGATTATTAGGCATAATGGGTATGAAAGACAAACTGTTTAAAGCTTAGTATCCTCCTGTCGCTTCAAAAACAAGCTTTAAACTGTTTAAACCTTGTTTTTATCTTTTCTACCCAAAATATGCCTCTAATTTGTTATTTAGGCGGTTTTAGTTACATTTGGTACATACCAAATTATAAAATTATGTATCAACTTACCGTAACTCCCGAGCAAGTTAACGAGACATTAAGCCAGCATATTTTAGCCGACGGTTTCGACCTGACCTACGATATGGGGCAGAGCCACGGGGCATACATTTATGATTCGAAGTACAAGCGTGAGCTGCTTGATTTCTTTACTTGTTTTGCATCAGTACCTCTTGGCTATAACCATCCTAAAATGGTAAATGATGAAGATTTTAAACAGAATCTACTTTTGGCCGCAATGGCCAACCCATCCAACTCGGATGTGTATACGCAGCAGTACGCCCAGTTTGTAAAAACTTTTGGTGCGATCGGTATCCCCTCCTATCTGCCACATGCTTTTTTTATTGCAGGGGGCGGATTAGCGATCGAGAATGCACTGAAAGTAGCGATGGATTGGAAGGTGCAAAAAAACTTTGCTAACGGATATAAAGAAGAGAAAGGTTTTAAAGTACTTCACTTTGAAAAGGCCTTTCATGGGAGAACTGGATATACACTTAGTTTGACAAATACATCATCCGATAAAACTAAATGGTTTGCGAAGTTCGACTGGCCAAGAGTAGCTGTTCCTACGGTTAAGTTTCCGCTGGAAGACGAAAACCTGGCAAATGCGATTCAAACAGAAGAAGCATCTATTGCCCAGATCAAACAAGCTTTTGCAGAAAACAAAGATGATATATGTGCAATCATTATTGAGCCTATACAATCGGAAGGCGGTGATAACCACCTTCGTGAAGAATTTTTGATCCAGCTCCGTACACTGGCAGATGAAAATGAGGCCTTTCTGATTTATGATGAGGTGCAAACGGGTGTAGGGCTAACCGGTAAATTCTGGTGCCACCAGCATTATAGTGAAAAAGCAAGACCTGACATCCTTGCCTTTGGTAAAAAAATGCAGGTCTGCGGCATACTTGTCGGCCATAAAGTTGATGAGGTAGAAAAAAACGTCTTTAATGTTCCTTCAAGGATCAACTCTACCTGGGGCGGCAATCTGGTAGATATGGTTAGAGCAACTCAGATCCTGCAAATTGTAGAAGAGGATCAGCTATGCAATAACGCCGCGGCAGTCGGACAATACTTAAAAGAAAACCTGGAAGCTTTCTCTAAAGAATATGGTCAAATTACAAATGTACGGGGTAAAGGGTTACTCTGCGCATTTGACTTTCCAAATACCGAAATGCGCAATAGCTTTATAAAAAATGGTTTAGCACAAAATGTAATGTTCCTTGGATGCGGCGCACAAACTATAAGATTTCGACCTGCATTGATTATAGAAAAGGTACATATCGACCAGGGTTTAGACGTAATGAGAAAGATTTTAAAAAATCTATGACATCACAAAATTAGAAATTGTATATATCCACCAATGAGAAACAAAAAAATAAATATCTTTTTGATCATTCTGGTTCTTGCTTTAGTAGGCTGGATGATTAAAGGCACCTTCTTTCAACCAACTGCAGGAGACTTGAAAGCAGGGTTCAAAGAAATAGCACAATACAGAAATGAAAACAATACTGGTCCAGTACAATATGTTTTTAGTGTAACAGTAAAAGACACCGTCTGGTCTGAAATGGAAACCTACGGTAATTACAAACCCCATCATAAAGGCGGTACAACGAAGGTGTACTTTTTTTTGGAGGGAACCTCAGTGCCAACAAACCTGCAACCCGGAAACATAAATTTTGATAGCTCATTTAATTCATCCTGCATAGCAGAATATGAAAAAACAGCGGTAGGAAATGTCATCGTAACGAGGCATCCCTTTAAATAGAAAAGCTAAGGGTCACTTAGATCAGCGATTTGCAGGTGTGAAAATCTTGTCCATAAAAAAAGACATTGCTTGTATAAGACATTGGCCCTATCTTCAAAGGGGCGCAGTCCGCATACAGTAATGTCTTTTTATTATAGAGGATCTCTAATCAGAGATCCTCAAAAAATCAAGGTTCCTATTTAACTATCTCCGCCAGTTTCGACTGTAATTCTTCACCCCTTAAATTAGTTGCAACTATTTTACCAGTCGGGTCGATTAAGTAATTCTGTGGGATACTTCTGATACCGTATAGCTGCGCAACCTCATTGTTCCAGAATTTAAGATCAGACACCTGCGTCCAAGCCAATCCGTCTTTAGCAATTGCAGCTAACCATGCATCTTTTTTACCTGGCTGATCTAAAGAAACACCCAAAACAGTAAATCCTTTATCCTTAAACTTATTAAAAGCTACCACAACATTTGGATTTTCTCCGCGACATGGTCCGCACCATGATGCCCAGAAATCCAGCAACACATATTTACCACGGAAACTAGAAAGTTTTACAGGTTTATCATTTACGTCATTCTGTGTAAAATCTGGTGCCATTGCACCAACAGAAGTTGCTCTAGCTGCTTCAATTGCTTTAGCAAATTCTACACCAGCCTGGGTAGCCCTTACTTTAGCTGAAAGGCCTTTAAAAACAGGCTCAACTTTAGGAATATCAAGACCATTTTGCGTAGATTCCCGTAAAGCTAAAAGACTGAAATAAGAATCAGGATTAGCTTTGATAAACGAAGATTGAAGGACTTCCAGCTGGGCTGCAGCTTTTTCATATCTTGCGCCCATCGCATTTCTATAGGTTGTATCTTTTTGCTTTTCTTCAGGTGCAGCACTATATTCAGCATTCACAGCCTTAATCTCTGCAATTGGTGCTGCCAGGCTTTTCATATATAATGCATTTTCATCATTTAGCTTAGAGCCAGTAATAGCTGCATTTTTAATAGAATCTTTCGCCGAAACAGTAATGCTAGCAGGTTCCAGGTAAACTACAAGGTTATCCGCAGCCCTACCTAACTTCTTTAATCCTTCTCCTTTATGGTCTAAGATTACTCTTGCCATAGTCGGTCCGTTTACAGCACCTTTAAAAGCAAAAGCCCCTTTACTGATTACTGTAGAATCCATTACCTGTTTTCCATCAGCTATATAATTCAAATACGCTTTAGCTGGAGCATTAAGTGTACCGATCTTTCCGTTAAGTGTATATTCTCCATTTTGTGCATATAATAATGCTGGAGAAGCCACTAATAATGTTAAAAGTAATTTCTTCATTGTGGGTTTCAAATTTTGCGTAAAATAGAAAAATAATGCTGGTTTCTAAACAGGTAACAAAAAAATAACCTGTTTACATCAACCCATCCAACCAATTTATACGAATGCAGAAAAGCCGGTAATTGCCCTTCCAACAATGAGAGAATTGATTTCTTTAGTCCCCTCATAAGAATAAATAGCCTCCGCATCTGCCACAAAACGGGCAACATCATATTCCAGTAAAATACCATTTCCGCCCATTACTTCGCGTGCCCTGCTCACCACATCGCGCGTCCTTAAAGAGCAGAATACCTTTGCAAGTGAGGCATGTTCATCTGTAAGCATTCCTTGATCCTGCAATTGTGACAACCGGAAACACAGTGTTTGCATAGCAGTAAGATTAGACAGCATCTCCACAAGGTGATTCTGTACCAGCTGGAAAGAAGCAATGGGTTTACCAAACTGTTTTCTGGTTCTTGTATAAGCAAGAGCACTCTCATATGCGCCACGTGCACACCCTACTGCTTGCCAGGCCACACCCGCTCTCGTCATTCGTAGTACTTTAGCGGTATCCTTGAAAGAATTGGCATGCTGTAGGCGGTCTTCTTCATCAACCTCGCAATTTGTAAGCGTGATTAGTCCATTCTGAACAATGCGCAATGCCATTTTATCACGCATCTTTTCTACAGCTATTCCCTTTGTACCTTTTCTAACCAAAAATCCCTTGACCTCATTATCGTCTACATCCCTTGCCCAGATAATTGTAACGTCAGAAAATGTAGCATTACCGATCCACTTTTTCTGACCGTTTAAAATCCATTTACTTCCTTGTCTTTTAGCCGTAGTGGTTAGCCCGCCAGCTGCCGCGGATCCTACTTCTGGTTCTGTTAAACCAAAAGCACCAATAATTTTCATTTGTTGCATAGCGGGAAGCCACTCCTGCTTTTGCGCTTCCGATCCAAGCAAGTAAATAGATCCCATTGCCAGTCCGCTTTGTACGCCAAAAAATGTAGAAATAGAAGTATCTATCCTGGCCATTTCCATAGCCAGCATTCCTTCCATGAGGTTAGATTTTCCGGGGCAGCCGTAGCCTTGATAAGTAAACCCGCAGATATTTAATTCTGCGATCTTTGGAATCAGTTCAAAAGGGAATTCCGCTTTAAGCCAATAGTCGTTTACAATAGGTTTAACTTCTTTTTCAAGAAAAGCGCGCACTTTAAGCTGCAGCGCCCGGTCCTCTTCATTTAACGCATCTTCACCAAGGTGATAAAAATCCCCGTTAATAGGTGGCAGCTCCTTTTTCTTGGATGGTTTACCCAGCATTTTCATTAAGCCATTAAGCTGATGCTCATCCAGGCTGGATACAGTATCCACTACCTGGATCAGATCGACTTTTTTGGACAAGGCATCCAATTTTTCAAAGTCCATATGCTGGAACAAAGAGTAGGCATTTTTTATTTTAGAGAATATACCGGCCATAATAAAGCTTGTTTATTCTAAAACACCCGAAGGCCTGCTTTTGTTCCTTATCGAAGATCGAAAAGACTTTCTACACCTAAAAGCTTCCGGGAAGTAAAGCCTTCACCATAAGTGGCACCGATAGATTTACCAAACTCCCTGGCGCGGCCAATCGTACTTTCGAAAAATTCTGGTGAAGAAATATAGGTAGAGGGCTCGTCTAGTTCGGGATTAAAAAACTGGGTTTTAAATGCCAGTATAGATTTAATTTTAGTTTCCATATAAGGGGTGATATCAATAATCACATCCGGTTTGATATAGTAATCCTGGATATATTGCAGATTCAATCTCGGTCTCCAGGCCTCTTGTTCAATACCATCTTGCTGTGTGCTTATTTTTGGTAGTCCCGACAAAAAACAAGCGTCATTTGCCAAATCGCCTGCCCTGCCGTGGTCTGGGTGTCTGTCCTGTAACGCATTGCTCAATACGATTTCCGGTTGATATTTACGGATCATCCGGATCACCTCGAGCTGATGTGACTCATCATTTTTAAAGAAAGCATCCTTAAAACGAAGGTTCTCTCTTGCATGCAGACCTAATATCTCTGCAGAATCTGCAGCTTCTGTATCGCGGGTATCAGCAGTACCCCTTGTACCCAATTCGCCTCTTGTAAAGTCAACTATTCCTACTTTTTTACCTGCTGCAATGTGTTTTAATATTGTTCCTGAACAACCAAGTTCAGCATCATCCGGATGCACGGCTAGTACGAGTATATCTAATTTCATTCTTGTGTATTATTCTTATTGGTATATAGCAATTATAAAAGGCGCTGGATTTTCTTTTTGAGTTTTCCCGACAATGGTTTTGTGAATGGATAAAAATAATCAGTCACTTCCCCATCCTTATTGATCAGGTATTTATGAAAATTCCACCTGGGAGTAGATTTAATGCGGCCATTGAGTTCTTTGCTGCTTAAAAATTTATAGATCGGATTTGCATGCTCTCCCCTAACCATAATCTTGTTAAAAACAGGGAACTTAACCCCAAAATTAACTTCGCAGAAGTCCAGGATAGCAGCACCTTCAAGTGGTTCCTGAAAGCCAAAGTCGTTAGATGGAAAACCCAGCACTTCAAAATTTTCATTGCCGAGTTCCTCTTTTAATTCCTGAAGTTCTTTAAGTTGCGGAGCAAAACCACAGGCCGAGGCAATATTAACAATAAGTAATACTTTACCCTTGTAATCTGCTAATTTTTTGTCTATTCCATTGATCAATTTTGCATTAAACTGATAAATGGTTTTAGGATTTTCTTCCATCTTTTATTGCTGGTAAAATCCTGAAGATCGAATGATAGATTCAATATCCCTTTCTTCTGTTGGATTATAAGTGCTTTTTAAATTATGGCCTACTACCCGGGCGACCGATTGGTATAGGAATGCTTTTACACCTCCCTGGGTTTCTTTAACTATTTCATATGTGGTACGGCCTACTTCCCTATCAATCAGCTTAGTTAGAATTTGGCCTTGTGTGATTGTCAGTTCTTTGATCTCCGTTTTAAACATTTTCTTAATCTCCGCATCACATTGTTTCACCAGTTTTTTGTGCTCCTTCTTATCAGTTGTCAACGCCAGATCACGTTCGAGCTGTTCATACCTTCTTTTTGCAAAAAGGGCATAAGGCATAACTTTTAAAACATTATATCGGAGCCTATTGAAGGCCGCAGCTTCGGCAGGGGACCTGAAAATGCGGACACCATAGATAACGACCTCATTTAGAGGTATCCACGGAATCATCTCCCCATCTTCATTTGTGGAGGCTACTTTTATAGTATCATTTTTACCTCTGGGCGGAAACTTGTAAGGTAATGGCTTTTCCTGCGCATTTAGCTTCCCCACGGTAATAATGACAAATAACAGAATAAAAAACCTGCAAAATTTCATAAATTTATACTCCCACAAAGTTAAAGTAAATTTAATACATTAGGTTTATAACTAAATGTAATATACCCTTAAACGTTTGACTACCTATAATTATTACGAAAATAATACAAATGAAGAATACCTTAGTAATTGATTTAGAAGCAGAAAAGCAAGAGATCCTGAAAAGATATCGCGCCCTCTTGCGTGCCTGTAAGCCGACACTACAAAAAGGGGATAAAAAGGAGATCAGGAAAGCATTTGATATGGCATTGGAAAGCCATAAAGATATGCGCAGAAAATCCGGAGAACCGTATATTTATCACCCTATAGCCGTAGCACAAATTGCTGCAGAAGAAATAGGACTGGGCACTACATCCATAGTTTGTGCTTTACTGCATGATGTAGTGGAAGACACAGACATCACACTGGAGGATATTGAAAGAGAGTTTGGAAAAAAAACCGCAAAAATCATTGATGGGCTGACAAAAATTGCGGGTGTTTTTGATTATAATAGTTCGCTGCAGGCAGAAAATTTCAGAAAAATGCTGCTTACCCTTGCTGATGATGTACGGGTAATTCTGATTAAACTGGCCGATAGACTTCATAATATGCGGACCATGGATTTTATGCCAAGGCACAAGCAGTTAAAGATAGCTTCAGAAACCATTTACTTATATGCCCCCCTGGCCCACCGATTGGGTCTGTACGCAATAAAGTCAGAATTGGAAGATCTTTCCATGAAATATCTGGAACCAGACACCTATAAATTTATTGCAACCAAGCTGAACGAAAAAAAGGCAGAGCGTACGTTGTTTGTTAAACAATTCGTAGATCCGATTAATGAAATATTGGCGGAACAAGGCTTTGTGGCCAGCATCTATGGAAGACCAAAATCTATCCATTCGATCTGGAATAAAATGAAAAAGAAAAATATCCCTTTTGAAGAGGTATATGATCTTTTTGCCATCAGGATCGTACTGGACAGTCCGCCCGAAAATGAAAAAGCAGATTGCTGGAAAGCGTACTCAATAGTTACCGATTTGTACAGACCTAACCCGGATAGATTGCGGGATTGGGTATCTTCGCCAAAAGGGAATGGCTATGAGTCCCTTCATACCACTGTAATGGGTCCGAAAGGACAATGGGTAGAAGTGCAGATCAGAACACAGCGCATGAATGAAATTGCAGAGAAAGGTTTTGCTGCACACTGGAAATATAAAGAATCGAGTAACGATAACGGACTTGATCAGTGGATCATGAAAGTAAGGGAAATGCTAAACAACCCTGAAGCAAATGCCCTTGATTTCCTGGATGATTTCAAAATGAACCTTTTCTCTGATGAGATCTTTATTTTCACACCTAAGGGTGCTTTAATACAGCTTCCATTAGGCGCAACCGCCTTGGATTTCGCTTTTGAGATACATACGGATGTTGGTGCTAAGTGTATAGGGGCAAAAGTGAACCATAAATTGGTGCCGCTTTCTTATAAACTGCAGAATGGCGACCAGGTAGAGATTATCACTTCTGGTAAACAGGTGCCAAAAGAAGATTGGTTGAACATTGTTGTCACGGCAAAAGCAAAATCAAAAATTAAGTCTTCACTAAAAGAAGAAAAGAGAAAGATTGCCGAAGAAGGCAAAGAAACATTGGAACGTAAGCTGAAATCTTTAAAAATCACTTACAATACCGACAACCTGAATAAGTTAAGCTATTTCTTTAAGCTAGCTTCTACCCAAGAGCTTTTCATTGCTGTAGCGAATGGAAAGATTGAGTTAAAAGACCTGAAAGAATACCTGGCAAGTGAAAAAGAGATAGAAAACCGAGGTGCAGAAAAGAATGACGGTCAGCAAATTGAAGCGCTGCTAAATAAAGTAAAAGGCCCGGAATCTGATATCCTGTTGATCGGTGAAGATCTACAGAAAATCGATTATACGCTTGCAGCATGCTGTAATCCTATACCTGGCGATGATGTTTTCGGTTTTGTAACAGTTAGTGAAGGTATAAAAATCCACCGTACCAATTGTCCGAATGCAGCACAGCTGATGGCAAATTATGGCTACCGGATAGTGAAAGCTAAATGGAACAAACAACAGGAACTTACTTTTCTCACCGGCCTGCATATTATCGGAATAGATGATGTAGGACTAATCAATAACATTACTAAGGTTATCTCTGGTGATTTTAAAGTAAACATGCGTTCAATTACTGTGGATACAGATAATGGTATATTTGATGGGTCAATTATGATCTTTGTAAATGATAAAGAACATCTGGACAACCTGATCAAAAATCTTTTACAGGTAAAGGGTGTAACGGGAGTTACACGTTTTGATGCCTAAAAAATTGAATAAATCGTAGAGTTATATATAAAAATTGATACCTTTGAAAGGAGTTTTAAAACTATGTCTACAAACCATAACAGCGAGTTAGTTAGAAAAATATTTGAAGCCTATCTCGAAAATAAAAGCCTTAGAAAAACGCCAGAGCGTTTTGCGATCCTAGAGGAAATCTATTCAAGAGATGATCACTTCGATGTAGAGACCCTCTACATCCATATGAAAAACCAGAAATACAGGGTTAGCAGGGCTACAGTGTACAATACATTGGAGTTGCTTGTTTCTTGTGACCTGGTCACCAAACATCAGTTTGGAAAGAATATGGCTCAGTTCGAAAAATCTTATGGCTATCATCAGCATGACCACATCATTTGTATTGATTGTGGAAAAGTGGTGGAATTTTGTGACCCAAGAATCCACCAGATCCAGACGATGGTCGGTGATCTGCTTAAATTTGATATTAAACACCACTCTTTAAACTTGTATGGCAGCTGCTTTGACTGTTCAGCTAAAGCAACGATCAAACAAAAAGAGGATATTAAACACGCAAGTTAAATAAGATGCGCTTAGTTCTGTACAACAGCAGTAAAGCGCATTTTTAATTAACAATAAGCGAACAAAAATAGTACAACTGAAAAAACACAATTATAATCTTTTCTTAAATTAAAATAATGACGCAAGTAGACGTGCTTCTTGGCCTGCAATGGGGCGATGAGGGCAAGGGAAAAATTGTTGACGTATTATGTCCACAATATGATTTGATAGCTCGTTTTCAAGGCGGACCGAATGCCGGCCACACCTTAGAGTTTGATGGCAAAAAGTTTGTTCTAAATACTATTCCTTCTGGTATTTTTAATGAAAAAACCATGAATTTGATTGGTAATGGTGTGGTAATAGATCCCATCATTTTAAAGAGAGAATTAGATAACCTTAAAATAGCTGGTCATGATCCGATTGCTAATCGCAAATTGGTTATTGCACGTAAGGCACATTTAATTTTACCTACGCACCAGCTGCTAGATGCTGCTAACGAGCAGAAAATGGGTAAAGATAAAATCGGTTCTACTCTTAAAGGTATTGGCCCAACTTACATGGATAAAACCGGTCGTAACGGTTTACGTGTTGGGGACACTACTTTACCCGATTTTAAAGAGCGCTACAACAAACTGGTTACTAAACATAAAGAGTTGCTTTCGCACTATAATTTTGAGTATGATCTTGGAGAAAAAGAAGCCGCTTTCTTTGAAGCAGTAGAATTTCTTAAAACGATCCCCCATGTAGATAGCGAGCATTTTGTGAATGGTTATCTTAAAGAAGGTAAAAAAGTTCTTGCAGAAGGCGCTCAAGGTACTTTGCTGGATATTGACTTCGGTTCTTACCCATTTGTAACCTCTTCAAATACAACAACTGCAGGTGCTTGTACTGGTTTAGGTATTGCGCCAAACAAAATCGGCAGTGTAGTCGGAATTTTCAAAGCTTACTGTACACGTGTAGGCAGCGGGCCTTTTCCTACTGAACTAGAAGATGAAGTAGGAGAAAACCTTCGTCAGGTTGGCCATGAATTTGGTGCAACAACTGGCAGGCCACGCCGTTGCGGATGGATTGATCTTCCAGCGCTTAAGTATGCAATCATGCTAAACGGTGTTACCGAAATGGTAATGACTAAAGCTGATGTATTAAGTGGTTTTGATACCATTTACGCTTGTACTCATTACGAACACAATGGTGAAACTATCGACTATATGCCGTATGACATCATTACAATTAAACCAACACCTGTTTTAAAAGCAATTGAAGGCTGGAAAACTGATATCACTAAAATTACCGAGATCAGCGAAATCCCAACCCAATTGTCAGACTATATTGCTTTCTTAGAAAAGGAATTAGGCGTACCAGTAAAATACCTATCTGTTGGACCAGACAGGGTGCAAACATTGATCCTGAATTAAAAAAGATCATTTGATTATATAAGAAGGCGGCCTGGTGCCGCCTTTTTCATTCCAAACAATTCTACGTACGAAAATGAGTTCTCAGGAGTTAATTTCATTTAAACAAAAAGCGTTGCAATGGGCAAATCAATTTGAAGTGTGCTGTTGCTTCGACTCAAATGAATATACAGATCCTTATTCCAAATACGATTTCCTACTGGCAGCCGGTGGCAAAAACCAACTCAATGCTGCAACCGGAAATGCCTTCTCAGCCTTAAAAGATTTCTATGATCAAAACAGAGGATGGCTATTTGGCCTCTTTAGTTATGATCTTAAAAATGAGCTGGAAGACTTAACCTCTGCACATCAAAACAAACTTGAATTTCCTGATCTGTATTTCTTTGTTCCAACATACCTTATCGCTGTAAAAAATGGAAAAATCCAAATACTTGTCGGTCCGGACGACCTGCAAAAGACCATAGAACAACTGAAGCTATTGCAACCAGGCAAACTCAAAATCCCTGAAATTAAAGCGAGGATGGATAAAGCTACCTACCTCAATAAAGTTGAAGAGCTTAGAGATCATATAGCTAAAGGTGATATTTATGAAGTAAATTTTTGTCAGGAGTTTTTTTCCGAACATGCAGTAATAGACCCATACGAAGTTTACCTTACCTTAAACGCACTATCACCTACTCCTTTTTCAGGATTCTTTAAAGTAACAGACAGATATATCCTGTCTGCAAGCCCGGAAAGATACTTGTGTAAAAGGGGCAACAAATTGTATTCGCAACCTATAAAAGGCACGGCCAAACGAAGCGCAGACAGTGAAGAAGATAACTTGATCAGGTCAACCCTCCAGCTGAACAGTAAAGAACAAGCAGAAAACGTAATGATTGTGGATTTGGTTAGAAATGATCTGACTAAGTGTGCTGTTTCCGGATCAGTTAAAGTGGAAGAACTTTTCGGCATCTACAGCTTTCCGCAAGTACACCAAATGATATCAACCATCAGCTGTACCATAAACCCTGATCTTCATCCTGTAAAAGCTATCAGCAACACTTTTCCTATGGGATCAATGACTGGTGCACCAAAAGTAAGTGCTATGCAGCTTATAGAAGAACTCGAGCTCAGTAGAAGAGGTGTTTATTCAGGAGCGTTTGGATACTTTGATCCGGAAGGAGATTTCGACTTCAATGTGGTTATTCGCAGTATTCTATATAACAGTACAAAAAACTACCTCTCCTTTCAAGTAGGTGGAGCCATTACTTACTCTTCTGATGCAATATCAGAATATGAAGAGTGCATGTTAAAAGCATCTGCAATGATAAATACCTTAACAAATCCTGTAAAATAGAAATTATAGGAATATAGTAAGAGCTAAGTATAAAAACACTTTTATAAGCCCTCATAACCTCCATCAATATGGAGGCTATCCTGAACAAAAACAATAACCCCTGTTTTCGACGGCCTATTTTTTTGCTGCGCAAAACATATAAGGCAGGAAAACAGGGGTTATTGTTTTTGTAAAATTACGAAATCTATTATTTTACTGGTTTACCAGATGTTGAATTATAATACCTTAACGCCTCCGGTAAATCTTTCTGAATCTGTGCGATCCTTGTTGCATCAGCCGGGTGAGTACTCATGAACTCCGCAGGTTTCTGTGAACTTGCACTAACCGCAGCCATACGCTGCCAGAAAGTAACGGCATTGGAAGGGTTATATCCAGCCATCGACATGAAAATTAATCCTAAATGATCTGCCTCTAATTCTTGCGTTCTAGAATTTGGCAGCAAATAAAACCCTTGTGCACCGATTCCATAGACCTGGTTAATCACATTTTGTGTAGTGGCCGACTTATTACCCGTAGCTGCACCTAATAATCCCCCTACTCCTTCTGCAACTGCAGCTTTAGATGCGCGTTCTGAAGAATGCTGTGCTACCGCATGGGCAATCTCATGCCCCATTACAGTAGCTAAACCGGCATCATCCTTTGCAACAGGTAAAATACCCGAATAAACAGCTACTTTGCCACCTGGCATACACCAAGCATTGACCTCTTTACTATCAATAAGATTAAATTCCCATTTAAAACCCTGTATTTGTGCAGAATAACCGTTTGCATTCATATATTGTGTAACGGCAGTGGCAATCTTCTGACCGATCCTTTTTACACGCTGTGCATCAGCATTATTTAAAATTTTAGTCTGCGGATCTTTTAAAAGCGTAGTATAACTCTGTGCAGCGGCAGTCTGCATTTCACTTTCATTTACAAAACTTATCCTGTTTCTACCTGAAATCGGAACTGTGGAACAAGAATAGGTGATCAATATTGCCGCAGCAATACCAGTCAGGCTTAATTTTTTCATCGGTATTTAGTTAGTTAGTTTTCCTCTTAAACAGATAAACTTTTGATTCTTTGCCTTTGAGTAACCGTTCCAAATTCTTCTGGTGGGTAACCAGAATCAATACGCACACCACCATTCCATATAATACCTCAGATTTAATCGTAGAGTGTAATACGAAGACTATCCCAAGAGGAAAAGTAAATCCCGCACATATAGAACTTAGAGAAACATACTTTGTTATTAGGAGCACAACCACAAAAACAAGAACGCAAAGCATAGCTGCCGGAAAGTTGACTGCTAAAATCATTCCAAAAAGTGTAGCTACACCTTTCCCGCCCCTGAAGCCGGCAAATATTGGGAATAGATGTCCCATCACAGCAGTAACACCTAAAGCAAGTTCATAGTTAACAAATTGTGCAGAATTGTGAGGTCCTGTAACAGATAGACCAATAAAATAAGCCAGTTTAGTTGCCGTATACCCTTTAGCGATATCAATGGTCATAACCGCCATACCTGCTTTTTTTCCAAGCACGCGGAAAGTATTGGTAGCACCTGCATTTCCACTGCCGTATTCCCTTACATCAATACCATAAAAAGCCTGTCCTATCCAAACCGCAGTTGGGATAGAACCGCATAGATAAGCTAAAATAACAGCAGAAATAGAATAGATAGATATCATCCCTTAATAGGCTTTTAAACTCATGTCTAAACTTTTAACCGAATGGGTTAAGGCACCCATCGATATATAATCAACACCACAATCTGCGTATTCAGTAATATTTTCTTCAGTAATACCACCAGATGCTTCAGTCGTATAGCGGTGGTCAATTAGTTTTACAGCTGTTTTAAGATCCGGAAAACTAAAATTATCCAACATGATCCTGTCTATATTTCCTTGTGCAAGTACCTGATCCAATTCTTCCAGGTTTCTTACTTCAATCTCAATATCCAGTTCTTTTCCTTTAACAGCAAGATAGGTATTTGCTGCTGTTATTGCGTTTGCAATACCACCGGCATAATCAACATGGTTGTCTTTAATTAAGATCATATCATATAAACCTATACGGTGGTTTACCCCCCCGCCAATCCTCACTGCCCATTTCTCCAGGTACCTTAAACCAGGTGTTGTTTTTCGGGTATCCAGTAATTTAGTTTCATAAGATTGAAGCAACTTAACTATACGGTTAGTTTTTGTAGCAATTCCACTCATTCGCTGCATACAGTTAAGGACTAATCTTTCTGCAAGTAAAATCGCATGAGAGCTACCTTCAACAGTAAAAGCCAGGTCGCCATATTTAACAGCATCACCGTCTTTAAGGAAAATTTCAGTCTTCAATGAGGGGTCTACTTCTTGAAAGATTTCTATTGCCAATTCTACACCGGCAAGGATCCCATCTTCCTTAATCAGTAGTTTCGCCTTCCCCACAGCTCCGGAAGGAATGGTAGATAGAGAGGTATGATCGCCATCGCCAAGGTCTTCAGCGATTGCATTTTTTATAAATATGTCTATTAATTTCTTATCCAAAACAAGTATTTTAGATCAAAAATAGCATTTTTACATAAATTAGCATTATTATTTCTCGGCCTCGATCCTTAATTCTGTGATAAAAAAAGCATTAGATACTTTTTTTAGCGTAATCGCTACTCTGAATTTGCCATTTTTTGTACTGAGGGAAAGAATGCCGAACCGGTAATTTGGATTGGTATTAATCAGATGTACAACAGTGGAATTAATGGGGGTAGATTTATTAAAAAATTCCCGCAGGATCTGTTCCGCTTGTGCCTTAGAATAGACATCTTCTTCTTCATTAACCTTCAATTCTACTGATGAGGAGAAGTTTTTACTTATTTCTTTAGAATTCGCAGACTTAAATAATGAGGACAAATTATCGACAATATCGCCCTGAAAGGCCATAGGATTGAATATTTGTGTCAATAAAATCAGCACCGGAAACAGGGATCTAATCATATTCTAAAGGTAACGATAATTAAGCACACAAATGATGCCATTCTACGATCATAAAATTCAATTTTATTATTGATCCAAGTCCAATAGGCTTATATTTGCAGGGGTCTATTTACCTTGAAATATCAATTATATTCAAATGAACAATAAAAAAGTGATGCTACTCATTCTTGACGGATGGGGCTACGGAAAACAAGATAGTTCAGACGCAGCGTATGCTGCTAACACCCCATTTTTTGATTCTTTATTAGCACAATATCCAAACTCAAAACTGGAAGCATCCGGAGAAGCTGTTGGTCTGCCAGTAGGACAAATGGGAAATTCTGAAGTTGGACATATGAACCTGGGTGCAGGAAGAGTAGTTTACCAGGAACTCGGACGGATCAATAAAGCGATCAGTGACGGGTCTATTAAAAAAAACAAAACACTAGTAGATGCTTTTAATTACGCAAAAACAAATAATAAACCTGTTCATTTTATTGGATTAGTTTCCGATGGCGGTGTACATGCTCATATCAATCACCTAAAAGGATTATGCGACGCCGCAAATGAGCAAGGCTTAAAAGACGTATTTATCCACGGATTTTTAGATGGCAGGGATACCGATCCTAATTCCGGCCTGGGCTTCATTAAAGAACTAGATCAGCACCTAAAACAATCAACTGGTAAAATCGCAAGTTTAATTGGACGTTATTATGCGATGGACAGGGACTCAAGGTGGGAAAGAGTTAAACAGGCATATGATGTGATGACCAAAGGTATTGGTGAACCTACCCAGGATGTAATTGCAGCTATTGAAAAATCATATGCTGATGGTATTACTGACGAGTTTGTTAAACCAATCGTACTTACACAAAATGATGGTACACCTGTGGCAACAATCAAGCCCGGGGATGTAGTAATCTGTTTCAATTACAGAACTGACAGAGGCAGGGAAATTACTGCTGCGCTGACTCAGAATGACTACCCTGATTTTGATATGTCCCCTCTTCCATTATATTATGTAACGATGACTAGCTATGATGAAAACTTCAAGGATGTCAAAGTAATATTTACCAAGGATGATCTTACAGAGACACTGGGAGAAATTTTAGAGAAAAATCATAAAAACCAAATCCGTATTGCGGAGACAGAGAAATATCCCCACGTAACATTCTTCTTTTCGGGTGGCAGGGAGCAAGTTTTTGAGAATGAAAAAAGGATTATGGTGCCTTCGCCTAAAGTAGCTACGTACGACTTACAACCAGAAATGAGCGCACAGGGTATTACTGATGCTATTGTTAAAGAAATGGAAAGTGGATGGGCAGATTTTATTGCGCTGAATTTTGCTAATCCTGATATGGTTGGACATACCGGAGTTTTTGAAGCTGTAGTGAAAGCTGTTGAAACAGCCGACCGCTGTGCAGAAACTGTAGTTAAGAAAGGTTTAGAGAATGGTTATGCATTCATCATACTTGCGGATCATGGTAACTCAGAGTTTATGGTTAACAATGACGGATCTGCAAACACTGCACATACAACAAATCTTGTGCCTTGTATTTTAGTTGGTACAGATTATACCTCAATTGCTGATGGAAAACTGGGCGACGTAGCCCCTACAATCCTAAAATTAATGGGAATAGAAAAACCAGCAATCATGACAGGAAATTATTTGGTATAATGAGGAAGCTGTCTTTCCTTTTATTGATCTTTTTTTTGAGTGCCTGTACTTCGGGCACTCAAAAAAAACAGTTCAGGGCATTGCAATACTTTGATTTAAAAGATTACATCGCTAAAGAAGCCAAACGTCTTAGCCTGCAAAACCCTGAAGTAGATAAATATGTGGAGGTGAATAAAGCAGGCGAGCATAAAAAGTTGAAAATTGCTGACTGGCAAAAAGAACTTTCAGTATTTTCTGATGCTGATATTAATAAATCCGCCTGGCAAGGTCTATTTAAGCTGGGTGAAAGAAAGGATTCGAAAACTTATGTTTCAGCTCATAAAAAGGTACCTGTTAAATCCTTAAGTATTCAGTATAAAAATGGACAAATATCAGGTATTCAAATATTAATTAGCACTGTTAACACACTTTATACTTCTAATGATACGCTTTCTTATTTTCCAGATAGCTTATATGAAGTAAAAAAAACACAGCATATTAAACTGCTTAACGAGAAGAGCTATCTGATCACCGGAAAATTTAAATAGCAGGGATTTCTTTATTCCATTTAATAGTTAATTTTATTTGATAAGATTAATCTTTCAAAGAATCAAACAATTTACTCGATTGTTAGCACTGCTGTTCTGCAGCTCATTGTGCATTACCTCTTCAAACTATAAATAAGAAAAGGCGAAAGTATTACTTTCGCCTTTTCTTATTTATAGTTTCATACGTAACTTATTTCAAACTGGTAATCTGTGCTTTTACATAATCAATCAGTGAAATAATATCTTTTCTCAAAGGCTGAACAACCAGTACCTTCTGGAAATCGGCGATGGAGTTATTAAAAAGTGCTATACAAGCTTCTTTTTCCGCGCGCTTTTTAATCTTGTAAGATTTATAGATTGCATAATCTTTGTAAGCTAGACCCCTGTTTTGTAGCAACTGGGTATCTTCCTCACCATTAATCTCTATAGCCTTACTGAAATCTTTAATTGCAGAAAGATAAAAGTTCTCCCTCATCTGGTTCAGCGACTCTTTAGGATCATTAGCTACATTCTGCCTCGCCTTACCTCTGTAATAATAAGCAGAATAGTCTGATGGTTTAATAACAATTAACCGGCTATAGGTTTCAATAGAATTTTCAAAATTACCACATTGAAAGTAAGAGTACCCTAACATCTTTAACACACTCGGATTATTAGGACTCTTTGTATCAGCTTTTTCTAATTGGGCAACGGCTCCTTTATAGTCACCTTTCATCAAAGCCTGCATTCCTAGTTTATCATAATTTCCTGTTTGTGCAAAACTGGTATGCACAGAAATAACTAGCAATAGGACAAGCGCATTTTTAATATAATTCATCAAATTTTATTTATAAAGGACTAAAGATATAAAATCATAGGTATAGAAGCTATAATTTAAATATCATTTCTAAATAATTGTAAACGCATAAAATGATTAAATATGATAAGGGCGACAATATAAATTTTATATTCTGCCTTTTTAACAGACAAAACACGATATTCGCCATTTGGCACAGGAGTTGAAAACATACTCTATTATATATAATTAATATTTTCATAAACGGCATACTGTCAGATTGTCGTTTTTTTATTTAGAAAGGCCTATTTAATGAGTATAAAAGATCAGTTTGATTTTGGCAATGCACTACCCATCATAAATGAAGATACGGAATTTTTCCCATTAATGTCCCAACAGGATGAGGATGAGATGAATAACGAAGAAACACCCGAGATATTAGCTATTCTTCCTTTAAGAAATACTGTATTGTTCCCTGGTGTGGTCATCCCGATCACCGTTGGTAGGGATAAGTCTATAAAGTTGATAAAAGAAGCCTATAAGGGCGACAAAATCATTGGTGTGGTTTCTCAACTTGATGTATCTATAGAAGACCCTACTTTTGATCAATTAAATAAAGTAGGTACTGTAGCACACATTATAAAAATGCTGCAGATGCCAGATGGCAATACTACGGTAATCATCCAGGGAAAGCAGCGCTTTCGCTTAATTGAAGAAGTACAATCTGACCCTTATATTAAGGTAACGATCAGCAAATTTAATGAGGTTAAGCTTAAGAAAACGGATAAAGAATTTAAAGCACTTGTAGCTTCTATAAGAGAGATGTCTTCCCAGATTATCCAATTATCGCCTAACATTCCAAGTGAAGCGGCAATGGCTCTTAAAAATATTGAAAGCACTTCTTTTCTGATCAATTTCATCTCTTCAAATATGAATGCAGATGTGAAAGACAAGCAGAAAATGCTGGAGATGGATAACCTAAGGGAAAGGGCAATGATGGTAATGGAGCTGCTTACTTTAGAACTTCAGATGCTGGAACTAAAAAACCAGATCCAATCTAAAGTCCGCACCGATCTTGATAAACAACAAAGAGACTACTTTTTAAACCAGCAGCTAAAAACTATCCAGGAAGAATTAGGTGGAAATTCATCTGATCAGGAATATGAAGCGCTGGAATCCCGTGCAAAAAAGAAAAAATGGTCGGTACAGGTAAAAGAACATTTTAATAAAGAACTGGAAAAATTAGGCAGGATGAACCCTGCTGCTCCGGATTATTCTGTTCAGATCAATTACCTTGAATTGTTACTGGACCTTCCATGGAATGATTTTACAAAAGATAATTTCGATTTAAAACGCGCCCAAAGGGTATTAGATAAAGATCACTTCGGTTTAGAAAAAGTAAAACAGCGGATTATTGAATACCTGGCTGTACTTAAATTGAAGCGTGATATGAAAGCGCCGATTATTTGTTTGGTTGGCCCTCCGGGAGTAGGTAAAACTTCTCTTGGTAAATCAATTGCTAAAGCGCTTAACCGTAAATATGTACGTATGGCACTTGGCGGTATCAGAGATGAGGCCGAGATTAGGGGACATAGAAAAACATATATTGGTGCTATGCCGGGACGTATTATCCAGTCTATTAAAAAGGCAGGAGCGGCCAACCCGGTATTTGTATTGGATGAGATAGATAAAGTTGGTTCTGATTATAGGGGCGACCCCTCTTCTGCCCTGCTTGAAGTATTAGATCCTGAACAAAACAGCGCATTTAACGATCATTATGTAGAAGCAGATTACGATCTTTCGAATGTATTGTTTATCGCTACGGCAAATTCACTAAGCACTATTCAGCCTGCCTTGTTAGACAGGATGGAGATAATTGAAGTGAATGGATATACTATTGAAGAGAAAATAGAGATTGCTAAAAAGTATCTCCTCCCTAAACAAAAAGAACAACACGGTATCAAAACTAAAGACATTGTGCTTAAATCTAGCCTTGTTGAAAAAGTTATTGAAGACTATACCCGTGAATCTGGTGTTCGTGGATTAGAGAAAAAAATAGGCTCACTGGTACGTGGGGTTGCGACGAAAATTGCAATGGAAGAGACTTATGAACCGGTGCTGACGAATGATGATGTGGAACGCATTTTAGGTGCCCCTATTTATGACAAGGATCTTTACGAAGGAAATGAAGTTGCCGGTGTAGTTACAGGCTTAGCATGGACACAAGTAGGCGGTGATATTTTATTTATCGAATCTAGTTTAAGTCCGGGTAAAGGAAAGTTAACCTTAACAGGTAACCTTGGCGATGTAATGAAAGAATCTGCAGTAATTGCCCTTGCTTACCTTAGAGCACATGCAGCTTCATTTAATATAGACCACCAGTTGTTTGATTTATGGGATATCCATGTGCATGTTCCTGCGGGGGCGACACCAAAAGATGGCCCTTCTGCTGGTGTGACTATGCTAACTGCCCTTACCTCTGCATTTACACAACGTAAAGTAAAATCAAACCTGGCCATGACAGGAGAAATTACCTTACGTGGAAAGGTACTGCCTGTTGGAGGGATCAAAGAGAAAATACTAGCGGCAAAAAGAGCTAACATTAAAGATATCATCTTATGCAAATCTAACCGTAAAGACATTCTTGAAATTAAAGAAAGCTACATTAAAGACCTTAATTTTCATTACGTAACTGAAATGAAAGAAGTAATTGAATTGGCATTGATGAAAGACAAAGTGAAAGATCCACAGGACCTAAGCATAAAAGTTAAACCTGCGCTAAACTAATTGCACAGTAAAATATTAACTCATACCTTTAAAGCTCCGGATCAACCGGGGCTTTTTTTTTGAATCCATATGAATTACAACAAGCTTTCAATACTTCTTTTTTTACTTCTCTCTGCAGCAATTGTACAAGCACAAACTTATAAGAATGAATTTGGCTTTAAAAGCGATAATGACTCCTATCTGGGGCAAGGTTCAGACCGTTATTACACGAATGGATTGTTTTTAAATTTCCGCCGCGCCTTAGACCAGCAAAAGCTGCCGGAGGGGCTGGAAAAGAAAACTTATGAGATTACTGTAGGACAAAAAATGTATAATCCTTATTCAGGATACGCACCTGACCCAACAACACAAGACCGTCCTTTTGCAGGTTATCTTTATGCAGAAGGGGCCATGAGCTGGTTTTATAGTAATGAAAGTATCTTAAAAACAGGTGTTCAGATTGGTACTACGGGAAAGAACTCACTTGCTGAAGCAGGACAAAAATTATTGCACCGTACTTTTGGTTTTTACGATACCGGGGGCTGGGATTACCAGATAAAGAATGAACTGACCTTAAATCTTTCTGCACAGTACACTAGATTGCTCACCCGTGTTGCCGATAATGCGGTCGAGTTCTCATTTGAAGGATATGCCAACCTGGGTACTACTTTTAATGGCGCAGGTGCTGGTATTCTTTTCCGTACAGGGAATTTAAATCAGCTATTTAACTCGGCATATACCAATGCTGCTATTGGTAATAACGCAAAAACAAAGTCACTCGTAAAAAGGGAAATCTTCTTTTATGCAAAACCCCAGTTAAATGTAGTGGCCTATGACGCGACCATCCAGGGAAGTGTATTTAATAGTAACAGTCCGGTTACTTTTAGTCAGAAACCAATAGTATTTGCACAGCAATTAGGGCTTAATTACAGTTCTAACAGGTTCACAATAGATTATGGCGTACTGTTTAAAACAAAAGAAATAAAAAGTAATGCCCGGGCGCATCAATGGGGAACGATTAGTGCGTTCTACCGCTTTAATTAATGATCAAAAGAAGGCCGCTTGCGGCTTTCTTTTTTTACGGAAATAGCTAGTTTATCACTTTTCCTTTTCATAATCACACTTCTCGGCGTTCGGCTTGGCTTCCTGATCTTATTTACATGAAGAGCGGAAGTAAGCAAGCTGATCAATTTATCAATGCTGCGTTCCTTATTGACAAGCTGACTACGGTCTTCCTGTGATACCACATGCAGATTGCCTTCCTGATCAATACGGTTTTCAAGTCGCTCAGCCAGCAATGCCTTTTCTTCTGCCGTAAAGAAATCTGCCGATCCAATAGAAAAGATAACTTCTACCTTGCTCGAAACCTTATTTACATGCTGTCCGCCCTTCCCTCCGCTTCTCGAAGTTTTAAAGGAAAGCGATTTTACTAATTCGGATCTTTCAGGTATCATGGTGCAAAAATAATTCTTTTCCTAGAATAAATGGTAGTCTATCAATTGATGGCTGCCAGAATTAATCTCCTTCCTATTTCAAAAATGCCCTAAAACACTACCTTTGCACCATATGAGAAAGAATCTGGTTGTGGCAATTGATGGTTATTCTTCCTGCGGTAAAAGTACACTCGCAAAAGCACTGGCTAAAAAGCTTGGCTTTATCTATATTGATAGTGGTGCAATGTACAGGGCAGTAACCTTATATTTCTTGCGCAACCACATTGATATGAACGACCATGCTGCCGCAATTGATGCGTTGCAACACATCGAACTGAATTTTCATTCCAGAGATTACGAATCCCATATTACATTGAACGGTGAAGAAGTTTCAGAAGAAATCAGGCAAATGCCCGTTTCTGAAAATGTAAGTGAAGTTTCTGCGATAAAAGAAGTACGTACAGAAATGGTAAGGCAGCAGCAGCGTATGGGAAAATCTAAAAATATTGTAATGGATGGCAGGGATATTGGCACAACTGTGTTTAAAGATGCACAAGTGAAATTATTTATGACTGCAGATCCAAAAATCAGAGCAGAAAGAAGATATAAAGAATTACAAGCCAAGGGCGATGACCATACATCTCTGGAAGACGTATTTGAAAACCTTGCACACAGGGACTATGCAGATACTACACGCAAAGAAAGTCCGCTAGTCCGTGCTGAAGATGCTATTATATTGGATAATACGGATATCACGCCGGAAGAACAACTGGAATTTGCATTAAATAAGGTAATACCGTTTCTGCCGAAGACTGCGTAAGCAGAATGACCCTTCCCAGGATCATTTGTCATCTGAATTCAACATAAATAAAGACAATCTGTTCAAAATCAACAACATTTATTAAAATATTCTTTCATTAAAAATATTAATTTCTATCTTTGCAGTCCCTAAAGGGAAAAGGAGATTAAATGATTAATGGCAAAAAAACAAGTAGCAGAAAAAGAATTAGAGGCTAAAAAAGCCGAATTACAAGGTGCAGACGCCCGTCTGACTGAAAAAGAAACTATTGAATCTGAAGCAGATTCATTATCGATCGAGCAGATCAAATCATCACTGGCAACACCAGATCAAGACTTTGACTGGGATGCTGACGATAAAGCTTTCGGAAAATACTCTGACGAAGACCGTAAAAAGTTTGAAGACATGTACACCGATACTTTCAATCAAATCAACCAAGGTGAAATTATCAGCGGTATTGTTGTATCAATCAACAATAAAGACGTTGTATTAAACGTAGGATTCAAATCTGACGGTTTAGTATCAACTTCAGAATTCCGTGATACACCTGATTTGAAAATCGGTGACACAGTTGATGTATTTGTTGAAGCTCCTGAAGATGCAAATGGTCAATTGATCTTATCTCGTAAAAGAGCTAAAACTCAAAGATCATGGGAATCTATCAACGAAGCCCTTGACAATGACAGAATCATCAACGGATTTGTTAAAAGCCGTACTAAAGGTGGTCTTATTGTTGACATCATGGGTGTTGAAGCTTTCTTACCTGGTTCTCAGATCGACATCAAACCGATCCGTGATTACGATGTTTACGTAGGTAAAACAATGGAATTCAAAGTTGTGAAAATCAACCACGAATTTAAAAACGTTGTAGTATCGCACAAAATCTTAATCGAAGACGATTTAGAAAGTCAAAAAGTTGAGATCGTATCTAAACTTGAAAAAGGTCAGGTACTTGAAGGAACTGTTAAAAACATTACAGACTTCGGTGTGTTCATCGATTTAGGTGGTGTTGATGGTCTACTTCACATTACTGATATTTCTTGGGGCCGCATAGAGCATCCAAAAGAAGTATTGAGCTTAGACGAGAAAATCAATGTAGTTGTTCTTGACTTTGATGACGAGAAAAAACGTATTGCATTAGGCTTAAAACAATTAACTCCACACCCTTGGGAAAGTTTAGATACTAACCTAGTTGTTGGATCTAAAGTTAAAGGTAAAATCGTTACAGTAGCTGATTACGGTGCATTCTTAGAAATCATTCCTGGTGTTGAAGGTTTAATCCACGTATCAGAAATGTCTTGGTCACAAAACTTACGCAGTCCACAAGAATTCTTGAAAGTTAGCGATGAAATCGAAGCTGAAGTATTAACTTTAGACAGAGACGAACGCAAAATGAGCTTAGGTATTAAGCAATTAACTCAAGATCCTTGGCAAAATGTTGCTGAAAGATATCCTATCGGAAGCAAACACACTGCTGTAGTTAAAAACATGACTAACTTCGGAGTATTTGTTGAAATTGAAGAAGGTATCGATGGATTAATCCATATCTCTGATCTTTCATGGTCTAAAAAAGTTAACCACCCTAACGAATTCACTAAAGTTGGTGATACATTAGACGTAGTTGTTTTAGAATTAGACGTTGATAGCCGTAAATTAAGCTTAGGTCATAAACAATTAGAAGAAAACCCTTGGGATACTTTTGAAACTATCTTCACGTTAGATTCAATCCACCAGGGAACTGTTGTTAAAGTAACTGATAAAGGTGCTGTTATTGCTTTACCATATGGTGTAGAAGGATTCGTTCCAACTAAACACATGGCTAAAGAAGATGGTACTACTATTAAAGCCGAAGAAACTAATGATTTCAAAATCATTGAGTTTAACAAAGATGCTAAACGTATCGTTGTTTCTCACGCCCGTATCTGGGAAGAGGCTAAAGCTGAAGTTGCTGCTGAAGAAAGAGCATCTAAGAAAAAAGAAGCTAAAGCATCCAGCAATGCAGTTAAAAAAGTTAAAGATTCAGTTGAGAAATCAACTCTTGGTGATCTAGGCGTTCTTGCTCAATTAAAAGAACAAATGGAAGGCGAAGAAAGCAAAAACAAAGCTAAATAATCTTCAAGCTTATATATTTAAAAGGCATCCCTGATTCGGGATGCCTTTTTTTGTGAAATGAATTTCGCTTCCAAAAATATTATAGACACCTCCCCTCCTCAATGTTAGCGGATTAGCGCTAATTTCAACATAGAATTGGACTGAACGTTGAAATTAATTAGTTTTACCCCCCGTAATTCAATCCGATTTTTTATATTTGCCTAATCAATTTGTCAATGCAAAAACGAACCCTGCTAGACGGTAAAAAGTTCCAGATCACAATTAAGAGACTTTGTCATCAATTAATTGAGAATCATAACGATTTTTCTAATACTGTACTCATTGGCATCCAGCCCCGCGGCAGTTATTTCGCAGACAGGGTAAAACAAGAACTTTCCGAAATCCTGCATACAAAGAGCCTTAGGAAGGGTAATCTCGATATTACTTTTTTCCGTGACGATTTTAGAAGAAAAGATGGTTTTGTATCTGCAAACAGCAATAGCATAGATTTTATTATTGAAGGATGCAATGTGATCCTGATCGACGATGTACTGTGGACCGGAAGGACTATCAGGGCAGCTTTAGATGCGTTACTTGCTTTTGGCAGGCCTGCAAAGGTAGAGTTGATGGTTTTGATTGACAGAAGGTTTTCAAGGCAAGTGCCTATTGAACCGGATTATATCGGACAACAGGTTGATAGTTTAGACTATCAGCTGGTAAAAGTAAGCTGGAAGGAAACTGAAGGCGAAGACAAAGTGATTTTATTATCAGAACGAAATAAATAAGAAATGGCAGCAGAAAAACTATCAACCCGACATCTTTTAGGCATCAAAGATATTAACCTGAATGATATTGAATTGATTTTTGAAACTGCGGATAATTTCAAAGGCGTAATTAACCGTCCGATCAAAAAAATCAACGCCCTTCGTGATATCACTATAGCAAATATCTTCTTTGAAAACTCTACACGTACCAAACTTTCATTTGAGCTTGCACAGAAAAGGCTTTCGGCCGATGTGATCAATTTCGCAGCATCCTCCTCTTCTGTAAGTAAGGGTGAAACGCTGATTGATACGGTAAATAACATTCTGGCCATGAAAGTAGACATGGTTGTAATGAGACATCCTTATGCAGGCGCAGGTGTATTCTTAAGTAAACATATCAACGCACAGATCGTAAATGCAGGAGACGGCGCGCATGAGCATCCTACACAGGCTTTATTAGATGCTTATTCCATCCGTGAAAAGCTAGGTGAAGTAAGAGGCAAAAAAGTAGTAATTGTGGGTGATATTATGCACTCCAGGGTAGCAATCTCAAATATCTTATGTTTACAGAAATTAGGCGCAGAGGTAATGGTTTGCGGCCCTACAACATTAATTCCTAAACATATTGCAAGTCTGGGTGTAAGAGTTGAACACGACCTGATCAAGGCGCTTAACTGGTGTGATGTGGCAAATATGCTGCGTATCCAGATGGAACGTCAGGATATTAAATATTTCCCATCATTAAGGGAATATGCAATGATGTATGGCCTGAACAAACAAATACTGGACAATCTTGATAAAGAGATCATTGTAATGCACCCGGGGCCTATTAACAGGGGCGTGGAGATCACCAGTGATGTAGCCGACAGTAAACAGTCGATCATTCTGGACCAGGTGGAAAATGGTGTAGCGATCCGGATGGCGGTAATATATCTACTTGCTTCCCAGAGAGATTAATAACTATCACCACTTTCATTATAACATTTCTGTTAACTTACCGTTATTCAGTGTTATCAACACTTGTTAACTTCTTGTGTTAATAAGACCTTTTACAATATTTATATTAGCACCAAATATATTGAAGCCACATGGCTAATAGCAGCTTCATTACTTTAAAAACAGATATTTACTGATGAAAAAAAAATACCTTTTTATTCCGCTTTTATTAGCCGGTAACTTCACTGCAGGTTATGCGCAGGTAAGCGAGCTAGTAAACCTCAATAAAAATTATCAGACAGGGCTCGAATTACTTGATCATGAGAAGTACGTCGCTGCCGCACAGCAGTTCAGGCTGGTAGAACAAATGAGGCAAAAACCAGGCACACAGCAAGAAAGCAATTCAGAACTTTCATTATTGAAAGAAAACGCAAAGTTCTATGCTGCTGTATGTGCACTAGAACTGGGCAATGATGATGCAGAAGGTTTATTCCAAAGTTTTATTAAAGACTATCCTTTAAATCCAAATACAAAACTTGCATTCTTCCATGTAGGTAAATCTTATTTTGCACAAAAAAACTATCAGAAAGCACTAGAATGGTTCGAAAAAACAGATCCTTCTACGCTATCTAAAAAACAACGTACAGAATACCAGTTTAAACAGGGTTATTCTTACTTCGAATTAAAAAATATAGAGAAAGCAGAACCTTTATTTGAAGAGGTAAAACAAGTTGAAGGCCCTTTTCAGGAAAGTGCAACTTATTATTTTGCTTATATCAATTACCTGAACAAGGAATATAAAACAGCGCTTGCCAACTTTGAGAAATTAAAAGGGTCAAAGACATATGAAGCCAGCTATCCTTACTATATCACTTCAATGTACTATCTTGATGAAAGATATGATGATGTGATTAGCTATGCTATCCCAATTTTAAAATCTACTAAGCAACAGTTTGAACCAGAAATGCTAAGCCTTATTGCTGCTTCTTATTTTGCAAAGTCTGATTATAAAAATGCAGAATTATATTTCCGCGATTTTTATGCAAAAGATAAATCTGGTATAAAAAACAATCTGTTTATTTATCAATATGGCTACTCCCTATTCCAGCTGACAAAATATAAAGAATCGATAACGGTACTGGAAAAACTGAATACGGATGATGTTTACCTGCAAAGCGGTATGTATACATTAGGACGTTCATTCTTGAAGCTAACTAATAAAGAGAAGGCAAGAAGTGCATTCTTCAGGGCATCACGTTTAGAGTTTGATAAAGTAATACAGGAAGAGGCATGGATTAACTATGCTCGCTTGAGCTATGAGCTTGATTTTAATCAGCAGGCGCTGGATGCTACACAGAATTTCCTTAAACAGTTCCCAACTTCCCGCAAATTAAACGAAGCAAAAACATTGCTTGGAGAGATTTTGCTAACAAGTAAAAACTACCAGGCGGCAATAGATATTTTAGAACCGATCACCAATAAATCTCCAGAGGCAGAAGAGGCTTATCAGAAAGTTACTTATTTCCGGGGACTTGAATTTTATAATGAACGGGCATTTCCTAATGCACTATCGATGTTCCTTCGGTCAAATACTTTCCCAAATGATAAAGAGATCCATGCTTTGAGCACTTATTGGATGGCCGAATCGATGTATGAACTCCGCAAGTTTGGCGAGGCAGTAAAAAACTTCGAGAAATTCTTATCAATGCCTGATGCAGATAAAACAAAGGTTTATAATTTCGCTAATTATGCATTGGCCTACGCTGCTTTTGAAGACGAAAAGTATCCTAAAGCTGCTACCTATTTTGAACGTTTCCTAAGTGGCAATGATAATGACAAAAATACAGTAGTAGATGCAACCATTCGTTTAGCAGACTCCTATTTTGTAAGTAAAAGTTATGGTAATGCACTTACTTACTACAATAGGATTATCAGTAATAAATCGACCGGTGAAGATTATGCCCTATTCCAAAGAGGGATGATCCAGGGTCTGCAAGGACAAGACGATACGAAAATTTCTACAATGCAAGGTCTGCTGTCACAATTCCCTTCTTCAAATTATGCAGATGATGCTGGTTTTGAGATTGCTTATACTTACTTTAATAAGGGAGAGCTGGATAAATCACGGACCGACCTTACAGCGTTAATCAGTAAGTATCCACATAGCAGTTATGTGCCAAGAGCATTAGTTACGATCGGATTGGTACAGTATAACCAGGATCAGGATGATGCCGCGTTAGAATCGTTCAAGAAAGTAATTACTGACTATGCCAGTACGGAAGAAGCTAAACAGGCTTTGGAATCAATTAAAAACATATATGTTGACCGTGGTGATGCAAATGGTTTTATTACTTATGCAAATACTACCCCTATCGGAAATTATACAGTTGCAGAGCAGGACAACATTGTCTTCCAGGCAGCGAATACAAGATACCTGAAAGGTGACGCACAAGGGACTGTAGAAAGCATCAATGCTTATTTTGACAAATATCCAAAAGCGATACATGCTAAAGAAGCTAAGTTTATCCGTGCAGAGTCGCTGGTCAAACTAAACCGTCCTGATGAGGCTGTGCCGGATTACGAATTTATCCTGAATGACTGGACAAGCGATTATACAGAACGTTCACTAATGAGTATTTCAAAACTATTCTTAGATCAGAAAAAATATAACGAAGCGATTGTTTACCTAAAAAGATTAGAAACTACTGCAGATTATAAAGCACATTACTCTTATGCTATTAATAACTTGCTTAAAGCTTACAGTGCTTTAAATATGCCAGATGACGTCTTAAAGTATGTAGCCTTAACAAAAGAGTCAGATAAGGCTTCTGAAGAGGAAGTAAACAGTTCTGACTTATTTGCAGGTCGTGCCTATCTGTTAAAGGCAGATACAACTGCTGCAATTAAAGCTTATACGAATGTAGTAGGTAAAACGAAAACACTGGCAGCGGCAGAAGCTAAGTACACGCTTGCCGAAATCCAGTATGCTAAACGTGATTATAAAACATCACAAAAAACTTGTTTTGATTTGATTAACAACATGCCTTCTTATGATTACTGGGTAGCTAAATCATTCATTCTGCTGGCAGATAATTATGTAGCACTCAAAGACAACCTACAGGCTAAAAGTACCCTGTTAAGTATCATTGACAACTATGACGGTAAAGACGAAATTGTTGCTACTGCCAAAGAAAAATTAGAAAAAATTAAATAAGACCAAGCATCATGAGATTAAGCAAATTAATATATACAACTGTATTCTTACTTACTGCAAGTACGCTGACGCTACAGGCACAGGACAAAAAAACGACAGAGAAGAAGGCGGCCGACAAGAAAACCGAGAAGAAAGCAGAGGAAAAAACTGACGATAAAGCGGTAACTGAAGAGATTGAAGTAGTAAGGCCCTATAAACCAATTTTAGCTGAAGCCGTTAAATTGAGGAGAAGTCCGGATTTAAATGATGTTAAAACTTACAAGGCCCGTTTCAACTACAGCCTTACAGATAGGAAACTAGAACTGAATTCTGATATTAACAAATTGTATGCACAGCAGGTGGCCGATGAAAAGCAATCAGAAATCATTAACAATTATGTTAAAGGCGGATTGGGTTCGGCAAGCACCCTATTGGGGGAAGCTTATATTAATATGGGCAGAGATGAAGCATTACAAGCTGGTGGTTTTTTCAGACACTATAGCCAGTCGGGCAGCCTGGAGAAACAAAAGTTTAACCAGCAGCAAGCAAGTGTTTTTGGCCGCAGTATTGGCGAAACATTCACTTTAAGCGGACGGGTGAATTATGAAAGAAAAGGTCTTTATTTTTACGGATATGACGAAAGCAATCCATTAAGAAACCCAGATCCGGCAAGACAAGCGTTTAATTTTATCGAAACTGAAGGCGAAATCGTAAATAAATACAGTGAGGATGAGGATGCCCTAAGTTATGCTGCAAAAATCAATGGCTATATATGGGGGGACCAGTTTTCAGCAAAAGAAAATGCAGTAACGATCAATGGCTATGTAAACAAACGCATCAGCAGTTTTAACCTGGGATTAGCGAGTTCGGTAGAATTCGGTAAAACAAAAGATGTTTTAACTAGTGTTTCAAATAATATATTCCGCTTAAACCCATACATCCGCTTACAGGCAAATGGGATTAAAATCACAGCCGGTATTAACTATGTACAAGAATTTGGTACCGTATCTGCCGGAAGGATATTTCCTGCAGTAACAGCAGACTTTACATTGATCCCGGATTACCTGCAGATTTTTGCAGAAGTAAAAGGAGATGTAAACAGGACTTCTATGAAAGACCTGACGGATGAAAACCCTTTCTTGAATAGCAATATCATGATTAAAAACTCTATTGAAAAATTAAGTTTTAGTGCGGGTATTAAAGGTACAGGCGGACCAGGGTTTGGTTATAAAGCCAGAGTTTACCGTAAAGAGATTACTGACATGCCATTATTCGTAAACAATTACACTGATTTCAATAAGTTTGATGTTATCTATGATTTTGGTAACATGAAATTACTTGGGTTAGAAGGTGAATTATCTGTACAGGTCAGCGATCAGTTAAAATGGACTGGTAAATTGAACATAGAAGATTATAAACCTTCTTCTGAGCAGTATAGCTGGTTTAAACCGCAGTTAAGGATCAGTTCCAACTTGTTGTACAATGTAACCGACAAAATAGGTTTTAATGCAGCTGTAGCGATTCAGGATGCAAGTGATGCAAAAGTTTATACGTCCGCACCTGCAAATCCTTATGTGATTCCAAACCAGGCAATAGAAACAGTAGTGAATGTAAAAGGATATGTAGATTTGGGTATTGGGGCTACTTACAAGATCAATGACAAATTCTCGGCTTTTGCAAAAGCGAACAATCTGTTAAACACAAAATATAGCAGATATCTGTATTATCAGGCAATTGGTGTAAATGTGTTTGGTGGAATCAGCTATTCCTTCTAAGCAATTAAAATTATAATTGGTTGATACCGAATTAAAATTTATTTTTACCAGAATGGATATCTTATCTTACCTCTCAGAACTTGTTCAAACCCGTAAATTTATTGGGATTGCCGGATTGGGGACGCTGTATAAAAAGAAATTGCCGGGACGATATGACGCGGAAACGCATTCTTTTGTCCCACCAAGTTATACCCTTCAATTTACACCTGAAATTAAGGAAGATACTGTATTGGCCGATTTTATCAGTAAAAAGAGAAATGTCTCTGCTGATACAGCAAATTACTTTATCAATGAATTCAGCGAAGGTTTGCTTAAGGAGCTTAACGAGCAGCAGAAGGCAAATCTTGGAGATTTAGGTAAGCTGGTAAAAACGAACGGACAACTCATTTTTGAACCGGCAGAAAAACTGAGCTACGGCTTTGATTTTTATGGATTGCCAAGTATTACTGCTGAAAAAGAGAACAATGAGCTGGTTATTCCCGAACAGGATCAACATGAACTGGCGGCAGAAGAGATCATCCCTGAAACACCTTTTGTGGAAGAACCAATAACAGAAGAGCCTTTCATGGAAGAAATAGCTGCTGAAGAATGGATAAAAGATGAACAGCTCTCCAAGGAGGAAGAAAAATTAATAGAAAGACAAGTGCTTCCAGAACCGGAAGATGAGCCTACGCTAGAATCTGTAGTTGCTGATAATGAAATTATTGAAGAAAATCCTGGCGATAACAAAAATAACATAGAAGCCACAGATGAAGCGGCTGCAAAAGACGAAGAGCAGCTCAGGGCTGAAATTGATACACTAAATTTCTACAGATCCAAAGCTCCATTAGAAAAACCTTCTGTTGAAGAACATGAGGAAGTTATCTGGAATTTGAATACAACTAATCCAAAAATAACCGCTGAAGCAGAAAAAATTGAGGAAACTACTGAAAACGTTTACCCGATAACTGAAGCAGAAGAAAACAAAAGAACTCCATTATACTTAAAAATCATACTTGGTTTACTCATTTTAGTAGTTGTTCTGGCTACAGCATATTTTGTGAAACCAGAATGGTTTAATGGATTAACGGGTTATAATGCTGCTCCGGTACAAAAGGTGCAGCCTAAAAAGGTAGCCCCTATAGACGCTACGGATTATGCGACCGCTAATGCTCCTGCAAAACCAGACACCTTATCAACGGTCAATCCCGTTACAGATACATTGGCCAGTAAAACAGCCACTGTAAAAACACCGGCCGATTCTGTTATTACCTACGAAATTATTGGTGCTTCTATGCATGATCAGAAAGAGGCAGATGGTTTTATCGCCCAAATGAAAAAAAGTGGAATAAAGGCTAAAGTTGTAACCAATATGTCTGGAAAAAGACTAAAAATGAGTATTGCAACGTTAAAAGATGAAGAATCTGCCAAGAAAGAATTAGACAGGCTTTCGAAAAAGTTGAAAATTGAAGGAATATACATTTATAGAAACAAACAATAAAAATATGATCACATTGCTACAGGTTGCTACGGATACAGTACAACAACTCACTGATACCGCTAACGTTGTAAAACAGGCTGTAACTGCTGCACCTCAGGAATTACATTTCTTTGATCTTTTAATAAAAGGTGGATGGGTAATGATCCCGCTTGCTATACTGGCTTTTGCAGGACTTGTAATTTTCGTTGAGCGTTACCTGACCATTAGAAAGTCTTCCAAGACCGAGTCTAATCTGATGCTTCAGATCAAACAATATATCCATGAAGGACGACTTGAAAATGCAATTGCATTATGCAGAAATTCGAACTCCCCTTTAGGAAGAATGCTGGAAAAAGGTTTAAAGCGTATCGGCAGACCAATTAAAGATATTGAAGCCGCTATTGAAAATGTAGGTAAACTGGAAGTATCAAAATTAGAGAAGAACATCAGTATTTTAGGGATCATTGCGGGTATTGCACCTATGCTTGGTTTCGTGGGTACAATCATCGGGGTAATTACTATCTTCCATGATGTATCTGTTAAAGGTGCGATTGAAATTGGAACGATCTCTGGTGGACTTTACACGAAGATGATTACTTCTGCTTCAGGTTTGATCGTAGGTATTATTGCCTATGTATTATACCACATCCTGAATGCAATGGTAGAAAGGATTATCCTGAGAATGGAGACAGATGCATTAGAATTTATTGATCTATTAGAAGAGCCAGGTAAATAATGAATCTAAGAAAAAGAAATAAGGCAACTGTCGAAGTACATACTTCTGCACTGAATGATATCATGTTTTTCCTGATGTTATTCTTCCTGCTTGCTTCGGCTGCAGTGAATCCGCAGGTAGTTAAATTGCTGCTGCCAAGGTCAGATTCAGGACAGCAATCTTCATCACAGAAAACTGTTACGGTATCAATAGATGATAAGCTGAACTATTTTGTAGAAAAACAACCGGTTACGCTGGAAACGATGAAAGCAAATATTGAAACCTTTCAACGTGATTCTCCGGACCTAACCATAGTTTTATATGTAGCCAGAGGTGTTTCAATTGAAAATACAATGGCCGTATTTGATGTAGCCAATCAGCTGAAGCTGAAAGTTGTATTAGCAGTAGAACCTAAAAAATAATGACTTACAAAGAAGAAAATAATTATCCGAAGGCAATAGCAATATCTACAGCAATAATGGCTGCGCTATTGGTATTGAGCTTCTTTATTGCCATTGGTACATTTAAACCGGCGGAAGAAGCTGGAATGGGTGGAATGGTAGTTAATTATGGTACTTCTGTAGAAGGAATGGGCACTGATTACACGAGCATGGAGGAGCCATCTGCCGATCCTAATGCGAACAACCAGCCACCAGACAAAGTAGTACCAGAGAAGCAGGTTACCCCGGTTAAGTCTTCGGAGAGCACAGACAAAGATATCACAACCCAGAATACGGAAGAAGCAGTAAGCATCAATACAAAAAAAACAACAGCGACAGCTACACCACCAACGGCAGCTACTAAAGAAGCCCCTGCCAAACCAGCTGTAAACCAAAATGCGCTATACAAAGGAAAAGCAAATAAAGGGACGGGTCAGGGCGATGGTACAGGTACTACACCAGGAAACCAGGGCTCTGTTAATGGTGATCCATTAGCAAATAATTATGGTGAAGGCGGCTCTGGTTTTGGCAGTACCCCTATTGCACTTAGACGATTTACCAATTTAGTTACGCCACAGGATGATGGTCAGAAAACTGGTAAAATTGCAGTTAGGATCACGATCAATAAACAAGGTATTGTAGTTGATGCGGTACCAGGCGTAAAAGGGACTACCTTGCAGGATCTTAGTCTTTGGGCAAAGTGTAAAACTGCTGTAATGGGTGCACGTCTTAACCAGTCTGATTCTGCGCCTGATTTGCAGGTCGGAGTAGTAGTTTTCAATTTTAAAGTAAAATAATCAATCAGGTCTGATACCTTTGTAAGATTAGAACTTTTCAATGACTTATTTAGAAACCCTGGATTACCTGTATAGCAGGCTTCCAATGTTTACCCGGATTGGCGCAGCTGCAATGAAAAAGGATTTGCACAACACAATAGTGATGTGTGAAAATCTTGGAAATCCGCAGGACAAATTTAAAACCATTCATGTTGGTGGCACAAATGGTAAAGGATCTACTTCACATATGCTAGCTGCTGTTTTACAGCAAGCAGGTTACAAAACGGGCCTTTATACCTCCCCTCACTTAAAAGATTTCAGGGAACGCATCAGGATCAATGGTGAAATGATTTCAGAATCATTCGTGACCACTTTCACCGCTGAGCAACAAGAGCTGATCGAAAGTATCAGTCCTTCTTTTTTTGAGGTGACCGTAGCTATGGCATTTGAATACTTTGCTGTAGAAAAGGTAGATGTTGCTATCATTGAAGTGGGCCTTGGCGGCAGATTAGACTCTACTAATATTATCAATCCCGAACTTTCAGTAATCACCAATATTAGTTTAGACCATACCAACCTGCTTGGTCATACACTGGTAGAAATTGCTACTGAAAAAGCAGGGATCATTAAACATGGAGTCCCCGTAGTAATCGGAGAAAGACAAGAAGAGGTTGCCCATATATTTATTGAAAAAGCACATCAGCGTCTTAGCGAACTGGTATTTGCGAATACAGCATTAAGGGTAGCGGACGTTCATCATAAAGCGCATTTATTAACTGCTTCCGTTTTTGAAGGCAATGAACTACTTTTTGAAAATATTAAATTAGACCTGACAGGCACCTACCAGCTTAAAAACGTACTCACTGTAATCGAATCTATAAAAGTCCTAAATTTAAGAGGGTTCCGCATACCCGATGCTGCAGTTTTTAGTGCGTTAGAAAACACAGTAAAACTTACAGGTCTTCAGGGTCGCTGGCAGACATTAAGTGACCATCCATTGGTGATCTGTGATACAGGTCATAACATCGCAGGTATCCAGGAAGTATTAGAAAACATTAGTACTACCCCACATAAACAGCTCCATATTGTAATGGGCATGCTAAAGGATAAAGATGTTACGAGTGTACTTCAACTTTTACCCACCACCGCAAAATATTATTTCTGCCAGCCAGATCTGGAAAGAGCTATGCCCGCCAGTGAGCTGGCAGGAAAAGCTTCCGAATTACATTTGTATGGAGAAGTTTACGAAAATGTAAAGTCTGCGTTAACTTCAGCAAAAAACCAGGCAAACACCGATGATTTGATCTTTATCGGCGGAAGTACCTTTATTGTTGCAGAGGTTCTTTAGATCTTTCTTTTATATTTACCAGCGCTTAACACACAATAATGAAATATTTGGTGATGGTGTATTCTCTATTTAGATCACCCCCATCATCAATAAAAATCAATAACAAACTGATGAGAAAGAGCTATTTATTATTTGCAGCACTCTGCTGCATGTGCAGTATCACTGTTGCACAGAAAAAATCCAAAAATCCGAAGGCCCCAGCTGTTTACCCTGCATCAATCGATCGTCCCAAGCTGGTTGTAGGATTAGTGGTGGATCAAATGAGGTGGGATTATTTATACCGTTACTATAACAGGTATGCTAACGGGGGTTTTAAACGCATGATCAATGATGGGTTCTCTGCTGAAAATACATTTATTCCTTACACCCCAACATATACAGCAGTAGGACATACTAGTATTTATACAGGATCAGTGCCTGCAATTACCGGTATTGTTGGTAATGATTGGTACGATCCACAATTAAAAAGAGGTGTTTATTGCACCGAAGATTCTATAGAAACTTCAGTCGGCTCTACAACCGTTGCCGGTAAAATGTCTCCAAGGAATTTACTGAGCAGTACCATTACAGATGAACTGCGCCTGGCTACAAATTTCCAGGGAAAGGTAATCGGTATCTCTTTAAAAGACCGTGGTTCAATCTTGCCTGCAGGACATACTCCTACTGGTGCATACTGGTACGACGGGCAAACTGGTAACTGGATCACCAGTACATATTATATGAACCAGCTGCCAGCATGGGTACAGGATTATAACAAGTTAAAAAAGGCCGATCAGTATTACGCGCAGAACTGGAATACGTTATATCCTATCGAAACCTATACACAGAGTACTGCAGATAATAAAGATTATGAAGGTAAAACAAGAGGTGAACAAACACCAACCTTCCCCCACCCATTAAAACTGTATGCAGGTAAAAATTATGACATGATCAGAAGTGTTCCTTATGGCAACACAATGACCTTGGACCTGGCTAAAAAAGCTGTTGAAGCTGAAGAACTTGGAAAAGATGCAATTACAGATTTTCTAGCCGTAAGCTGCTCTTCTACAGATTATGTTGGTCACCAATACGGCCCAAACTCAATTGAAGCAGAAGATACTTACCTAAGATTGGATAAAGACATTGAGGATTTCTTCAATTACCTGGATAAAACAGTTGGTAAAGGTAATTACCTGGTTTTTCTTTCTGCAGATCATGGTGCAGCACACGTACCTGGTTTTATGAAAGAAAACAAAATGCCAGGTGGTATTATAGATGACCGGGCAATTGTAAACTTGTTAAATACACATTTGGAAAGCAAATTCAAAATTAAAAATCCTGTATTGAGGATCATGAACAACCAGATTATCTACAGTCATAGTAATCCTGATTTTTCTCAGGTTGACTTTACAGCGATGAAATCTGCTACAATCGATTTTCTAAGGCTGCAGGATGGTTTTGCTGATGCAGTAGATTTAGCCCGGGTTGCCGAAAGTACACTACAGGAAGTTCAAAAGAAAATGATTATCAATGGCTACAACGCAAGGCGCAGCGGGGATGTTTATTTTATATTACAGCCTAACTGGTTCGACGGGGGTAAAACTGGTACCACTCATGGTGCGTGGAACCCATATGACGCACATATTCCATTGGTTTTTATGGGATGGAATGTTAAACCAGGCAAAACAAATAAAACACATTACATGACAGATATTGCAGCAACACTCGCGGCAATGCTGCATATTCAAATGCCAAGTGGCTGTGTGGGGGAACCCATCACCGAACTTACACATAACAAATAGCGAATTAAAGATAGTCCTGCCAATAGCTAAACTATATTAAAAAAGCTGCATACCAGTGCCCGTTAGCTAACAGGTACTGGTATGCAGCTTTTTTAATGTTCAAATTTCGTCTTTTACTTCTTATCACCCCTGCTATATTTTTACTTTTTATATTGTACCGGATCGAATATGCAGCAGTATTTAGATTTTGTTAACTTTACATACCAAATATAATTTTAAGAATGGAACAGATTAAAAGTTATGTCCCCAAACATAAGATCCGCTTTGTTACAGCCGCTGCATTATTTGACGGACATGATGCCACTATAAATATTATCAGGCGCATATTACAGTCGTCCGGAGCCGAAGTAGTTCACCTTGGCCACAATAGGTCCGTAGAAGAAGTAGTAAATTGTGCGATACAGGAGGATGTGCAGGGAATAGCGATGACATCTTATCAGGGTGGCCATATTGAATACTTTAAATACATGTACGACCTTCTACAGGAAAGAGGTGCACAACACATTAAAATATTTGCTGGCGGCGGCGGGGTAATCTTACCGGATGAAATCGCTGAATTACAGCAATACGGTATTACCAGGATCTATTCTCCTGACGACGGACGTAAAATGGGACTTCAGGGAATGATCAACAATATGCTGGAGCAAACTGACTACATCACCACAGAAAGGATCACTGACGAACTTAAAATGATCCCTTTAAGGAAAATCAAAAGCATTGCTTCTGCCATCACTGTTGCAGAAAATGATCCTGAAGGTGCACGCAGCTTTGTAAACGAACTAAAAAAACTAACCCTTAAAAGTCAGGCACCAGTAGTAGGCATTACGGGAACAGGCGGATCAGGAAAATCTTCACTTGTAGATGAGCTGGTAAGACGTTTTCTGCTGGAAGCCCCCGATCAAACATTAGCCATAATTTCCGTTGATCCTTCCAAAAGAAAAACAGGGGGCGCATTGCTAGGTGACAGGATCAGGATGAACGCAATTGATAACCCAAGAGTATATATGCGGTCGCTTGCCACAAGACAAGCTAACCTTGCATTATCAGTAAACGTACAGGAGAGTATTGACATCTGCAAAGCGGCAGGTTACGATCTGATTATTGTAGAAACATCGGGCATCGGACAATCTGATACAGAGATCACCGAACATTGTGATGTATCTCTTTATGTAATGACGCCCGAATTTGGTGCAGCCACCCAATTGGAAAAAATAGATATGCTTGATTTTGCAGATCTTGTAGCGATCAATAAGTTCGATAAACGTGGTGCTCTGGATGCATTACGTGATGTACGTAAACAATACAAACGTAATCACCAGCTTTTCGATGCAAAAGACGATGACATACCTGTATTTGGCACCATGGCTTCGCAATTCAATGATCCTGGAATGAATACGCTGTTTACTTCTTTATTGGATAAAATAAAAGAAAGGACAGGAACTGATTTTAATATCTCCATGGTGATGATCAATGGAAATTCAGAAAAAACTTATATCATCCCACCAGACCGCACAAGATACCTAGCGGAAATATCAGAGTCAAGCCAGCAATATTCAGCTTGGGTGGACCAGCAAACTGCAATAGCCAGAAAGCTCTATCAGTTAAATGGGGTGATCGAACTTTGTAGAACAGAAAAAGAGCTTAACCAGCTTTCTCTTAGTAACATTTACCAGCAACTAGAAGAACAATTAGATGGCCAGTGTCGAAGGTTACTTAGAGAATGGCCGGAAACACTAAAAAAATATAAAGCAGAATACTTTATTTACCAGGTAAGAGATAAAGAAATTAAACAACCTTTATTTTATCAATCTTTATCTCAACTGCAAATACCAAAAATATCATTACCGCGATATACAGACTGGGGTGATATATTAAGGTGGCTGCTTACAGAAAATGTTCCCGGTGAGTTTCCTTATGCCGCTGGCGTTTTCCCATTAAAACGTGAAGGAGAAGATCCCACGAGGATGTTTGCCGGAGAAGGCGGTCCCGAAAGAACTAATAAGAGATTCCATTACGTTTCATTAGGTCAGCCTGCCCACCGTTTATCTACCGCATTTGACTCCGTTACACTTTATGGGGAAGACCCGCATAGCAGACCGGACATTTACGGAAAAATAGGCAACTCGGGAGTAAGCATTGCTACATTGGATGATGCCAAAAAGCTCTATTCTGGCTTTGACCTTTGTGCTGCAACTACCTCAGTATCTATGACTATTAATGGTCCTGCCCCCATGCTATTAGGATTTTTCATGAACGTAGCTATAGATCAGCAATGTGAAAAATACATCCATGAAAATCAATTAGAAGCAGAAATAGAAGAAAAAATAAACAATATATATAAAGATAAAACAGCTGACCGTCCCGTTTATAAAGGTAGTTTACCCGAGGGTAACGACGGATTGGGGTTGATGCTGTTAGGCGTAACAGGAGACCAGGTATTACCTGCCGATATTTATCAAAAGATTAAAGCAACTGCTATCAGTAAAGTACGTGGCACCGTTCAAGCAGATATTTTAAAAGAAGACCAGGCACAGAACACATGTATCTTTTCTACTGAATTTGCCTTAAGGATGATGGGAGATATTCAAGATTACTTTATCAAAGAGAAAGTCAGGAACTTTTATTCTGTATCCATATCGGGTTATCACATCGCTGAAGCTGGTGCCAATCCGATATCGCAACTTGCATTTACATTGAGCAACGGTTTTACGTTTGTAGAATATTACTTAAGCAGGGGAATGCATATTGATGACTTCGCCCCAAATCTCTCCTTCTTCTTCTCTAATGGAATTGACCCCGAATATGCAGTAATCGGGCGCGTAGCACGACGGATATGGGCAAAAGCTATCAAGCATAAGTACAAAGGGAACGATCGGTCACAAAAGCTAAAATACCATATACAGACTTCTGGCAGATCATTGCATGCCCAGGAAATAGACTTCAACGATATACGGACAACGCTGCAGGCATTATATGCTATCTATGATAACTGTAATTCCCTGCATACCAATGCCTATGATGAAGCCATAACAACTCCCACTGAAGAATCAGTAAGGCGTGCTATGGCTATACAATTAATTATTAACAGAGAATTAGGATTGGCTAAAAACGAAAATCCACTACAAGGTGCATTTATCATAGAAGACCTTACAGACTTAGTAGAAGAAGCAGTTTTATTAGAATTTAAACGCATTAATGATCGCGGGGGCGTTCTTGGGGCTATGGAGACTATGTACCAGCGTGGTAAAATACAAGAAGAAAGCCTATATTATGAAACACTTAAACATACGGGTGAATATCCGATAGTTGGCGTAAATACATTCTTAAATAAAAACGGTTCACCCACCATCATACCCACGGAAGTAATCAGGGCTACCGAAGAAGAAAAAATATACCAAATAGAGGCACTCCATCATTTTCAAGAACGAAATTGTAAAAATGCGCCCGAAATATTAGAAAAGCTGCAAATAATCGCTGTCAATGGTGAAAACATATTTGAAGCATTAATGGAAGCCTGCAAGGTATGTTCATTAGGACAGATCTCTAAAGCACTATATGAAGTTGGAGGACAATACAGAAGAAATATGTAAAACCTTTTTAAAACAGGAAGAGGCCAGTCAATGATAACTGGCCTCTTCCTGTTTTATTCAGCTATATACTAAGCGTGGATCCAGCTAAATTTATAATCTATTGTCGGAGTTTTCATTCTTTCTGCAACACGTAATAACCTATTTGGCAACGCCATAATATAATCGCGGGCTTTTACCAGCCTCATTTAAATCAACCATATTTTCAATTTTCCACTCTACAATCAATTGCTGCATAATCTCTACATAATCAACTGCAGTATAAACACCTAAGCGTTGTGCTGCATCTGTAAAGTGACCAAAAGTCTGTCCCATTTTTAGTCCCATCTCTCTCAAGAAATGCGCAGGCATCACAATTTTTTGACGCATCATATCCTCAAAAGCGATCATAGCTTCGCTAGGATCTACTTCAAATATTTTGGACATAAAGTCTTTATACGCTTTTGCATGCCTCGCCTCATCAGAAGCAATTACACCGCAAATTCTTGATAGCAAAGTATCACCATCTTTCTTCGCTAATGAGGCTACACGACGGTGAGAAATATTAGTGGCCAATTCCTGAAAACTTGTATAGATAAAATTGCGGTAGGGATCATGGCCAGTACCAATATCAAATCCGTCAGCTATTAGATATTGAGTTGATATTTCCATCTGCCTCATATCCACACGTCCAGATAAGTACAAGTATTTATTCAATAAATCACCATGTCTGTTTTCTTCTGCAGTCCAATGACGGTTCCATCTCATCCATCCACCCTCTTCACTGCGGCTAACTCCTTCGACCATGCTTAACCAAGACTCATATGTTGGTAATGCTTCTTCAGTTATCGTATCACCTATTAATACGGCAACAAGATCATAGGAGAGATCATTTGCATTTTCACGAAGTAATTTAATGTCCTGAAAAAAAGTATCACTGGTAGAAACAGGCAAAAAATCAGTAGGCTGCCAATTTGTATCAATTGGTTTAAGATAAGTGTCCATCATCTCAAGCATATAGTGCTCAATATGAAGCATCACTTCTCTTCTTTTTTCAGCAAAAAAACTCATGTGTATTGTATTTTAGTTTAGCTCCAAAGATAACCAAAAATATTTCATAATGACTTTCTAACAGCAGCTTAATAATGTTTTTTGTCATGAAATTTACTATTTCAAAAACAAATGAATAGACTTTCTATCATCAGTATAACAACAGGATAGATGTTAATTTGTTTGGTTAAACATCAGACTGTTTCATCCTACAAAATGTCAATATCCCCAAGTAATTGGATCAATACTAAAACTAGAAAAGATAGAGAAATATAGATATTTAGAAAAGGTTGTAAACAAGAAAAGCCTCACAGTTTCCTGCAAGGCTTTCTTTAAGATTTGGCACCGACCTACTCTCCCACGTGTTACCGCAGTACCATCGGCTCTGGTGGGCTTAACTTCTCTGTTCGGAATGGG
>Ga0247730_1000131_pt1 | contig 74639 bp, 78 predicted proteins | sample UWRJL073202C2_FD_180959 | JGI IMG/M metagenome (GOLD analysis project Ga0247730, IMG submission 180959) | Plant litter microbial communities from Arlington Agricultural Research Station in Wisconsin, United States - UWRJ-L073-202C-2 | ecosystem: Environmental > Terrestrial > Plant litter >...
GGTTGAAGATGCCTGTGCTACGCGTGACCTGGAGTTCAAGGGCGAAGTTGTATCAGCGGACAAAGTCCATGCCGCGTACATGTCTGCGCTGGCCTTCGGATATGGAAGGGTGGTTTCGACGGCTGAATACCTGACGAAGTGATCGATCTTGAGCTGACGGCGGTTTATTGCGTGTCAGTTCAAGATGTCAGGTTTGCGCCATGAGCGGTCTATTCTGTTCCGGCACTCACTGCCTTGTGACCGAAAAAGTTTTCGGTCCACTCGCGGGCAAGACGTTTGGGACGTGGACATGGGCAGCGGACATCTTGTATTCTACCTGGACCCGATGCTGAGCGATAAGCATAAACGGAGGCTGCGATACGATTCTTGAACCGCCTCTTCCGCGGCACGCAGGTCGCACTGGTGCCGCTGAAGTCATGGCCCGACGGCCCTGTGTCGGCGGAGGTTCCGTTACTTCGCGATGGCACGAATCCGATACTCTGCCTTGCGGACGATTGGCGCTTACCGCGTCACGAAACGCGCACGGAGGTCTTGGCGCGCTGCGGCGTTAAGCTCGATCCGATCTACAAATGGCCAGCGCTCGTGCTTACCGACGCCAAACCCCCACCAGGCGCCCTTGCGCCCTGGACGGCAAGCGCTTTCGAGCGCATCCCACCCCAGTTCCCGATCACCCGCTTCACCGCTCTTGTGTGGTTCGAGGACGACGCGCACGCCAACCTTCGGCGCGTCGCTGACGGTCTAACGGCATCGCTCGGGCCCACGCCGGTCGGTCAGCGGTGGAATACCGTCGTCGCCGCTTGGCGGTCGGGGTTGGCTGAGGTCTCGCTGACAGCCTGGCCGCCGGGTTGGCAGTCGCACGGTCTGCACAACCCGTCCGAGGATCGCGACCCGCGCCTTAGGACCGCCTGCCACGTGACGCTGACGACGGGCTTCCGCCTGGCTCTCAGCGCGAGAGAACGAGAATGGGTGACAGGCTTCCTGCCTCTCGCGTTCGAGGGGGATGTCGGGACAGCGCGCATGGCACAGGCTGGCCGCCTTGCGCCGGGCGAGACGGAGCTTGAATATGTGCGCGACCCAGAAGACCTGGTTGAGCCCCGGCAGCGGATGCTTGGGCTGTCAGCAGACGGCGAGGCGCTGATCGTTATTTCGGATCAGCTCTTCGTCATGCCCCGCACCAACATTCTGCATCTTAAGGTAATTCGTATGACGCCGGCCAAGGGCGGGGGCGGCTCGTCGCTTCATGCCCATTGTTGCACGCATGCACCCGGCGCGGACGACCAGTCTGTGTTCTTAGCGCAGCACAGCGATCCCGACGGCATGACGGCGCTTGGGCAAGAACTCGGTGAGCGGCTCGGTTGTTTGGTCGAGGTCAGCCCCTACTACCCGGATTGCTGACCAAGTACAGATGACGGCTAGGACCAGCGTCGATAGGATTGCCGAAGCGAAACGAACGGAAGCGGGGTCGCTAAATGGAAGGCAGCAGAACGGGCGCATCCCGGACCAAAACTGGAACCAAGTGGCGCGAAGGAGTGCTTGACCGTTTACGACGGCTGGGCACCTTGGAGCTTCTCGTCCTCCTTCTCGTACTGCCGGTCGCAGCGGAGGCGCACGAGCCCGGTTACGCCGAAGCAAAGATCGCCTCGCCCGCACGCACGAGCCGCGCGGGCGTCCGTCTCGCCTTTCCTGCCGGTGAATTGCCGCGTTGCGGGATGCTGGTCGCGACCGGCAACGTCCTGTCGCCGCTTGCTCGCTGGATCGTCATTGATCTCGACCTCATGACGATCCGGCAGGCAACGACCCGTCTGGCCGACGCGGGAGGCTCGGCGAAGATCGAAAGCGAACGCACCGATGCCATTTCGAATGACGAGCGGCGCAGCCTGATTGCGTCCGGGAACGAGGTCTGGATCATGCCGGATCCTGATCCGCCAGTGCTCGGTGAGCCGACAGACCGCCTGTGCAGCGTCGCTCTGTTCGATGGCGACGACGTCCTGCACGAGGTCGGCTCGAATTGCCCAAGACCACGTTTCGTCGCGGTGCTGGAAGCGTTGGCGGCGTCCGCCAACGGGCAAGCCAATTCGCAAGAGCATGCCCCGGCTCCTTCCGCGGAGGAGTCGATCGGCTCAGCGCATCGCGAGCCCGATGGCACGCTGGTCCTATGGCTGCGAGCCAAAAGCGAAGACGGATCCGTTGTCGGACACGGTGAGTTGCGCTACCCGCCGAGCAACCAGCACTATGACCGTGTCCTGCGCCATTTGGGACCGATCCCGCCGGGCGGTGAGGTTTTTGTGTGGCCATTTCCATCAAACTGGCCGGACGAATCTGCCTCGCCTCAGCGACCAAGGTCGTAGGTCGCCGTCGTGATCGCCTGGGCGCGGTCACGTCGTGCACCCGGTGCGTCGGCACGGCCGGACGGACTGACGACCTTAGATCGAAGAGGTTGAGCGTCATCGTGCGTTAGCTTCCGCCAGGCATCAGCGACCAGCGCGCGATCAGTTCCTCATCGTTCTTTTTTTCTCTTGCATCGTATAGGAGATGGGGCTCGCAGCGGCGAGCGTCAACGGCGGCATCGAAGGCGTATCCACGCCCGTCCTGGTAAATTGGAACTCCATTGCTCCTTCCGGGTTTATCGACCTCAGCAAAACTAAACAGGAGGAAGACATGGTCACTATGGTTGGAAACGAATCCACTTTCGAGAAGCTCGTGACGGATCTGATCTATCTCGAGTACGACGCGCTCGCCGCGTACGAATCGACAACCAAGCGGCTGGACGACAAGACCCTCAGCGCCAAGGTCGCTGAGTTCCGCGATGATCATCTCAATCACCTCTCGACGCTCAAGGAAATCGCCAGCGAAGTTGGCATCGAAGCTCCGACGGAAGGTGACATGAAACAGATGCTCACCACGGGCAAGATCGCTCTTGCCGATCTGATGGGCGACTCCGCAATCTTGAAGGCAATGAAGACGAACGAGGACGACACGGTCACTGCATACGAGCGCGCGTCGCAACATGAGGATGCGATCCCGAAGTCGAAGGCGTTCTTCGCCAAAGCCCATGAAGATGAGGTTCGTCATAGAACCTGGATGGAGACGACAGCGAAGTCGTTGTGATCTTGAAGTTTGGGGATACGATTCCCATTTAAAGATCACCTCCCGAACAGATGGCAGCCAGTAGCGATCCCGCATCGCGCGTGTGCTGTCGGCGGGATGAAGAGGGCGCTCCCCGGAAACGGGTCGAGCGCCCTCGCTTTATCTTTCAGCGAGAATCACATGGCCACATCGCTCATCATTCTGCTTCACGGGCTCGGCGCCTCAGGCGCTCAAATGGCCCCGATCGCGGCTACCTGGCGTTCCCAGCTCCCGGACTCAAAATTTGTAACACCGGATGCGCCGTACCAGAACAGCTTCGGCGGCCATCAGTGGTTCAAAGTTGACGGCTTGCAGCTCGATCCGGCTCGCATCCAAGAGGCGCGTGCGGCGTATGACAGAACAATTAATACCGTAATCACACGGGAAGGATTCGAGGGCCGCCTTGAGCAGGTCGCTCTTGTGGGGGTCTCTCAAGGAGCAATAGTCTCTCTTGATGCGGTTGCGTCCGGGCGCTGGAAAGTCGGCGCCTTGGTGGCGTTCTCAGGCCTGCTGCCGCCAACATCGATATCACCCAACAGCAATGCGACACCGGTGCTTATGATTCATGGAGCGGATGATCGTACGATCCCTTCGGTAGCGTCCACCGTTGCTGCGGCCCAGCTTCGGGCTGCAGGGTTTCAAGTCGATCTCGATATCGAGCGCGGGGTGGGTCACACAATTTCTCTGACTGGAGCGAGCAGGGCAGTCGAGTTCCTGCGCCGCACGCTCGCGTAGCTGATTTCAGTGCTGAGCAAGGTTGGAGAGCGACCGCTAGGAGAATTATTGCGACCGCTGCGTCGAACGGTCCCAGAAGAAGGAGTACTGACAAGATCCTACCTTGCTACAAGTTTGCCAAGTTTGTAGCAAAACCCGTCTTCTTTCCTGCCGTGGCTGCCAGGAACGAAAAATCGCGGCAGAGGTTTATGATGAAAGGAGATAATCATGAACGATACTGAGAATCAGCACCCTGAGCAGGACCCAGCCGAAGGATCGAGTGAAATTATCGATCGGGACCTTGCTCGCCAAAGCGACAAACACGCTGCCTCTGATACTAAGGATAGAAAACGAGCTGTCGAGCCTGGATCAGAGGCAGCCGAGCCGTCTCCGGAATAATCGCCAACTTTGGAGAGGATCTTTAGGGCGCTCCGATCACTTGAGCGCCCTTTTCCCGTCATTGTAAGAAGCAGCCGTAGCGGCAATCGGCCCGCGGATCACATGCCCAACCGCTAAGTCATTTTCGCCTTCGTCAGCTTAAAGAAGTACCTTCGCGCATCGCCTTCGACAACCATCATCCCCGCAACCTCATTTTCGCTGATCTTACGAAAGTGGTCGGTGATCGGCTGCTTGTCGTAGACCATGACAGTGGTCGCTTTTCGTTCGGTGCTGAGGCGCAACGCGGCTGTTGTACCTTTCGCGCGTAAAGCCCTGCGGAGATACGAAAACCAGTTTCTTGCTACACTGGTTCGCCTAAACGACGCGAAACGCAGCGCTGTACGGAGTGGAACGAAAGCTGGATTGATTGCTACAAGTCGGCCGGGAGTGGCCTGGAAAAGAAGCGCGTCCGCCCGCAGATCGTTGTGGAATCTCTTTCCGAACCAGCCAAGATTCTCGAGGACTCCGTCCAGGGGGTGACCGGAAGGCAATCCGACACCCTGCCACAGGCCAATCATTTCGGCAGGCAGTACGGGTTCCAGGGATTCGAACCTAGCTTGCGACCATTGCTGTTGGCCGGCACGGTCCAGCCGTCTTGTTGTAAGTATCACCCGGCACCGCCGACCGTTGTAAAGACTTTACCGGAGCCGTCACATTCGGCGCACTCCTCACCGTCGACCTTGCTACTTCCGGCGCAGGCCCGACACGTATTCTCGCCGGAGTTCGGAGTTCCTTCAGGTACCTCGTCTGGATTTTTTCCTGCGCCAATCAAACTGTAGCTGTGCATCATTTACGCCTTTTCGCTGCTATAATGAAACTAAGGAAGCGGAGGTGAGTTCCAAGTCATATTCCAACTACTATCACGCCCTTGTCCGGCGAAAACACATGGCGTTGGGGGCCATCCGACCGGCAACGCTCATCCCTTCGGGACGAAGACCAAGCCAGTCTTGGTCAGCGTGACTGCGCCCCATCTGATCGGCCCCACTGGGCGAGCCACGCGATGGCCGCAGTCGGTCGTTCAGCCGCCCTATCGATTTACATTGCACGTCCTCCCGGTTTAAGCAGGAGACCTGCCGACCCGCGATGCCCCCTGGATCCGGCAAAGAACATGGCAGGCGATCTTGGACTATCTTCTTCTTAAATATCTGCACGTCCTCGGCGCGATCGTTCTGCTGGGCACTGGAACGGGAATTGCGTTCTTTATGCTTATGGCGCACCGCTCCGGAGACGCCGGGTTTGTAGCCAAGACGGCGGGGGTCGTGGTCGTGGCGGATATGGTCTTTACGGCCAGCGCAGTGGTCGTTCAGCCGATTACCGGCTATCTTCTGGCGGATCTGATGGGCGTTCCACTGTGGGAAGGGTGGTTGGGGGTCGCGCTGCTGCTCTATGGGGTAGCCGGCGCCTTCTGGCTGCCCGTCGTCTGGATCCAGGTGCGCATGCGCGACATCGCGCAGGAGGCCGCCCGTACAGGAACCGGGCTCCCCCGGGACTATCAACGGCTCTACCGCATCTGGTTTCTGTTCGGCTTTCCCGGCTTCGGCTCCGTGATGGCCATCCTCTGGCTCATGATCGCAAAGCCCGGCATATGACTACGATAGCACGCTCCCCCATTGTTGCCGTCCTCGGCGCCTCCGGCCTAATCGGCGAGGCGATCTGCAAGTTCCTCCTGTCGAAAGGCCATACGGTCATCCCCGTGGCCCGGCGCTTCACACCGGTGCAGAGCGCCGCCTGGGAAGGAGTGGCCGTTCGGTTGCCTCTCGTCGATGCGCAGAAGACCGTCTTGCAGACGGCGATCTCGGCACTGCGGGCTGACGTCATCGTCAACTGTATCGGTGCGCTTCAGGATGCACCGGGTTCACCTGCCGCGCGCGCTAACCGAAATTTCGTCGCGACCCTCGTCGAAGTAATGCAGCAACAGGCCGGCGATGGCCGCGAAGCTGGGCAGGCGGGTAGGGCGTCGCCGATTCTCATTCATGTTTCGATCCCCGGGGAGGGACGAGACGACCTGACCGATTTCAGCCGGGAAAAGCGAGCGGCAGAAGCGACGATCACGCGGTCCGGGTTGCCCTACATTATCCTTCGCCCAGGCTTCGTTCTTGCACAGGCAGCCTTCGGCGGCTCTGCCCTGATGCGGGCCCTGGCGGTTCTTCCGTTCGACTTGCCGGAGGCTCTCGCCAGCCGCCCCTTCGCCGTGACCGATGTTCGCGATATCGGTCGCACCGTGGAAGTCGTGCTGGCGGAGTGGGCAACAGGTCGCCGCCGGTGGGAGGCGCGCTGGGACGTGATGGAGGCGGAGGCATCGACCGTCGGTTGCGTGCTTGCAGGGTTGGTGCGCCGCCTTGCCGGACCGAAACGACGGATACGGGTGCCGAGCTGGATCCTTACCACCGCAAGCCGTGCGGGCGATATGGTCTCTGGGCTCGGATGGCGTCCTGCTGTCCGCACGACGGCGCTTGTGGAAATGAAACGTGGCGTTACCGGCGATCCCGCGGTATGGCGGCGCGAAACCGGCCTTGATCCGCTATCGGGCCCAAGCACGCTGGCGACGACGGCCGCAACCGTGCAGGAGCGATGGTTTGCCCGCCTTTACATGCTCAAGGCGCTGACCATCGGTATTCTCGTCGTGTTCTGGGTTGTCTCCGGAAGCATCGCGCTGACGGTCGCCTTCGATGCAGCGACGCGTATCCTCACAGATCACGCCTTTGCCGAACCGCTGGCGAAGGCGATCACGATCGTAACCAGCCTGATGGACATCTCGATCGGTTTGGCGATCCTCCATCGGCGAACATGCCGTATCGGCCTCCTCGCGGGCATTGCACTCTCCCTCTTCTACATGATCTCCGCTGCCCTCATAACCCCGGACATGTGGATCGAGCCCCTCGGCGCCCTTGTCAAGACAGGCCCGTCGATCATCCTGATGATGGTCGGGCTGGCGGTGCTCGACGAGCGGTAGCAACTTGAAAATCTGACTACAAATGGACTTAAGAGATCTTCTCGATGCCTTAAGTCTTACTCCAAGCTGCCCTCTGCCTTGGCTGCTAAGCGGCCCGAACTGGCACGTCTAGAGCTGAAATCAAGTCTGGGGCGGGCCTCGTAATGGCGGCATTTCCGCAACAGGCATCAACGTTGAGAGCTCGAAAAATATTGGAAATGGTTTGGGCGGTCGAAAATCTCGGAATAATGTGGAATATTCGTCAAATTAGATAACGCCATGAGCCTAACTGTTTGAGACCGGAGAATTGCAATGAACCGTACGACAAAACTGATCCTGGCCGGCCTGCTGGCTTCCACTTTCGCGTCAATGGCAACCGCTGCTGACATGACACCGGTTGAACAGCCGATGGTCGCCCAGCCGGTCGACAGCGGTACCGGCTTTTACGTAGGCTCGCTCAGCAGCGCGACGTTCATGGACGACACCGATTTCGACGTTCTCGGCGGCGCCGCTAACATCAACACCGATTATGACGTCGGCTATTACAGCGCCGTACGCGCCGGTTACAATTTTGGCAGCATGGGCTTTGTTGCCCCGCGCATTGAACTTGAAGTCGGCTACGGCAGCGCTTCGGTCGATAACCACAGCGTTAGCGCTTTCGGCGCCAGCGCGGGCGTCGACTCGATCGACTCCTACGGCGATGCACGCACCATCCAGGGCTTTGTCAATGGCTACCTCGACATCCCGCTGGCAGCTCCTGGCGACACCAGCTTCCTGTCGGGCATCACGCCTTACATCGGCGGCGGTGTCGGCGCGATGAACATGAAGCTGAAGAAGCAGGGCATCGCCGGCGTTGCCACCCTGATGGACGACAGCGACACCCGCTTCGCCTATCACCTGGATGCAGGCCTCGGCATCAACCTGCAGACCATCGGCGTGTTCAAGGACACCGCGCTGTTCAACGGCACGACGCTCGATATCGGCTACCGCTACACGGCCGCCGACGACTTTTCGTTCACGGCCCGCGAAGGCACCACATCGAAGACCGACTTTTCCAGCAATGCGATCACCGTCGGTTTCCGCAAGCAGTTCTGATTTCGTCAAGCTAAGATAGGTTGAGTTGATGAATTGCCGCGGTGAAAACCGCGGCAATTCAGTTTCTGCTATGTTCTCGAAATCGGGTCCGCAGCGTACAAGACGCTGCCGCAGAAATTTGACAGAGTTCCAGACGGAAAGCGGGATTCATAGGAATTGGTTAGCCCTGTCGCTACTAGCGCGTTAGGGTGCGGAGCGGCGTCTGTTGGTTCAGTATCAGTGAAATAGAATTTGCCGTGATCTAATCGAGGGATGTCCTGCTGTCCAGGCTGCGAGAGCTTTCTCGGGCGGAACTTCCTGAGACGTGCCTGATTGCGGTCGTACCCAAACTGCGCCAGCAGTTTCCAACGCTATGTCTATCAGCCGATGGATTGATATCGCGCCGCTTCGCACTGCCGCAGGAGCCGGCAACGATTGTTCTTTCAAATCTGTTTGAAAATGCCGCTCAGCACGGGGCCACTGAATTGGACGTCGTTGCGACCGTCAACGGACAAAAGGTCACGCTGATCGTGCGAGACAATGGGCGGGGCATCGCGCCATCAAACCGCGATAAAATTTTCCAACCCTTTTTCTCAACCCGGAGGGAAGAGGGTGGTACGGGCATGGGTCTCGATATCGTTCGCGCGATGCTCGGAGCCTATGGCGGCAACATCGAGCTGGTCGATGCTAACGCTGGTGCCGCATTCGCTCTCACGGTTCCAAACTCTGCGTAGCACGAGTGACACTACGCGCAATTGCCAATGTTTCGAGGAACGTTGGATCGTCGGGAACGTTTGATGGGCGCCGCGAAGCGCGATCACCGCTTATCTTCCGGCAGGAGCCCGCATGATCCGTATTGTTCAAGTTGCAGCAGTTTTTCTCTTCGCTGGTCTATGTGCACCTGCAACGGCGCAGGACGCAGTAGATCCGGCAGTTTCTGCCTGCAAGTCCACTGGCTTGCTTGCGCTGAGGGAAAAGGCATCTGAGATCACCGATCTTATCCTCGACAACGACACGCTGGCTATCAGTTCCGCGGATACCATGGTTGGCGACGTCCCGGTCAAACGCGTGATAATGGGCGACGCGTATATTGCTCGAAAAGAGAAGACGGGCGCGCCAGACCGTTTTGTGTGTCTGATCGGCGATAAGGGCAAGGTGCTGCTAACATTTTTTACGGCGCAGTAGCTGAAAGCCCTGCCCAAAAAACCGCACCACATGATTGGCTCATCATCGCCGCGTGGCACCTTTGGGCGTCAATCCTTCCAGGCACAGTTTCGAGACCATCAAATTCCCCCACGTCGTCAAGGAGATTCTGAAGAGAGGCGACTGCCAGCGGCTTCATTGGAGCTTGGAATCGTCGAAAATATCCGGCTCCGCAAGAATTACGCCACGTTGCAGATGCTTCGCTCCTGCGCGAAATCGGAGTTGGTCTGGCTTTCGACGATTATGGCACAGGCTACGCGTCGCTGAGCCTGCTCAAGCGCTACCCAGTGGGCTGTCTCAAGATTGACCGGTCGTTCATCCGCGATGTTACGACCGAACCCGAAGACGCTGCAGTCGTAAAAGCTATCATCTATCGGGGTGCAGTTTTGGAATGGAAGTCATTGCACAAAGCGTGGAGTCGGAGGAACAAAAAGGTTGTCTGAAGTAACAGAATTGCGGCGAGGTTCAAGGCTATCTGCTTGGCAAGCAGTTCGCGCCACGGAGTTTGAGGCATTGTTCCTCAAACCCTAGATGAGCAACCCTTCACTCGCTTTCCGCTCTATCTCAGAGAGCCGACTGAGCAACTCGGAAAAGTGGCCATCTGTAGCAGGAGGAGCATTCCGCGGCATAGCTTGAACGGCTCGCCGGACCAACTCACTTTGTGCCAGTTGAGCAAACCTGTCAGCATTAGTCGGCATCTGATATCCTCTCGCATTGCGAAACCATAACCGTCCAACTAGTGAAAAGGTTCACAAGTTTTTGTCGATTTCGCCTTAGCGATGCCCGGACCTTTTCAGCTATTCGCGGTAATATCGGCCAACTGGGATGCAACACACCGGCTGCACTGCCGGTCCGCCTTTTGCGGCTGAGACAGACCGTCAAGCCTAGCAATATCGATCAAGGTCGCGGTACATGTGTTTCGGCAGGCGAATTTCGTCCCGCCAGCCCTGACAATTGCTGTGCTCACCTGTCTACGCAGCGAGTGGGCATGCGGCGGAGCTTTGATTAAACGTTATTCTTCAGGATCAATTTGGTATTTGCGAGGGACCTCTCGGGAGATTAAGCTTCGCTTAGCTGCCATCAAAATCTCCAGTTCCACGCACGAGGGACCGAACTTGCTATATATTCTAGTGGCGTCCGCATCTGTCAGATCGTACCGCTCCCGAAATTCCTCTAAACTACAGTTTTCTCCACGGGCAACCCTCTTAAGTTTGAAATTATCGGCCATCGTCTAGCGCTCTTCCCTTAGCCCCTACCTGATCCCTTCGATATGGCATTCTATTCACATTAGACCATATCGCTATCGCGCTCTCGAAAGATTTGAGAGAAATCAACAAGGCCTACTCCTTGCGCCGCTCTGGGAGTTGCCGAACGGGAATTTCGAAGCACCGTACACAAAAACCATAGATGCAGGCTGCAGTGCCAAGCTCCAGCAGCTCTTCGCAGTGAAAACAGCTGGCTCGAGGAGGTCCCTTGGAGGGATGCCGAAACGGTATCACGTTGCCTTTAAAGGTTGCGTTTTGAATTGCCATGTTCGCATAACGGGTTAAGGGCGGAAAGGTTCTAGTCCCATTTGGTACGAATAAGACGAGAAGCCACATTTTCACTTACGGCTGCATAACGAATTTTCCGTCTCTCCAGTCCTAAGACTGTTCCATATGCGTCGGAGTATATCTCTGGCCGGCTTCGGTGGCATTTCCTATGGACTAGCCAAGACGAATCAGGGAGTGGTGAGCTCATCGAGTTGAGCATCAGGACTTGCCCATGAGTTACGATTGGGACGGAAAACACACCCGTCGGATGCGATATGCAAAAGCCATTACATTCATTTGCCTAATAACGGCTTTGCTTTGCTCGCATATGTTCCCGGCCTAGCAGCAATCGTCTATTGAAGGCGACCGCTGGACGGCTGTCTGGGCTTGATCCCAGTTTGAACACACGACCTAAGTCACGAACACCCTGGAACTCTAGACGTCGAGCTGTGTTCGATAGATGGAGCAACCTTGATGAACGAAGCTGTAGGTGGGAGAGTGATATGTCTAATGCAAACCAAGCGGGTTCTAAGTCTGGCGAAAATAACGGCACTACAGAAAACCACTTCGGTCAGTCCGTAGAGAGCCACGCCCAGATCGCCGATGCGCAGAAGATCGCAACCGGAACATCGCCTGGGGAATTGCTGAATATCTACCGTCTGGAACCGCTCACCTCCCCTTTGGACTTGTCACGGGCGAACGCGCCGTCCTCAGGAATTGTTACTGTCGCCGCCCGTACTGCTGGCGATGCGCGCATCGTAGCTGCTGGCTCCGAGCTCGATTTTCAGGAAATCGATGCGGCCCCGGCTGGGGATGTATCAACCCGGCATGCAAGCGTGTTTCGAGATGATAAATCTTACACTGTTATCGAAGTTGAACGTGGACGAACTGATTTGCAACGCGGCGTGATAGAGGGCAGCGTCTCAGTCGATGTCATCAAGCCTGCAAATCTCTGAAAGTCTGCCGTCCGATCGCTTAATTTCGTAAGCGATCATTCCAAGCGTTTTTGACGCGAAACTTTCCGCTAAAGCATCCGCGCCGCACGCCCGGTACGCCTCGTCGCACTATTGTAATAGCTCGACGCCTGCTGGACCGAGCGATGCCGCGACTGCTCCATCGCCTCGGGCAGGGGAATGCCGCGGTTGGCGGCCTCCGTCAGATACCCCGACCTCAGCCCGTGCGCCGAAAACTCCCCACTCTCCAACCCCGCCATCACCGCCCGCTGTTTAAGAATCGCATTGACCGACTGCGGATCAATCGCCCGTTTCGACACCGTTCCCCAGCGCCCAATCCCCCGAAACACGCTCCCCTTGTCGATTTTGGCCGCCACCATCCAGGTATTCAGTGCCTCGACCGGCCGGCCGGTGAGATAGACGACGTCGTCTTCTTCGCCGGTGGTGGTTTTCGTGCGGCCGAGATGGATCGCAAGCGAGGGGAGGGGAGGGCCGTCGGTCCTGTCGATCGGCGCCTCGGGGCTCAGTTGCTCCACACGAAGGCCGGCGATTTCGCTGCGCCGGCGACCGCCGGAGGCAAAGGCGACCATCAGGATCGCCCGGTCGCGCAGATCGCGCAGACTGTCGGTTGAACAGGTCGCCAGCAGTTTTGCCAAAATATCGCCGGTGATCGCCTTGGCGCTCTTTCTGCGCCGGGTTCTTGGAACGGCGCGCACAGCAAGTCGAAGGGCAGATTTAAGGGCGGGGGAGGCGAAGGCGCCAGCGAAACCGCGCCATTTGGTCAGCGTCGACCAGTTCGCCAGCCGCCGGCGCACGGTGGCCGGCGCGTGCGGGCCGACCGATTTCAAGAACTTTTGGCTCCGAAGCTTTTCATCAACCTCGGCCGGCATGCCATGGCCGGCTTCGGTTTCGCGGTACTGCGGATCCCAGAGGTGATGCGCAACAAACTTCAACAGCAGCGCTTCAGGCGCCGGCCAAGGGAGGGATTTTTGGGTGGCTGCTAGGCCCCAGGCTTCGAGATAAGCGAGATCAGACGTGAGCGCGCGCAAAGTGTTGGGGCCCATGCCCTGGTTGACCAGATGGCGCAGCGTCTCGACATCCTGATCGCTCAGAAGTTCAGCGAGCTCGTCGCGGCGTTCCAGCGGCAGGACGGAGGCAATGGTGTCGAGTTCCTGCGCGCGACGCTCGACGGCGGATTTGATCGTGGATGGCGTCAAAGGGGGCTCCGAAACGGTAATCTGTGCGGCGATGGCGCCGTCCACTGGTGCGATTCTAACTGATTTGCAACTCGAGATCAACTACCATCGATAATCACTACTTATCGATGGTTAGAACGCCAACCCCCATAACCCTGCAGTGACGGACACGAACTATCCACTGGTGTCCGTTTAGCAAATCATTTACCATGATTTCAATGTCTTACCATCTCGGCAAAATTCCCATCCAGAGCTTGTTGCGGCCCATATCGGACGCAGGCTCGGCGTTGACCCGTCTCGATGAGCGCATCGCCCGTTCGCCCGTGGGCGAGGGGTTTGTCGAACGCTCGCACTTCACCGACGCCTGCGCCTCGCTGTGGATCGACGGTGAACTCATCCACCTTGAAGACCTCGTCCTCCATGACGCCACGAAGGATATTCGCACGCCGACCCATGAGCTGACAATCGCCCGCGATGTTTTGCGCACCCGCCGACGGATCGCCGCCCAGCAACCAGGCTGGGCATTGTCGGCCGACGGTGTTCGCAGCTTGCGCGGCCAGGCGGCGCCGGTGGCGTCGGATGGCAACGCTGCGAGCAGCAAGGGTGAGCCAGACTCCGACGATCCGGTCGGAGGAGAGCAGGTGGATGAGATCGAAGATGGTGTAAGCCTGCCGGACGTTGACTATGCCGCTATCGACGCGCTGCTTGCTCGTTCGGATGCCGCGATCGAGGACGCGAAGCGCCCCGGCCGTGCCGTGGGCAGCCGTGCTGGCGAAAAAGATCCGCTGGTCTATGATCTCGACTGGGACGAGGACGAGCGGCTGGAGGAATGGCTTTCGGTGGTGCGGCAAGCTGAAAACCTGCCGCCGGTGCTGCAGACGGTGGTCGCCCTCGATGCCTGGAATGATTTGTCCGTGTTGCAGCATGCGCCCTGGCTCGGCCGGCTGCTGTCCGCCTCACTCCTGCGCCAGGCCGGCATTACCACCGGCGCACACCTCGCGGCGCTCAACCTCGGCCTGAAAACTGTCCCCGTCGATCGGCGCCGCCATCGCGATCGCGAAACCCGGTTGCTTGCCATCGTCCACGGTATTTTGGCGGCGGCCGAGAATGGCCTGAAAGAGCATAACCGGCTGGCGCTGGCACGCACCATGATAGAGCGGAAACTGGAGGGCCGACGGGCGTCGTCAAAACTGCCGGGACTGGTCGAGCTGGTCATGTCGCGGCCGCTCGTGTCGGCCGGCATGATCGCCAAGGAACTTGCCGTCACGCCGCGGGCGGCATTGCGGATCGTCGAGGAACTGGGCCTGCGCGAGATGACGGGGAGGGGGAGGTTTCGGGCGTGGGGCGTTCTCTAGTCCTGCTTGCCCGCCCTTCACACTTTTCGATTTGGACATTTCAACATTAAGGAGAGGTCACATGAAAGCGCATACTGAAGAATCTTTAGCTCGTGACTATAACAGCGAGGTGGTTGTTCCGCTTATCTGGCAGCCGCCGCGGTTCGAAAGGGCTGATTGGATGTGGATCAAGAACATTGCACAGTCTGGACCAGGTCAGGATGGCCGAGTCCTCGATGTGAAGATCGGGTCGGGTCCTAGTGCGCGGCGTTTAACATGCGTTCACAGAACCCAACCTAGTCGGAATTTTTCGGTATTTTACCGGCGTTTAACTGATGGCATGATCATGGTGATCGGCCTTGGCGGCCACAATGTCAGCAATAAGCAGTATTCAATCCAATGGGCGGATGGCACGAAAAACCGCATTTCTCTCACGGCAAAGCAAAACACCGGACCCCACTTTCTTGTAAATCCCATCGGCGGAAAATTCGCGTTCCTGACGCTTGATACTTTGCTCAATCAAGAATGTCTCGCTGCTGAGGATATTCATTGAATGGAAAAGTCGTAGATGCGTTTTGGAGTCTGCGGTCGAACGATCAGAGGTCTGATGAGGCGATGACAGTCTACTTTCTAACCGAACTCGAAAACAGCTTGGCGGGTCGGCTTTACGTGAAAATCGGCCGATCTCAATCGCTGAAGCGCCGACTTTCCAACATGCAGACATCGAACAGACGAGAACTGGCTTTGATGGGGGAAATCCGGACTGTATCGGCCTCCGAAGATAGTCTAATTGAACAGCGGTTGCATGTCATATTCGAACAAAAGATGGATCGAGGGGAATGGTTTTTTCTTTCGATCGAAGACGTCATTTCGGGCTTGAAGCTATATTCTTCACGGGCCTTTATCGCGACAGCCGGGGACCCCTTTGAAATCGTTTCATCTGATCGCGACGCCATTCCAGAATTTGCAAGTCCCTGGATGTGGGGAGATGTCGATAGTTTCGAGTTTTGCCCGAGCTGTGGTTGGGCTGGTGGATGGACTTACAGTGAAAACCATGGCGGAAACGTGTGTCTAGAGTGCGGTGACTCGGAGCATTTTTACAATGCACCTGAGCCGTAGGCCTTCGGCCGCATAAATATCTCGCTCACCAGCACGTTGGCTTATTGGCAGGAATTCGAAAATGAAGCGGATGAAGAGAAACCCAGCCAAGTTTGATGCCATCGAGCTGTATACCGCTGTTGGGCGCGACTTAGGATACAAGCTGAACGCGGAAGGTGATTTGCAGAGCTTCCTCGACACTGTGAAAAGCTCTCTCCAGGCGTCACAAACAAATCCGCTTTTGCTTCACGGAAAGCGAGTAGAGGCACTTTTCGCCCACGTCGCTGGAGCGCTGGGGAAGTGCAGGTTGATAAAGCAAGAGGACGCAGGTGCGGTTTTTGTAACCTCAGGGAACCTGATAGTTCCCGATTACAGGCTCGTTCTCAGCGACGGCATGGCAATGATGGTGGAGGTTAAAAACTTCCACATGAAGTCCTTCGACAGAGTCTTTTCGGTGCCCGTGAAAACTATGCAGGGGTTAGAGCAATACGCGGACCTCAACGGCCTCCCATTAAAAATCGCGGTCTATTTCTCGGTCCCAAATATGTGGGTGCTACTCCCAAAGAGCGCGTTCACCAGGCTGGGAAAGCATTTTACGGTGACTTTTGCTCATGCGATGGCGCTGAATGAAATGGCCTTATTGGGCGACCGCACTATTGCAACTCTTCCTCGACTTTCCGTAGAATTTCGCACGACCCCCGATCTCGCGATGCAGCCCGATGAGAATTCTGAAGTTGTTTTCACCATTAAGTCGATGAGGTTCGAATGCGGTCACGCTGAAATTTTGGGCGACGATGCCCGCGAGATCGCTTTCTATTTGATGCGCTACGGCAGATGGCCAGCGGATGCATCAGAGGTTGTTTTTGAAGAGGGGAAGGTCGCCGCGCTCCGCTTCGTCTTCAAGCCAGAACAAACGCACGAAAATCAAGACTGCGAGACCATTGGCTGTCTCAGCCAAATGGTCAGCAGCGCCTATCGCGAGCTCACAGTCGATGACAGGGGCATTGTGTCTCTCGATGTCAGGCTTGATCCGGAGGCGTTTACACTTCAAATACCCGCAGATTTCCGGAACAATACATTGCCGCTCTGGCAATTCATTCTCCAGCCAAATCCGAACTTTGGAAAGCTTGATGGCTCGTCGGTCGAAGAAAAGTAGAAAGCTCTAATATGAGCATCACAATCTCACTGGGTTTTAGCGAAGGGGAATTTGCAGAGGCTCTTTCTCTCAAAGTTTTGACGGTCGGCGTTAGACCCGTGGATGCCGTTGAGCATCTTCTGGCACAGACACTTGCCGAAAATCTATCTGAGACCGAAGCATTGGCACTGCGCAAGGCGCCGTCAGTGAAGCTCCACTCGATGTATTTCAAAGAGCGCTGCGCCTCTTTGGCACAGCTCGCACGAGACGGATACGCGACATGGTATCTCGAACTGTCATTCTCGACGGCGGGGATGCGATATAGTCGAGAGCGCTAAAATTGAGGGAAGGGGGCTTGAGCTCAACCCCATCAACTACGGCCCTGCCGGAATGATTTACCATCGGCTCTGGTCGAAGAAGCTGAAGACGCAGACGAACCATATCTTACGTCTCAACCACCTAACAATCCCACCCGTCATTTTTGCTGAAACTGCGAAGGCCATCGCGAAAATTCCACCTCCCGAGCAACCGTTTATCGCAAACCCACGGCCCGGTCCTCGATCTCGTGGATTCGAGTTGGGCATGGAGGGCTTTGAGTTCGTGTCGTTCGACCACATCGTAAGCGGTGATCGCCACTTTTGCTCCTGTGCAAGGTCGGCTCATGCGAGAATGATGCTGGAAGCAACACGTTTAACCTCCAGCTACTCCAGTGACTCTTGGCCGCATCAGATCATTCGCCTGTTGTCCGAGGCCAATTATAAGGAAGAGGTCTGCCACCTCTGTGTTGCCGATCGTGCAGGACCGGAAGCGGCTGCCTATCTCTACGGTGACGCGATGCAAGAATTCGTCGCTCCCTATGTTGACCAGTTGATGCTGACACATGGCGTGGACAAACCCACTGCGCGTTCAGAGGTCCAACATACCCTTGGCCTCAGTCGGTGGGTCAGAGAGGCGGAAATGCATCGCCTGGCCAAAAAACTATTCCCCAAACATTTGGTTTTGCGGGAGGCGTCCCCTTCATGGCTAGGGCGTCAACGGTTGGACGTGTACCTCCCGGCCATTGGTCTTGCACTAGAGCATCAAGGAGAGCAGCACTTCAAAGCAGTTGGCGCTTTCGGGGGTGAGGAAGCTCTGCAGCGCAATTTGGAACGAGATGCTTTGAAGCGACTCCTGTGCGAGCAAAACGCAGTTCAACTGATTGAAATAAAGTTTGACGAGCCGCTGACATTGCCAATGTTGCGGCAGAGGCTCCGGTGTTTCATCGGGGCAATCTAGATGGGCAGAGCGACCGTTTAGATGGAGCGCAACTGGCCGCTTTGGCATTTAGGGAGTGCAGATCAATTGACCATAAAACCCATCGACAGAGTTCTGATACCCGACCAACGCTTTGCGCATTTGGCGGTGTTAGATGCCGAAGGCTTCCGACCGATGGGCTTTGACGACCACTATTCATCCATTTCGCGTATAACTATCGGCGAAATGACGCCGATCGATGTTTTAAATGCATTTGATCGGGCCCGAAATGTCATGATTTATGCGTTCTTTGAGTACGATCTTTTCGTAGTCGGGGAAGTCCAAGCGTTTGGTGCTCTCGAGCTTGCCCTGAAGCATCGGCTTAATGGGCATGGTGGCTCAGCCAAAGGGACGCTGCGAAATCTTACCGAGCGGGCCAGAAAGCAGGGCATCCTGCCGGCTGAAGTAAAAGCAACCCACGGATGCGTCGATCCTATAAGCGCTTTAATCGGCCTGCGTAACGAGCTGTCGCACGGGACGTCCGCCGTGCACAGTCCGGGTATGGCTCTTCCGATCTTGGAAGCCTGCGCACATTGGATCGACCACATACAGCCGACGTAGTGACGCGGTCAGAAAAATCGTATTCCGAATTATCGACGCCCACTAAGGCCCTTGAACACGGGGAATGTTATCGACAGTTGCCAGAATGAGTGCCGGCGAGAATAGTACAATTCTACAGCACGAGGGAACTGAGCTGAGTTCATGCTTCAGGTGTTGCCCACGACCGTCGCGGCTGTTTTGTCCGTAAAAGTGTGGTGCCCTCCCAGCAATACGTGATGGCACCTCCAGTTCGGTGCTAATTCCCCCTATAATATGGAATAAGTGGTGGGTTTTCCGGGTCATTTGGTTTCATGTGCCTTGAAATAATATCAATCCCTGATTCTGCCGGGGGCGGCGCAAATTCCTTGTCAATCAGGATGATCTGAGTCTGCGACAACTCGCCCACGCTCAGCTCATAGATCATGTCATAGAAGCTATCGAACTGCTCACGGTTCTCCCGCTCACTGATATTTTTCATGGGGGAATCAATAATGAGCATTTCCAGAAGCGGAGCCTCAAGTTGCACTGCCAAACGGTGAATGGCGATGGCAAAACAACATTTAAACAGCGTCTTCTTTCCGCCGCTGCTAAGTGTGGTGAAAGAGGTTTCGGTTTGGTCGCGTACTTCATTGCCGCGGATAATGGGAAAGAAGTCTGTTTTTGGTATTTCAACCTCGTCGGTCGCTGAGATACCAGGCACCTTGGCGCGAAGCAGGTACTCAAGGAAGTAGCCCTTCAAAAGATCGAGGTTAGTATCGTCTTCTTCCGCGGCAGCTTTGGCGTCCTTCCACGAAGCACGAAGCAATGCTTCCCGCTCATAGGCTTGGCCAAGAAGCTGAGCCTGCTGTTCTAAGAGCCGTGGGAAGCGCTCAAGGGAAGCAAGACCCTCGACTTCCTGCAAGACGGCAGCGCGCTCCCGTTCAAGCGTGATTACGTTGGACAAATAGGCAGAGTCATACTCCGCCATGGCTTCATTGCGCTCTCGCTCAATGACATTTTTGCGAGCCGAGATTGCCGACCGCTCCCTGGTCAACGTTTCGAGCGCAGCATCATGGCGGGTGATGACGTCACGGAGTTCGGACGTTCGAGCTTTGAGATCTTTATCAATAATTGCTTCCTCCGCGCCCGCAACTATTTCGATGTCATCAACCTGTCCGCAAACATGACATAAATGGGTGTCGCAATCCGGCAGCAGCTGAGTACAGCGCGGGCAGGCCTCGAATTTTACGCCGCCCAACACCGCGCGCGCCGACAGGGAGCGCTTGAACTTCACCGCCAAAGTCTCAAGTTCGTGAAGATGGCGCTTGTCTTGCTCTGCCTTTTGACGCACCTCGAACTGAGCTTGCTCGTTGTCGGCGAGTTGTTTGCTTAGGGTTATCGCGGTGCTGCGGAGCTCGTCAGCAGCATGTGCCGTGGTCGACTGTTGACCTTGAGAGGCTCGCATCTGAAGAATATTGCGGCCTATCACCTCCGCCCGGGAAACGAGTTCCTCGCGGCGTCGCCCGATTTCTAGTTCGGTTTCAATCCCTACCTGCTTGAGAGCATTTCGGAGACTCTCCATCGTTCCCGCTATACCGAGCCGCTCACCACGGACACGATCGAGTTCAGCCTCTATCTCGGCGACACGTTCATCGTGAAAGCCAATCACATAGCGTAGAACGTCGCGGCTCTTGAGCTGTCTAAACGTGTCAGCGCCGCGCTCAAGATAAAAAAACGAGCTGTCGATTTCATCCTGGTCGAGATAGCAGTACCAAAGAAGGTCGCGCAAGGAGAGACGCTCAATGTCCGAGTCTGCCTTCTTCTTACTCTTTCGCACGCGCGGAGGCTTAAGCCCGGACAAATAAAAGACTAGGTCGGAGAGGTTTTCGACCTCGGTTCCAGGCAACACTTCGCCGCCGGCCCGACGTGATGGAACAATCAACTGATAGGCATCGTCTCCAATGCCCCAACTGGCCAGGACATTGTCGGCGTCGCGCTCTCGTTCAATCGACAACACCGCGTTGTTGAGCTCGACTTCCAAACGGGCTCCGACGAACTCGCTCTGCATGGCCGGTGAAAGTTCGACATTGCCTCCCAAACAGTAGTCAATCATTTTCGCGATCGAGCTTTTGCCAGCGCCCATCTGGCCCCAGAAGTAGGTGACGTTGTGAAATGGCAACGTCACTTCCTCCCTTCTAAGCTGGAGCGTCAGTGACCGGAGTCGAAACTTCATAGGCTCGACCTTTTGTTTTGGAAACTATGCGTTCTCATGGCTCTAAGTGCTTCCCCCATTTCATGTCGACGATTTCCGGGATCGTTTCGTAGACAAAGTTCTTGAGACGCGTGGCAGTCATGCTGCCGACTGCATTGATCGTGAGATCACTTCTCCGGACCAAGTCGGTGTTTAGCGGATCCTGCCGCAGTTGTTCCGCCAGTTTCCTTCCATCGTCGGTCAATCCGATCTCGACTGTATTGCCCTTCACACCGAGGGTCAGAAGTCTTCGCGCGTGTAAAAGCCCGAGCCAGCGGCGATAACGCGCGTCCCAGGGTCCGTAGCGAAATCTGATCATTTTCGTTTCAATTGACGTTCGCTCGCGCGGTAAAACGCCGACCGCCCGGGAGTCCTTCTCAAGTCGACGAAGCACGCGCTCCAGACTTGTCGGGTATCTCAGCAAATAATCAAGTTTGGCGAGCTTGGTTATACCCTCAACAGCCTTTGCTTTGGTCTCTGCGGTCTTTTTCTTGGCATCGGCGCTGCCGAGGAGCAAAAGGAGGCGGCATAAATGCAAATCGTCATTGTTCTCCACGACAGCCATTGCGCTAAGGAGGCGGAGGCTCATTCCGTAACCTCCTGACTGATTTGAAATCGCGGACTCCACCACACCCGACATTCGCTGGTGAATAAGCCAGCAACCCCAATCAAGGATTCATAGTTATGATGACCAATTTGATCAGCGCGATCCTTTGCCGCCGTCTTAAGCGCGTCCTGAACTGCCACGAGCATAGCCGGGCCAAAGACAGAACTATCCGACCGATGTCGCAGGTGTGCTTCACTGCATGCGCCCAGAACGACATTCTCAATCTGCGTCTGGAGCGCTGGATACCGTTCCGGCCGGCGAACGATATCCTCCATTATATTGTACTCGGCAGCGCGTTCGCGCACTCGCATATAGTCAATCTCGTCTTCAAGCCCCCCGTGCTTGAGTTTTTGCTCGAGCACGGTTCCGTGTCGGATCGAACCCAATCCCAACACTGGAGACCCCGGAAAGAAATGCGCCGGTCTGCCGTTTTGAGTGTTTGGTGGTTGAAGTATCTGGGTTGGTGAAAGACGCTTTGCACTCACACGAATGTCTGTTTCCTGTTGGAAAACCGTGCCGGCGAGATGACGAACAGCGTCTGTGACCTGAAGCGAAGACGCCCTGTGAACAATAGCGGCGATGTCATCGCGATGCTCGTTTAACGTCGCCGCAGCTAGTGTATCGAAGCCGTCCAGGCTCGCGAGATGCTCGTTTGAAACTGCCGCCTCAATCTCGCGTTTACCGGGTCCGAGAATGATTTCTACACGTTGCAATGTCGCGAACAGCTGTTCAGCCGAGCACCCACACTCTGCCCGGAGCGCATCAAACGGCTTCTTGAACGGAGGCTGGATAGCGTCCGCATTCGAATTTGAACTGATGTGTCGAAGAAGAAGGGCCGGGCAGCGTCCCCGTTTAACGTCGTCTTTGCTCCCGGGAGTGACGCTATCGCACTCAGTATTGGAGACGAAGAAAAAGGTGCCGGCCTTCTTACCAAGCTTGGAATGTAAATCCACAAAGCGCCCGATCGATTTGATCAGGGCGTCATCTGTTGTGCGCCAAGCACCATTCTCCGGTCGCTGAGTTTTTACCTGATAGCCGTCGAACATCCCATCGGTTTTTTCGCACAGAAAATCCTCAAAGTGCTCGCAATAGATATTTGAATAAGGTCTCGTCCCTTTTGCCGCAGCTATCAGCAGTATAACGCCGTAAAGATGTTGGTAGCGGAAATTCTGTTGCGTGGCGTCACCGGGGTCGCTTCCATCAAAAAGCGTTGTAGGATCGATGTTTATAGTTGACCCAGCCATATCTATTTCCGGTTGATTAAGCCCTCATCGGTGCAAACCTAGGTCGGAAGTTTGATTGGCGCTAGCGATTTACGCGAGCTACGCGAAATTTCAGCCATTTGACCTCTCTCTCCGCGATGGTGATTGAGTTAAGGCTGATTTGTGGTGCGCCCGTCTAAATCTATCGGTGGAAGTAGGACCCTTAGGGAGCTTTGAAATAGCTGGAAGTCCCGGGCTACAAGCGGTACCTCGATGATCGGATGCGAGGAGATGAGTATGAAATCAGGACAACCGCAACCAGGTAGTCAGTATGGCAATTGGACGCTGATGACGCGGATCGATGGCGGAGGCAATGCAGACGTATGGATCGGTCGCAATTCTGACCGCCGAACCGTCGCGGCGATAAAGATACTCCATAATCTTGGCAACGAGCCCCTTTCCAGGTTTCACAACGAGATCACCGCTCTACGGGAACTTGGTAGCCTGGAAGGAATCGTGCCTATACTGGAATATGAGTTTCCGGAGGCCAAAGGTTCTCGTCCTTGGTACGCGATGCCGATGGCCAAAAGCAGCGAGGCCTTCTTAAGGAATGCAGACGCAAAGGCGATCGTCAGCGAATTCGTGCGCCTGGGTGAGACCCTCGCGGTGCTTCATGCAAAGAAATTCGCGCACCGAGACATAAAACCGCAGAACCTTCTCGCTTTGAATGGTCGCCTATGCTTCTCGGATTTCGGTCTTGTCAAGTATCCAGACCTATCTCCCATTACACCGGAAAGGCGCGATGTCGGTGCCAAATTCACCATGGCGCCGGAAATGCGCAGAGAAGCAGCAGAGGCGGATGGGCTGCCTGCGGACGTCTTTTCCTTTGCCAAGACGCTTTGGATTTTTTTGACCGGTAAGCCTCTAAGCTTCGATGGTCCGTATGCTGCGGATGCGAGCGTGGGGTTGAAAAACTACATGCCTGGACAGTACACGACAACATTGGATGTCCTGCTGAGCGAATGCACCCAGCATGATCCCGTTGCTCGACCCAAAATCGAGGAGGTTGTCGAGAGGCTTCAGTATTGGCTGCGAGTGATCGATGATAATGCTCTAAAAAATGCGAACCAATGGGCCGAGTTTGCCCAGATGTTTTTCCCTCAGCAAACTCCTGAACAAGCGGTTTGGACAGACCTTGATGCAATCGTAGATATTCTCAACGAGATCGGCCGGGTACCTGGCCTGAACCACATGTTTTTTCCAAGTGGAGGGGGCATGACGATCGAGGAAGTGAGACGTGCCCCGGAGCCTGGTTTCATAGAGCTCCACACGGGATATGTAACGTTGCTCAAACCAGCGAAGCTGTCGTTCGTCTCTTTCAGGCAAGATCCGAAATGGGACTATCTTCGTCTCGAAGCTGCCCCTGTCGATCCGACCGGCTACTACGAAGTCGAGGCTGAGGACTATTATGAATATCTGTCAGAGTTGAATCCGGCGCAATATGCACACCCTGATGTCGTTGAATATCGAGAAGAACATGAACGCGTACTACCGTCGGGCTCAAGAAGTATCACCCGCTACCTCAGGGGAAGCTTCGTGTTTTTTAGCACGAGCTCCCCATACAATCAGGACACCTCCACCTATGATGCTCGCCACGAAAAGATGAGCGAGGATGAATTCAGGGTGTATATGAGGCGGAATGCCACCAGAATGCGCAGTTGATCGCGGAAGTGAAACTGGACGAGGCATTCTGCCAAATAAGTTGAAACCTGTTCTGTGGCCTACGGCCACGGAAATTGATAACTGGAGACCGCCACAGGGCAGCTTTCCATACGAGAATTCCTTGGTAGATTGCCCCTATGACCAATCCCGCCCGACTTGCTGCAATGCTTCGCTTTCATCTCAGCGAGCTGTCGCCTCAAAACGCCCATCATCAGTTCGAGCATCTGGCTCGGCACCTCGCCCGAGCGCGCCTTTACAGCAACATACTCCCAGCCACCGGGCCAGTAAGCGCTGGCGGCGACGGCGGCAAGGATTTCGAGACGTTCCGGACCTATGTTGCTATCAACCAAGATCCAGGATCGACGTTTGCGGGTCGAGCCTCGGGCGAGCGCGTCGTCGCGTTCGCCTGCACACTGGAAAAGAAAATTGAGGCCAAGATCAGGGGAGACATGAGGACGATCGCTGCGGGAGGCGGCGTTGATGAGTTGGTGGTTCTCTGTGAAGCGAACCTTCCTGTAGGCAGGCGCAATAAGCTTACCACTGAAGCAAAGATCACGGGCTTCGATTTGCGGATATTCGATGGTAACGCCCTCTCAGAGTGGCTAGCGGAACCGGACCTTTTCTGGATCGCGGAAGAATATCTCAAGGTGCCCGCCGAGCTTTTCCCAGTCATCAACCGGGACGATGGCTATCAGCGGCACAAGCAAGATTGGGTCAGCCGCGTGGTACTTCCGGTCAGCATGGCCGATTTCGTCGCGGTCAAGGCTGGACTACGCAAAGCTACCTTCGATCCGGACACGCGCCCGGATCTTGGCTTCTGGCTCAGCAAAATGGAAGGCTTCATTGGTGAACACACGCCACGTAGCCTTCTACGATCGGCCATATATGAAGTAGCAGTTGCGAACCTACATGGGCGAAATGATCTGACAGACCAGAGAGATCGGTTGACCGACTATTTTGGCGACCACGACGATTTCTTCGCGATCGGTGATTTAACTAACGCTACGACCCTTTTGACCTATACCTTTGGTGCGTTTTGGCTCGGCAATTATCGTGCAGACGACGCGGCTATTTATGAATGGCGGAGTAAGATTGAGCAAACCTTGGAGGCCTGTTTAGCCGCCGCCATGGGACCGGGGCAGCGCGCCGGGTACCTCAATATTTTGGGCATGCTCGAGCTGTTGCCGGAGGCATCCGGCAAAGCGCCTGACCTCACTGCTGCATTGCGACGATGGCAGAGCATGCTCGATTACGCTGGGGAGGCACGCCTATTCCCACTTGAGTCGTTTGCCGACTACATAGTCAAAATGGTCGGCTTTTACGGAAGCGACAAAGGCTTGGAAGATTTAGCGAACAGAGTCGAGGACATGCTCGCGTTGCGAATTGGCTCTGCTGCAGCTGGAAGGAAAGCTGTTGACCGGGCTTTGTCGCTAATCGAGCGGGAGGAGGCAACGGCGGCGATACGCACGCTTCATGCGGCAAAGGCGAAATGGTTTTCAGGAGAGATGATCGAAGCAGTGGTTCGCGTCCTCCTTCTTTTGTCAGAGCAATACTGCCGCCTTGGCCTGACCTATGCCGGCAAATACCATGCAATGGTTGGAGCATTTTTGGCTCGCTATGAGCCGCACGGTGAGATGCGTCAGCTTGAGCCCGAGTGTTTGGTCGCGCTCATCGATGCCGAGCAGGCGGCCGGCAACTCATTAGGGTTTCTCCAGCTTTTCCCACTCTATCTCGAAAGCCATGTGCGCCACGACGATCGGCCGTTAGACCTTGAACGACATTCCGAACTGGCGCAGAACCTGGGACAACTTGCCGCTTTGCTTGGATTTCTGGAAAGGGGGAACCGGAGCGCTCGGGCGGCCATCACTCCGACGATTTCGCAGTGGCCGGAACCGATCAAAAGGCCCCTTCTAGACGCTGCGGGGGCCAAGGATGGGTTTTGGATGAACGGCTCCTGGGAAGAGGCTTGGGCAGAGCTGGAGGAAGCACTTTTTGATCGCCCCTTCGGCGACCTTGGTCGAAAGAGATGCGTTCGCTGGAAAGCTCTTGGTCTTAGCTGGTCCTGTCGCTTTTCCAACGACTATCTCACGACCCCACATGCTGAACAGGTGATCAGCGAACTGCAACTCATAGCGTGCGCGTTGGCAGGCAAGGATTTGGGGCTCGTACCTTGTTCTGTCGACCTGTACGTCTCCATCACCGCGAGCGCTGAGGAAAGGATAGCGGTCGCGGGCCCAACGCCCGAAGATCGATCGTTGCATATCTCGGTATCGGCAGCTGACCGTTGTCCCGATCAGTCCTTCGATACAATGATTGTTTTTGCAACCGCTATGCGTGCCTGCTCGGTCCTAGATGACGAGGTTCTGATGAGCGCCTTTGATCAAAGTTCTCTTGAGGCAATGTTTGTAGGGCGGCCTTACAGCGAGCTCTACCGTGAGTTCCTGCCTTCGGATATCTTCGATGAATGTACACGACTCACTGCCTCGGCACTTGATCCGGACAGGTCATTCGAATGTCGAGCAGGGAACAGAGTTGAGTGGTTTGAAGGGCCTGGCCCGAATTTCGATCAAGCGCGTGCGGAAGAAGATGTTCGAAGGCGATATGACTGGGCGCGTCGAGCACTTAGATTTACGCTCGAAGAAGCGATGCAAGACCGAGAATTCTTAAAGCGCCTAATGAGCATGCATGAAGAGGGTAAGGCCGATTGGGAGATCCTAAGTGTGCTAAACAATATCGCTGTGGCGGCGAGGGGATTTTCTCCAGATAAGATGACGCCAGAAAACCGTGAGCTGGCTCTTCGTGCAATGGAGTTTGTCGAGCAGCCAGGCGATGCTTTGCCCGTTGAAACATTTTCCGAACAGAAAATCGATGCCTACTCGAATGTTTACATAGGAGCTTTTGCTGGGAGCTGGGAGCTCAATTGGCCCGATTGCGCGACGTTTGCTGAAATGGAGCAGTTTCTCAAGGCGCGTTATGGGCTGCGGACTGTCGATCAACCGCATGACATGAAACTGGACTGGGACGGCATCCGAAAAACCTTGGCGCAAGGATAGGTGTCCCAAGGTCCGAAACTAACTGACATTTTTACCCGGTAGATATTAAGACCGGTAAATAACAAAGGTCTTAGGGACATAATGGCGGCAGAGAAGACACCAAAACTACTGTTCAAATATCGCGCATTCAGCCCGCGCCTCCTCGATATGTTGGTGGCCGATGAACTGTACTATTCAGACCCCGTTGACTTCAATGACCCACTCGACTGCCGCCCAACTCTCGATGCGAACCTCCCCAACGATCAGCTTGAGCAGGTTCTTGGCCGTCTGCGCGAGGCGCGAGTTCTGGCGGAAATGCAGGCGGCGGCGAAATCCCTCAAATATCGTGGGCCTCGAACCATCGAGCATATAGCGCGACATAGTCAGAAGGATGCCGCCCGACTGCTCGATGACATCCGCTATCACGCAACCGACCCCAGTTATGAGGTCGACGATCCCTTGCATTGGATACTGCGACAGTATCTCGAAGAGGAACTCCTGCGCCGCTACGACCGTGGCATCGTTTCATTCGGCGTCCGAGTCACATGCCCGTTGATGTGGAGTCATTATGGCGATCAGCACAACGGGATTTGTGCCGGCTATTCCGTTCCGGCCGGGGCAGAAGCCGACGTTCATAGGATCCGCTACGGAGGCAGTCGCAAGGTGCTGGCCAGCGATATCGCTGTGATGGAGACGGACAACACAGCGCGAGCTCGAGTTGACGAAGCCGTCTTGCTACGCAAGGCCGCAAGTTGGCGTTATGAACGGGAATGGCGCCTCATCGGAAAACGCGGCGCGCAGGATTCGCCACTTGAGCTGGAAGAAATCATCTTCGGCATCCGCTGCAAAACCACTGTCAAGTTCACGATCGTCCAGGCCCTCGCAAACCGGGGACGTCCCGTGCGTTTTTTCGAGATGCGTGAAGTGTCGGGGACGTTTCGCCTGCGTAAGCACACTCTTGACACCGACGAACTCGGAGCCTCTTTGCCCCGGAGATCGCGCTCGATTGTTGAAGCCTTCGAGGATCTGGACAAAGAATGAAAGAAGCCTTCATGGAAGACTTGGGCGGTCAGTCCGTGGCGTGGAGGCCGACACCGGATATGGGTAGGTCGCACCTTGGCTCCGAGCAGCGCTCGCTCCCGGTCAATGCAGTTGCGAGCAAGCGTTGGGTTCGTAGGTGGGTGATCGATGCGTCAGGCTATGCAAAGTTTCGTTTGGAGCGCCTGGAGGCTTTGGATGTGTTTGGCGGGATTGTCGGATTTCAGCATCGCTAGATTACTCAACTTCCATTGGACCGCGGGAAGATTGGCGACTTCGACGAAGGGGAATAGTGCCCAGTCCGGATCGGCGTTCTTGAAGCCAAGCAGGAACGCCTTGTCGTCGGGTGTCAGTGCCGCAGCGATGGCTTCCGAGAGACGTGTGAGCGTCGCCTCATGATTATCATAGCTGAATTCGGCGAAGGACATGCCGGCGAACTGACCGGTGAAGGCCTCCCGACGATCCTTGGGTCTGGGTTTGAGCAGTTCGTTGATCGGACGCCCATGGCCGATCAGGGCGGCGAGAAAGCCGAACCTGACCTCGTCGGTGATACCTTCGGCGTCCAGAAGCAGGTGCACATCGAACAGGTCGCGAGGATGCTGGCGGTCGAGCGCGGCGCAGATCTTCCCGCCGAATAGTTCGCCGTGGGAAACGACGGGGGTCTCCACGAACATCTCAAATTCGTCCTGCACGCGGGCCGTACAGGACATGAGCCGCGTCGGCATGAGATGACCGCGAAGCGTCGGATTGACTTCGATCTTGATCTGAACGCGGCCACGCTGGCAGTGAAGCTTGGCTTCAAGACCGCCTGGCTGGAGGACGAGCGTGACCCGGGTCTTGGCGACGGTCTTCTCAATGCGAGCCCTGATCCGCTGCAGCGCTTCGGAGATCGCGGCCAAGGCGGCGTCTCGTGCGTCGAATGGCAGATAGGTGAGGTCAATGTCGACGGAGAGCCTGGGAAGGTCGCGCTCGAAGAGATTGATCGCCGTTCCGCCTTTGAGAGCGAACACCTTCTCCTCGGCGACGAGGGGAAGGACATCGAGCAGCAACCGCACTTGGTGTCTGTATGCCTCATTCATGGACGGCCAGTTCCTTGGGCACGATCAGGCGATGTTTGGCGATATAGACGCCGCCCTTAACCATCGCTCGGTCTCCGGTCCCCAAGTCAAGCGCGTCCGTGTGCAGATGAGAGAGAACCGGCAGGGAAACCTTGTCCGCCATAAAGAGGAAAAGACGTTTGACCTTAATGGAGGCGCACGCTTCCAGCAGCGACTGCATCAGCGCGGGGCGCAACGTTCGAAGGCCCTCCAGCACCTCAAAGGTCTCCATCAGATCGATCGTTTTCGGGGCCAGGTGCAGACATTCGAGGATGGCGCGCTCGGCTGTCGAGGTTTTCAGCCTGAACCCGCCCATCTCAGTGTCCCGGACCCCGAGATGGGGAGGCAGTAACTGCGTTTGTGTATGCCGAAGATCGACACCCCAATCATGGGTCTTGAACCAGCCGGGCAGAACGCCGCCCGTCTTGGAAAAAAGGAAGACGGTTTCCCGGCCCAGCCGCATGTAATGGGCCGACCCCTGCGATGCGAGAGCGCTCAGGGCGCCGACATGGACCTGCAGATCGAGCTGAGTTTGCAGACTATAGAGGGCGCCTTCCCAAGTTGGGGTCTCGCTAGGCCGCCGAAACACGCCGTTTGCCAGCGGTTCGAGCCAGTGGCTGGAGACGTATTGGCGGGCGAGCTGAGGTGATACGCCCATGCCTTTAAGCCAAGCGCTGGTGGCAACCATTCCGGGGACCCACACATCCAAAAGCGCCCTTAGTTTTTCACCTCGAGATATAGCCATAGTGTATTCCTGGCATAAATTGCACTGTCTATCAATTCGGTAGTTTCAATCTCCTTGGATTTATCGCCAGAGATAGCCCTAAAATATATGCTGGTGATAAATTCTGATGCCGCGATTTAACTTGATAGCCTTCGCGCCTTCGCCGAGCGGCTATGTTTCTCTTTATGTGGCGAAATCTTATGATGCACGACGAACGCCACGGATGCCTATAGTCGACTTTCCGTCTGTCGGCCCCAAATCAGTCGTTCCCGTCACGCCAAGCTCTTGGATTGCCTGATTTTATTTTATATCTTGGAATAGGGGTTACAGGTTCATATCCCATCAAGACCTGAAATCCTGGTTCGAGGTATTGCTCGACAGAGCTGCAGTCAATTCATGGCAGCTTTGCGCCTTCAATTTGGTCGTAAAGGCCACGGTCGCGCGTGCCTGAATGCAGACATCATCTACGCCGCTGCACCATGTCGTCTGTGCGCCAACAGCGGTTACGTAACCGACGCAAAATGATACCTGCGGCAGTGTCCGATAGAGGCTCGATTTTGCTCGGGTGATTCAAAAGAACCAGCGTGAAATCCAGCTAGTGCCTGGCGATCCACATGGGAAACGTCTCCTGTTGGTCTCCCGCTCTAACCGCCTCCACGTAACGCGGCTTCCAAACGTCACCGATAAACGCCTCCATCGTCGTCGGCATTTTCGGGTGACCCTCGTGCTCGTGGAATTTTACGATGCCTTTGTTCAAAGCGTCAGCAGTCAGGGTGTCGTCCTGCCATTTCTCAGCCGTCCCGAACCGCGCCAGAAATTCAGCTTCCACGTCTTTGCGGGTTGTCTCGATGTATCGGTACTCCACTGGCCTGCCGATCTGCTTGCCAATGATCGCGGCCAGTTCGTTCATCGAGACATCTTGCGAGCCGACCTCGAGACAAACGCGGTGTCTGCTCGTCGGGTTGGTCAGTTCTTTCGCTGCCAGCCCTGCTATGTCATCGGTCGCCACCCAAGGCATCTTTAGATCAGGTTTGCAGAACCAGGCGATCCGACCGTACTTGGCAACCGGCCCCGTCCACGCCGACACGTTTTCCATGAACCAAGCGGCGCGCAGGTGGACCAAATTGATATTGCCAAGTTCGTTGAGCTTTTGGTCCAGATCGTGGAAGCACTCGAAATGACCCGTCTTCGCCTTCACATCAGAACCCATGGCCGTCAGACTTACCGCCAGTTTGACGGAGGATGTTTCGAGCGCATTGACAAAGCGCTGGGCAACAGCAGGGTAGTGCCCCCCGATGTTGTTCCAATCGGTCTTCACCATCAGGAACGCGGCATCTGCACCCTGGAAAAATTGGTCAAGGTCTCCCGCTCCTGTGTCAAAGCTTCCCAGAAATGGCTCTGCTCCGAGTTCGACCAGTGCGTCGAGTGCCGGGCCACCTCTTGACAATGCCCTGACCTGATGCCCGGCGCTCAGCAGGGTCCGGGTCAGCTTGGCGCCAATTCGTCCCGTTGCGCCGACGACAGAAATTCGCATGACAGTCTCCATTCGATTGTTGATCGCAAGATGGTAGACTATTGCAGTAGACACGAATTTGGAGATAATGCCAAATGATCTCTAAATTGGGCCAATCTGCAAACCTGCTGCGTTCCTGCTACGACGTTTTCGATCCCGACTGGTCGGAGCGTCCGGCCTTTGCTGTCCGCCTCGACTTCAGTGACTATGAGGCTGAGGTGCCCCCGCACCAGCACAAGGAAGGTCAGCTCATTTTGGCTCTGCATGGGGCCGTCACATGTAGGACGGAGAACGGTATTTGGATCGTCCCGCCAAACTGCGGGGTCTGGATACCCGGCGGCTTGCCCCACAGCAACCAAGTCACGTCCAACGCACGCCTCTCCTATCTGTTTGTTCAGCCTGAAGCGGCGAAGTTGCCGCAGGAGTGCTGCACTCTGTCTGTGTCGCCGATGCTTCGCGAGATGATTCTCCGACTGGCGGATGTAACGGTCAGTTCTGCTCCGAACGATCATGTCGGCCGAATCGTGCGGGTCTTGCTGGACGAACTCGCACAAATGCCGATACAGGGGCTGGAATTGCCAGCTTCCAGCCATTCCAAAATCGCCGCGATCACCGCTGCCCTGATGGCGGAGCCTAACGACCGTCGCACGCTCGTGGAGTGGGCGGCGTACGTTGCCATGAGCGAGCGATCCTTGAAGCGGTTGATGGTCCAGGAAACGGGACTGACCTTCGGCCGATGGCGGCGGCAACTGCATCTGGTCATCGCGTTGCGTGAACTGGCCAGCGGAGCGACGGTTCAGAGGGTGTCGAGCGACTTGGGGTATGAATCCCCTACCGCTTTCATTGTGATGTTCAAGAAGGCATTGGGCACCACGCCAACGCGGTACTTCGCGAGCTGATTTGCAGAATGGCCAAATTCGGCAGCGCGTCGGCCTTTGCGACACGAGCCATGACCGCAATGGGCCAACTCCGGACCAGCGGCATCGCGCCGTCAATGCAGTCATTATTCAGGTGCTGGCGATCCCTGCGTTGCCGACGAAGTTTGTTAGTTACAACGGGGAAGAATGCGCGTTGACGCGCGGGTATTGAGCGTCCACTATCCGTTGAGGTTGTGCGTAGTATTTCTGGGGGAAGTGCTAATGGTTGAGACTGATATTACGACCGTGAGCTTACAGGACCGTATCGACGCCGATATCGCGGAGCGAACCCGACTACATCAAAAGGCGATTTCCCGCTTGCAGGCGGCCTCCGATGTCGCTTCCAGCATGTCTGTGTCAGCCATCGCCCGGCCCTTCGTTATGCTCGCAATCGGGGATTCCTGGCACGACTATCCACTATTGAACAATGGCCCTTTCCTTCAACAGACCGACCTGATCTTCCAGCTCCAGAGCTACGGAACGCACCCTGTCACATCCTTGAACTTGGCGCATTTCGGTGACGCATCTACGGACATGATGTCGGTGCCGAAGCAGGAACGCATGATCGCCGCGCTTCGAGACAAGAAAAACTGGCTCGGTGGCAAGCCCCACGGAATACTGGTATCAGCGGGAGGGAATGACGTTGTCGGCCGGTTCGGGGTATTTCTGGATTTCAACGACGGAAAGAGCAGCGGACTCAATCTGCAGCGTTTCAAGAGGGTCCTCGATGTCGTGAAGGACTCTTACCTGACGCTTTTTGATATCCGCGACAAATATGCTCCGGAAATCCCGATATTCGCCCACGATTACGACTTTCCTATCCCTAATAACGTGCATCCCGCGTGCGCCGGACCGTGGCTAAAGCCTGCTCTCGACATCAACCATTGGTCCCAAGCCGACGGCGAGCGTATTGCTAAGGAAGCACTTACACGTTTCGCTTTGCTGCTATCGGGCCTTGCAGGCAATCCCAATTACAATTTTCACCACGTGAAGACGCAAGGCACGCTCGACCGAGACGAATGGGCAAACGAGCTCCATCCAACCTACTTGGGCTTCCGCAAAGTGACCAAGATTTTCTATGACAAGCTAAAAGGATCGGCCGCGCCGGCACCAGCCGTCGAGGTTGCCAGGAAGCGGACATCGAGGAAGCCCGAAGCGGTGGATCCTTCAAAGCTTGACCGTAAGCCGAGTAGCGCCTAGCTGCCGTTCATCCACGTCGGACTTGGGGTAGAAATCAGACTGGCAGGTTTCGGCGGAGGTGAGGTGATCTGATCGGCATTTTTTACGCAATTACTTTAATTGCTAATTCGGTGACCGCCGGCCGTGCGAAGGGCCGCTCCGAAAGCTGACTGTGCGTTGCGAGGAAGACTACCAGCATTGGGATGAATTTTCGCGTAGTGTTCGGCGGCATTCTTTTGTAGATCTGCCATACACTTTCACGCAAACGCCGGTGCAGCTTCCACAAAGCTGGCCGACATAGCTGTTAATGGGAGGTGTGGTGCGCGGAGCGTCACTACATCGGTAACACTTCTTGACTATCTTCGTATCCATTCAGAGGGGCGAGAAAATTGCCGATCAACTATGCTGCCCAGATAAAAGTGCTTCCCGCCGACTCTCTCGAAGATTTCGTGAAGGATTGGTTGGCACAGCGGATCAAGGATTACCACGGTTACGAGCTCTGGCGCGGAACAGGCGATTTGGGGCGCGACGTCACTGGATATACCGACGAGCACCGCATGGAAGGCGAGTGGGATAATTTCCAGTGCAAGCAGTTAAGCCGCACTCTATCCATGCTCAATGTTCTCGTGGAGCTGGGCAAGATATTCATGCACACGGCGGCCGGCGAATATAAGGTGCCTCGGGCCTACGTGTTTGTGGCGCCGCAGGGGGTCCAGCGGGCCGTACAGCAAGCCATAGCCCATCCCAAAAAATTGCAGTCTAAGTTCTTGGATGTGTGGGATGTCGAGATCGCCCACCGATTGGTGGATAACGACAACGTACCGCTTACATCCGAAATCGAGGCTGCAATCATGGCTTTCGACTTTACGAAACTAACTTGGCTGGACGCGGGGCGGCTGGTTGATGACCCTGCCTGCAAAGCCGCTTTGGTCAAATGGTTCGGCGACGACCCAGGTCGCGCTCCCCGCGGCGTGGTACCAGCCGAAATGCAAGACGAGGAGTCGTCTTATATCAGCCAATTGCTGCTTCTATACGCTGCAAAAGGCCCCAGCACATATCCGGATGCCGCGTCTGCCGCAGTTAGCCCCGAATACGGACGCCACTTCACCGACCAGCGGACGCGATTCTTCGACGCCGAAGCCTTCGATCGATTTTACCGCGACTCGACGCCTGCGGATTATCTCGTGACTTTCAAGGACGAGATCTATCTTGGTGTCGTCGATGTCCATGGCGAACCCCACGCCGACGGTCTTGTCAAACTATCCCAAGTCATGAAACACGCTGGCGTTCTTCAAGCTTCGGGGATCTTGGGCAAGCATGCAGGCCCCCAAGTCAAACAAGGGACCTGCCATCAATTTGCAAACGAAAGGCGTCTGCCTTGGCATCCATAAGCGAAGGCAGAAGACAGACCCATCCTTTCAACAGCACCCTTGAGACGGGCATCCGCGCCCTCGTTGTGCTCGATGCCATGTATCCAAGACGCTGTGACTTGATGGAAATGACGTGGCTCGACCATCTCGTGGTGCATACCGGCGACCTCGATGGCGACGATGTGCCTAAGAGCCTGCATCCCGACCTTCCCAACAGGGTAGGTGAATTGCTGGTCCGGCGCCCGCTCGTCGAGCGAAGCCTGCGACTGATGCAGCAAGTTCACCTGATAGAGGTGTTCGACACAGAATCGGGCGTCGAATTCTCCGCCGGCGAAGACGCTCCTAGCTATCTTGAGCTGTTACGCACTCCGTATTCTGTCGCACTCAAGGCGCGTGCCGGGTGGATTGCGCTTCAACTTTCCGATATGACCACGGCGCAGCTCCGCCAGTTGATCGATGACCGCGTTGGACGTTGGACAGCGGAATTCCGCGCAGACGAAGCCCCAACAGGTTCGAGTTGAATATGAGCGGTATCCGACTACGACATCTCGCCTTTACCGGGCCGAATGTGCCTGACGCCGAACTCAAGTTCGCCGATGGATTGAACATCCTTTATGGTGCTTCGAACACTGGCAAGTCGTTCACCGCCCAGACCATTCTCTTCATGGTGGGCGCCGTGAAAAATCTACCTGTCACGGAAGAAGTCGCCAAGTACGATGGAGTGTGGCTCGGCCTCACGCTGCCCGACGGAAACGAGATTACACTTTACCGTGCCGCCCGCGGCGGGCCATTCAAGAAGTACGATGGTCTGGTCAAGTCCGCCGGGACACTCACAGGTACGACCCTCCTCGGTCAGCATGATTATAGGCGAAACGACACGGTCTCCCAACTCCTGCTCGAGGCCATCGGTTTGGCTGGCAGAAAACTGGTGACCAATGCCAATGGCGCGAAAGACAACCTTTCGATCCGGCTGTTGTCTCCCTATGCGGTGGTTTCTGAAGAGGCGATCATCGCCCAACAGAGCCCCGTGCTTTATTCTGGAGCACCGACCGAACGCACGCTGGAGCAAAACCTCTTCAAGCTGCTGCTTACCGGAATCGACGATTCCGCGACGGTAGAGGTTCAGAAGCCGGGCGACAAGAAGGTGGCTAAGGCCGCTAAGATCGAGCTGCTCGACGAGTGGATCGGCAAGCTCGACGAACAGCTTGGTGAAGATGTCGCCGATGAAGTCGATATCAACGACCAGCTCGATCGTCTGGAGAACAGTTCGGAAGGTCTTTGGGACCGGTTGCGCTTGGCCCAGTCTTCGCTTGATGAGCTGATCCGGAAGCGCCGGGCTCTTCTCGATCGCAGGCAGGAGCACGAGCTGCGTCTCGATGAGCTCGATATCACATTGCAGCGCTTCGCAAGTCTCAATGCCGTCTATTCGTCCGATCTCGAGCGACTACGGTCCATCGAGGAGGGCGGCTATGTCCTTGTAGCGTTCACGGACAGGGAGTGCCCGGTGTGCGGGGCGCCACCCGAAGCTCAGGTTCACGACCACGCGGGTGAAGAGATCGCATTGGCTTATTCGGCCGCAGCGGCCGAAACCCGAAAGATCGAAGTTGAGCAGCGAGAGCTTGCCCAGACTGTATCAGCACTACGGGGCGAAGCGGCCAGCCTCCGGCGGGTCGTCAAGGAACTGAATGATCAAACCGAAGAAATCGACAGCCAGATCGAAAACGACAGGCCGCTCGAGGCCATGGCGCGAAGCAACTATGAGACCTATGCTTCGGCAAGGGCAGAGCTGCAGAAGATCGCCGACCTTTATACCCGACGGACCGAGCTCGTCGCGAGTAAGGAAGAAATCGACGGCCAGAGCACCAAGCGAGACGGCGACGCTTTGGCAGTAGGACCTGACTCCACCGTTGCCTTCGCCTTCGGAGAAGCCGTGAAGGCAGTTCTCAAGGAGTGGAAATTCCCGGATGCCGACAAGGCGCAGTTCGACCTGTCGACGAACGACATCACGATCGGCGGCAAACCGAGGTCGTCAAACGGCAAAGGCGTCCGCGCTATTCTGCACGCGGCTTTCAACGTGGCGCTGTTTGTTTACTGCATCGAAAAAAAGCTCCCGCATCCGGGCTTTTTGATTCTTGATACGCCGCTGCTGACATATCGCGAACCGATGCGCTCAGAGAAACACGGCGCACTGACGGAAGACGAACTTGCCCTCAAGGCGACTACACTTGCCGAGAACTTCTATAAGCACCTAGCGAGCCTGAGGGATCAGGTCCAATTCATCATCATCGAAAATATCGATCCTCCCGCCACCATAGACGGTCTGGCGAACATCACCACGTTTACTGGCCTAGACGGCAACGATCGGTATGGGCTGTTGGCCCGACGCTGATCGCAGCGATCGCCAGCAGCAGGTGGGGAACCTTGCGTCTGGTGGCGGGCATATGTCTGATCGAAGCATCAGGCCATATCTGGACATCGGCGAACCGTCAGCGAACGGTAAAACCGCGTAGAGTGGTGCCGCGTCTGATCTGCAGACGAATGGCAGCTTACTCGCCCTGTCATGCACTAGCGGCCGGTCCGTTCACGGCCCCATATCATTCCTTCAGCATAAAACAGATCGACGTTTCCCGCTGTGGAATTTCAGCGCGTTAGCTTTATTCCAATAACAGGGTCGTTGGTTCCGATCCTTTCAAGGCGTTAGGGTGCGAATCCCCAAGAGCTGCAAACTTCCGTTACAAAATTCAATCGGATCCGCGGGCGCCCGGATGTCGTCGATCCAGCGGTAAGGCACCTGAATCTTGCATGTCGTCTCCAATTTCATTGTGGTCGCGAAGCCCAGCCTGGTCGTGACCAGACTGCTTTTGGTCGACGTCACTGGCGAGTCCGGCAAAGCGCAGGGCGATAAAGGTCATCAAGCTGGCGACCGCGAAGGCATTCAGGTTGAAGAGGTGCGCAAGACCGTCATCGCTCCATACCCATAGTGGCGGGCCGATAAAGATGCGCGAGAAAACGAAGGCGACAAAAACCGTCGCCGCCAGACTGCGCTGCCACCACCCTTCCTTCGGTGCAAACAGCACCGCGACGAGCATGATGCAAGCGGCAAAGAACAGCTCTGTTCCGGCGCCCGTGCCGAAAAGTTTCGTCTCGAACAGGGTATCGCCAGTTCCGACAAGAACGAGAGCTATGCGTGCCGATAGTGCCGAACGACGGGCAAGAAGCAGGACGCCCAGATAGAACGGCACTGCGACAAGCGTGAAAAGCGAGGCTGCAACGCCTTCGCCGGTGAGATACCAGACGTAGAACGGATAGACGGGCTTGTTGAGGAGGATTACCCAGGCCACGGTCACAGCCGCCCTCGCGAGAGGGTCGGGGGCTGCCTCTCCTTGAAATACGTTCGAGATCTTCGCGAAGCTTCGGGCCATTTGTCATTCCAAGCGCTGTTCAACCGTAGTGAGCAATCCATCTGCGGTAATCTACGCTGCCATCGCGATTCAGTTTCACGGGAGGGTAATTTGGCCGGAGTAAAATCCTCGCCTGTCTATATTTGTACAGGAAATGGTATTGACCAGACGTCCGTTTCCCAAGTAATGCTATCATTCAAACTATGTTGATATCACGGCAGAAGTCAAATAGGATTGCGTTCATGGCGGCGGTCACCATTCGAAACATCTCTGATGAAACGCATCGGGCATTACGCGCAAGAGCCGCTCATCACGGCCGTAGTACCGAAGCCGAAATTCGTAACATTCTTGAAGCCGCTGTTCGTCCGTCTGAACGCGTGAAACTCGGCTCACTGCTCGCGGCCATCGGCCGTGACGCCGAACTATCAAACAGTGACGTGGAGGCGCTGCAACAACAGCGCGACCTGACGCCAGCAGAACCGATGAATTTCGAATGATTTTGTTGGACACCAATGTCATATCTGAGCCGTGGAAACCGGCTCCTGATGCCAACGTGCTGATTTGGTTGGATGCACAGACCATTGAAACGCTATTCATTTCTGCAATTTCAATTGCTGAACTTCGTTTCGGGATTGCCTCTATGCCCTCGGGGAAACGTCAGACCATTCTCCACAATCGTCTGGAAGGTGAAGTTCTTCCGCACTTTGAAGGCCGCATTCTGCCCTTTAACGTAGGTACGTCGCAACTCTACGCGCAACTGATGGCCGGCGCCCGAGGATCAGGAAAGACGATCGGCAACGCTGATGGGTACATTGCTGCAACGGCAGCAGAGAACCATCTTGTAGTCGCAACGCGAGATACAAGCCCATTTGAGGCCGCCGAATTGAAAGTGATCAATCCTTGGGTCGCTTAAGCCACTAAACTGTGGGTAATTGGTTCGTATCTTATCAAGACCTAAGGACCCTCCGCATCGCGAGGCGACGTATGCCCATGTCGCTAAATCCGGGATTTGGTTTGCGGGCATCACAAGAGGATATCAGCCTGTTCGTCAAAAGAAGCCGGCCATATAGATGAACCGGCCCTCATTGTCCGGGCGAACAAAATTATACCCCGTTGCGACCTTGGTGCCATCCGGCTTATGCATTGCCCAGATCGCAAGCAGTTCGTCATGGCGGGCGAAGACCTTTTCGGTGCTGAAATAGGTTCCAGGCATTTTCTTTTGAAAATTCTCTATATGAGCGATTAAGCCAGCCCGAGTTTCGCCTTGTCCGCCTGGGTTCGTGAACACCATGTCGTCGGAGACGCTCTGTTCGAGAAGCTGCTTGCGCTCGGCGTCGGCAATGTCGCTGTACGCGGCAAGATACGAGGCCCAGTTTTGCTCGAGTGTCTGCGCGTCCATGAATATTCCTTACCCAGTTTGGTGTGGTAATCCAGTGTCCGCTGCATAGGCGATGCATTGACGCCGGGATATTATTCAAAAATAAGTGGTTATGGTCACACGGTCGATAATCGAAGCCCTAAAACAAATTATCATGCGTCCAAACTGACATGGATCTCTTACTGGACCTTATCCGCGTCCTTCGCCCCCGCGCCGTATTGTTCGGCGCTGGTTTCGACGCGTCTGGCGAATGGGCGTTGTCATTTCGAAAACGCGACGATCTTCTGTTTTGCTGGATTGAGGAGGGCGAGTGCCAATTGATACGACCGGGCAACGAGCTGCTGACCGTCTGCAAGGGAGACTTCGTTCTGATCCGGACGGTGACTCCGTTTACCTTGGCGTCAATGGGGTCGATCGAGCCTATCGATAGCGAGGCGGCCGTATTGGCATCCAAACGTCAAAGGCTTCGACTTGGCTCAGGCGATGAGCTCCCTGTCACGCTTCATGCTGGCAAGTTTGTCGTTGAATCGGTAAACGAAGACCTGTTGGCTGGCTTGCTGCCGCAGCTGATCCACCTTGCCGCCGGCGACCCCGCGATTGGACGCGTGCGATCTCTGTTGGAGATGAATGAGACGGAAGCGCGTCAGCCGGGACCTGCCAGCGAATTCGTCATTGTTCGGCTGGTCGAGCTGATCTTCGTTGAAATCCTTCGCAAGGGGCTGGTAAAATCAGCCGAGGAACGAAAGGGTCTTCTCGCAGGCATGGCAGACAAGGTCACACGGCATGCGCTTGTCGCAATCCATCAAGATGTGGCTCGCAGTTGGACAGTTGCGGATCTAGCGAAACTCTGCGGCGTCTCTCGATCGACATTCGCGACCAGGTTTCAACACGTCGTCGGATTAGGACCCATCGAATATCTGCTGCAATGGCGAATGGCATTGGCCAAAGACGAACTCTGCTCCGGCCGCAAGAGCGTTCTGGAGATCGCGTACGCTGTCGGTTTCCAATCTTCAAGCGCGTTCAGTTCGGCATTTCGGAGAGAAGTTGGATGCCCGCCAACGCAATTTGCTCGCAGACATTCGATGGGCCAATCTGGCAGTGATCGTATCTGAACCGGAAGCTCGGCAGATATCTTCGACTTCAAAAGGACACGGGTGGAGGATTTTGCACGACGCTCGCCTCGCCGAAGCACCATACCTAGATGCAACGACGAGGCCGATGTTGGCCATGCGCTCGATTTACGCTTGGCCTGCGGCTAGCTTAGAGGCCTCAGCCAGCGCTTGCGTGTCGATATATTCCCTGATCTTCGCCACTTTGCCATCTCTGACCGTGATGTCGAAAACCCAGTCGTCCTTGAATGGCCTGTTTGTCGCTTTGATTTTTCCCGTCGCTATGCCAATGATGAAAACCCGGTCTCCCTGAGCCACGAATTCGGGTGGCGTTGGGTAAGTCATTTCCACCTCTGAGGAGGCTTTTTGAAGCACAGCCGCCAGTTCCGAGTGCCCGCGGTGCGTGCCGGCCAGCGGCCAGCCCTTCCCCGGAATGATCCACTCAATATCTTCGGCAATCAACGCCAGCAGAGCTTGCTCATTGTAGCTGCCCATTGCTGCAAAGAAATCCTTCACGATCTGGACATTTTCTTCGATGCTCATTGTATCTCTCCGTTTTCTTTGCGTAGGGATTTTGTCAAACATTTTGAACTCTCCGGGAAGGATCGCACTGGAAAAATGCGATCGGGGCTGATTAGTCAAACTTGACCAGGTCCTTGAAGATCAGGTGACCCCAGCTGTTTCCGCGCGCCTGAACAAGCAGTCCACCTTCCGAAAGCCCGCCAAGCTTGATCGGCGCGAAGCCGAGATTCTCCGCAAGCGTTGCAATCTCGGCTGTGGCGGCGTCATCGTCGCTCGCCAGGAACACGACCCTCCTGCCACCGTGGACAGTCGTATCCTGGTCAAGGACCGCTGCGCCCAAATGGTTGAAGCCCTTGACCAGTCTTGCGCCAGTGAAGGCCTGTGCGATGAACTTCGACGAAGGCTGTCCTCCCAGTTCTTCAGGGGGCACGCCGTACGCATTGGTTACATCGACGATGGTCTTCCCCTGCCAGCTTGAGAGGGCTTTCGCGACGTCGGCGTGCGCCTCAAAACGGACGGCCAAAAAGAGAATGTCCGCCTTAATGGCGTCCGCCAGTGTTTTTGGAATGATCGTGGGTCCGATCGCAGCCGCCGCGGATGCAAAGCTTTGCGGGTCGCGCGTGGTTGCGACCGACGCTTCGATGCCGTTGCGGGCAAATGCTTTGGCCAGGGCCTGGCCGATCTTGCCGAAGCCGATAATTGCGTAGCTCATGATAACTTCTCCTTTCGTTGAATCGGATTGAGTCCGATGATTGCCTTCGCTGTGATCCTGCGCATCGTAGTCACGTGCTAAAATCAGGTTCACAGCAGGCGCGTGTCGGCGGGTGCATGCTTGAGGTCGTCGTGTCGGCCATCATTGTATTTCAGCGTTTTGACGAGTTGGTCGGCGTCTTGCTCAACGCCCTCGAGCGTGGCGATAGACACAGCGTAGAACTTACTGCCGTTTCCCTCTGCATAGGTGCGGACACCACAGGTCTTGCAGAAGCGATAGTGAAGGTGGGACTCGGATTTGCCTGGCGGGATCCAGGAATAATCGGCCTGCTGATCTTCACCTTTTTCGATTTTGAAATCTTCAGGCGGCACGATCGCGAACCAAAATCTTGACTTGGTGCAAATCGAGCAATTGCATCGCGTCGTACCCTTATCGAGGTCAATCTCGACCTTGAACGTAACCGCACGGCAATGACACGAGCCGTGGTAGGTTTTTTTCGACATTCTGTTACCTCTCTCTGTTGTGCCGGCGTCCGGGATCCAAATTGTTTTTTTCGTGCTGAAGTCACGGGGCGCTCCCGATGATCGAGTGGAGCGCCCGCCCGGCCTGGTGCGTCAGAGTTGGGCCAGACCGCCGTCCACGGCGACTTCGCTGGCGGTCATGAAACTGCTGTCGTCCGACGCCAGAAAGGCAGCCACTGCGCCAATCTCTGCGGGATCGGCCATCCGCTGCAGCGGTGTCATCGCGCCGTAAGCCTTCTGGCCTTCCTCGCCCAATGCCTCCTTCGCGAGTTCGGTAGCCGTCGCCCCTGGCGACAGCACGTTGACCCGGATGCCCGTGCCTTTCAGGTCCTCCGCCCAGGTCCGCGCGAGGTTGCGCACCGCCGCTTTGCTGGCGCTGTAGGCCGTGAATCCCGGAGCGCCTGTGGTACCGGCGCTGGATCCGGTGAGGATGATCGAGCTACCCCTGCCCATCAGTGGCAGCGCCTGCTGGATCGTGAAGATGGTTCCCTTGACATTGGTGTCGAAGGTCTCGTCGATGTGCGCGGCAGTGATCTGGCCAAGCGGAAGCGGGCTTCCCGCCCCGGCATTGGCGAAGACAATGTCGAGCGTTCCGCACTCCGCCTTCACTGCAGCATAGAGACGGTCGAGGTCGGCCATGTCGGAGACCGACCCCTTGACTGCGCGGGCATTGGGGCCGAGTTCGGCTACGGCGGCGTCAAGAGCTTCCTGGCGGCGGCCATAGATGAACACGAAAGCGCCTTCCGCAATGAAACGTTTTGCGGCGGCGAGGCCAATGCCGGTCGCGCCGCCGGTAACGACAGCTGTTTTTCCACTCAATCTATTCATGTCATGCATCCTTCTCTTACCTGCGCCAAATCTGGGGCAGCCGTCATGTGACAGCTCGCCGACGCACTTTGTTCACAGCCTGAAAGTGGGATGGAGAGGGCAACTGCAATAGTGTGGAAGTGTGCACAAGCGTGGTGCATAATAACACCGCGCGCACTCTTACGCGGGTCCAGACGCACCGCGTCAGGACTCAAGGGCATTGGACAGGATTTACAATGACAATTGACTGGGACGATATTCGGTATTTCCTGGCCGTGGCGCGACATGGTTCTGTCCGCGCTGCCGCCGCTCAACTTAAAGTCAATCACACGACGGTGTTAAGGCGCGTTGCGCAGCTTGAGGCTCGGCTCCATTCGCAGATGTTCGAAAAACTCCCTAGTGGCTACCGCATAACGCCTGCGGGAGAGGAAGTGCTCGAGCTTGCGAACCAGATGGAGGCGTCGTCGCATCAACTGGAGACGCAAGTCTTCGGGCGTGACCAGAGCGTTAGGGGCCTTTTGCGGATAACCTTGACGCCGATACTTGCGGCACACCTGCTCATGCCCGACTTCGTCGAGTTCGCGCGTTTGCATCCTGACGTCGAAATGGACATCCTGTCGTCCGGCGAGCTGGCAAATCTGACGAACCGGGAGGCCGACGTCGCGGTCCGCGTCGTTTACGACCGCAAAACACTTCCACTCAATCTGCACGGACTTAAGGGACCGGAGGTGTTCGGCGGCGTCTACATGTCCAGTGCTCGACTTGCCGCTTGGCGCGCAGGCGCGCTCGATCCTAACCGATGGATTGTCATCAGCGATCACGGCATTCCGGATTGGACCACCGAGGGAGAGGTTCGCACCACGGGGGTTCCGTTCAGAACGACCGACGCTGAGGCGCAGATAGCTGCAGTTCGGCAAGGGTTTGGGATCACGACACTGCCTTGCTTTGTCGGCGATGCCGACCCTCTCTTGGCACGAGTGCCGGGCACCGATCTCCACATGTACGGGACGCTCTGGCTTCTCACGCAGGGGGAGACACGCAAGACAAAGCGCGTGCAGCTCTTTATCGAGTTCGTATCCCGCAAGCTCGCTGCTTACGCTCAGCTTCTTGCGGGGCAGTCCATGCCGCCGGACTAACGCCCGCAGTCCCCGCCGACACCGACTGCTCCCATTGCAAGAATTTCTTCACGCGGCACAAGAGCGGCAATAACGTGTCTTGCCAAACCGGATTACGGCAATAAAGCTCACGCGGCCTTGGCAGCCATGGTCGCGTGGGCCCACCAGACAAGCTCATCAAGGGCCGCCTTAGCCGCGCCAATCAGACTTTCCTCAATATCCTCGATGGGCTTGTCTGCCCCCATGGGAGAGGTTGTCTTGAAATCGGCGCCGCTGATATGGACGGCGCCCGCGGTCGAGACCATCTGGAGCGCAATCGCAATAAGACGTAACTTCTCGACCGCTCGCGACCCTCCAGTCCCGCCGTAGGCGATGGCGGTAAACGGTTTTCGGTTCCACTCCTTATAGGCATGGTCGAGCGCGTTCTTCAGCACGCCCGTGATCGAGTGGTTGTATTCGGCCACCACGAAGATGAATCCGTCATACCGTGTGAGCGTTTCCTGCCAGCGCAGGGCCTCGGGGTTTTCGCTGGGCACGGAGATAAGCGGTCCCTTCCCGTCGAAGAACGGCATCGGATGGTCGCGCAGGTCGAGAAGCTCGACCTCGATGTCGTCACGCGCCTGTGCCTGCTTCAGTATCCAGCCAGCGGCCTTGTCGGCGTACCGGCCGGGCCGGGTCGAGCCAATTATGATAGCAATGCGGGGTTTCGTGGTCATGATAACCTCATGTTTTGATTTCGGATGCCGCTGTCCAGGTTGTTCGCCGCCTGGAAGAGCGGTCTCGCTTGGTTTGCGGATCGGCAGCCTACGACCTCTGCCCCGTATCTTTCTCCGAGGCCCGCGCCAGCGCCTGTGTGTCGACATACTCTCGGATGTTTGACACTTTGCCGTTCCGGATGGTCATGGCGAAGACCCAGTCGTCCTTCCAGGTTTTGTCGGTGGCTTTGATCTTACCCTCGGCAAAGCCGACCACCAGAACCCGATCGCCCTGGGCCACGTATTCGTGGAACTCCATGGTGGTCGTTTCCATGTCTTCGGAGGCTTTCTGAAGCAAATCCGCCAATCCATCATGTCCGCGGTGGGTGCCCGCCAGTGGCCAGTCCTTGCCTGGGATGATCCACTCGATGTCGTCGGCGGTCAGCGCAAGCAGGCGACCTCTGTCGCTGTCGCCCATCGCGGCAAAAAAGTCCTTCACGGTCTGGACGTTCTCTTCGATGCTCATCGGTATGTCTCCTCTGAAATTCGGGTCGTGTTGTGTTGGTGGCTCAGCCGCCGCTGACGCCGAGTTGTTGCAGCATGACGGACACGGCGTTGTAGCAATGAAAGGAGGCCACCTTTCCGTTCTGGAGGTGGAAAACATCGCAACTCGGGACATCGATCGACTTGCCCGTGGGAGCCAGGGGGCCGGAGGGCAGCGCCAGCTCGCCGTCATGCGTTCCCCGTGTTGCGAGTTCGACGACGACGACATTCTCCGTGACGTAGATGCTGAGAAGCTCCCGGTGAACGTCGGAAAATGCACGTGCGAAGTCGCCGATCGACTTGCCGATGGCCTTCCCTCGAAAATCCGTGCCGGAAGGTATATCCCGCATGTATCCGTCGTCAGAGAACATGGACACGAACTTCTCGGTATCCATTCCTCGCCCCTCTGCGGCGGCGTAGAATTCTCTGATTATGCTTGCTTGGCTTTGCATGATTATTCCTTTTCTGATTGCCCCCTCCGTCAGGTCTTGACCTATGCGCCTGACGGGTGGGGACGTTTAGGCGGTTCAGCCGATATCGACCTTCATGGCGAAGTCCCAGGTACCAGCGCCGTTTTTGGCGAGGCCGATCATCATCAGGCCAAGCGCCTCGAGTGTCTGGGCCATCTGAAGGCCACCGACGTCGAGCGGGCGCAGGCCAAGACTTTCAAGGAAGGTTGCGACGCGCGCCTTTGCCTCCGCATCGTCGGCTGCGATAAACGCGTCGAGGCGGCCGCCCTTGGCGAGGACGTGGCCGAAAATGGTGTTGAATGCCTTCACGACATGCGCGCCGTCGGAAGCGGCCTTGGCGATCTCCTGCGCTCCGGAACTGCCCGCGGGGGTGACGAGGCTCGTCGCATCCGGGGAGACCGGATTGGAGATATCGATGATCACTTTGCCATGGAGCGCGTTTCCAAAGTCGGCGACAACGGTCGCCGCGCTTTTGTATGGCACTGCGAGGATGACGATGTCGCCTGCGGGCACCGCTCCATATGTTCCTGTGATTGCTCCGGATGCGAGTTGCTGGGCGAGTGCTTGCGCCTTGGCGGGGTCACGGCTGACGACCTCGACGACGTGTCCGGCCTTGGCGATACGGCCGGCGATGTTGGTGGCCATGCCACCTGAGCCGATGATGCTGATAGTACTCATGTCAAATCTCCTAGTAGGTTGGGTGCGAATAGTCGTCTCTAAGCGGGTCAGGCGGCCGGGAAGTAATGGCCGTTGTCCAGGTCATCGAACAGGCTCGGCTGTGCCGGTTTCCAACCAAGGGTCTGGCGCGTGATAGCGTTGGAGGCAGGAAGGTCGAGCGTGACGAGGTTCGCGAGGAACCCGAAGTAACCCGGTAGCATCAGGACATCGATAGGGATGCTCACGGCCGGAAGACCTAGACGCTTGCCAATGCCTTCGGCGATATCGTGGAACCGCACGCCGTTATTCTCGATTCCGTGCCAGCTTTTGGCCGCGGTACCCTTTTCGAGCGCCAGGCGGAACAACGATGCGAGGTCTTGGGCGTGCACGGCCTGCCACAGGTTCTGGCCGTCGCCAGGGTAGCCGATGACGCCTTTTTCCTTGGCCAGCCCGATTAGGAGCGGAACAAAGCCGGCGTTATCGGTCGCGCTGTGCATGATGGGAGGTATCCGCACGACCGAAGACCGTATGCCTTGCTTAGCAAGGCCGATCACCGTGGTTTCCACACTGTTGCGAACCCTCAGGGTCCCCTTGTATACGTCGCCCCCGGGAAGAGCCTGGTCGACCTCGGTGGCGGCGCGGCCTAAGTTTTCCCAACCGGGTGAGCCAATGCTTCCCGATACGACCAGTGGCTTTCCGGTCCCAGAGAGCGCTTCACCGTAAGCGAGCATGATTTCCACTTCCGCCGCCGCGACGGCGTCGAGTCCGCCCGAGGGAAGCAAATCCTGTCTATGGGCGACATGGATTACGCCGTCCGCCTCCCTCGATGCCGCCTTGAGGCCTTCGAGATCGGAAATGTCCCCGCGCCGCACCTTGGCGCCGAGCGCCGACACCGTTGAGGCGGCGGTGTCAGAGCGGGCCAGGGCGGTCACTTCGTGACCCGCTGCGATGAGATCGGAGATGATATACGGACCGGAATGGCCGGTCCCGCCAGTGACAAAAACGTGCATGGTATTGTTCCTTTTAAGTGGTGTGATGCGTGAAGCGATATCGGTGAACTCAGCCGTGTAGGCTGATACCGATCGAAAAGTTGCCGTGCTTGACCGAGTGGGTCATGAGGCCCAGCCACAGCATGCAGGCATGCTCGAGTGTCCGCGCCATGGTGAGCGATCCGGTGTCCATCGGGCGCAGCCCCAGGCTCTCGATGAACGTGGAAACACGTGCCTTAGCCTGCGCATTGTCCCCCGCGATGAACACGTCCAACGGGTGACCCTCGACCGGACCGGTAGCCAGTACGCTTGCGTTCAGCGTGTTGAATGCCTTGACGACATGCGCGTTCGCAGGGGCAACCCTGACGATCTCCTGCGCGCCGAAACTGTCGTCAGCGGTGAGGAAGCTGGTGAGGTCCGGTTTAATGGGATTGGTGATGTCGACTAGCGTCTTTCCCGACAGATGTTCACCGTATTGTTTCACCACGTCGAGAACGGCTGAGTACGGGACCGCCAGGATAACGATATCCCCGGCCAAGGGAGCGCCAAACGGCTCTATCGTCGCGCCGGTCCCGATCCGATCAACCAGCACTTGCGCCTTTGCAGTGCCGCGGCTGATGATCTCGACGGTATGCCCTGCCTTGGTGGCGAGGCCACTTATCGCTGCGGCCATACCGCCAGCGCCGATGATACTGATAGTTCCCATGCGTAATCTCCTTACGCGTCGGCAGCGTCCGAATTCCTTCGAACGTTTCCGCCACATCTGTTGAAAGACTGATCCAGGCTCTATTAATCGACAATTGGAGCGCTGATCCAAATATGTGGATCGATGATCCATTTGTCAAGGAGACAATCGTCAGAAACGTGGTTTGACCAAAGAGGTCTCCCACATGCGAGCAAGGACGGCAGTCTCCGCGCTCAGGGCGGCGTGCTGACGCACCACTGCCTCAGCAACTAGAACTGTGCGGACGGAAGGAAATGTCGCAGAATTCAACAACCGTTGTGCACTATCGCACCGTCTATTGTCCGGACGGGCCGAAACGTTGGAACCGTCGCCTGGTGGTGGTGAAGGAAAGCTATCTGGCTTCAGGGGGCGTGACGGAGCTTCCCGCCAGTAGCGGGGCATACGCTGCAAGTCTGCCGGAGATGAACTCGATAAAAAGTCTTATACGTTTCGTCTTGCGCATCTCGCCGTGCGTGAGAATCCAGATAGGGGCGATAGAATAAAGGCCCGTGCCCGGCACCCTCACGAGCAAGGGATCGGCATCTCCGATAAAACAGGCCAGTTTTGCCATCCCCACCCCCTTGCGCACCGCGACGATCTGGGTCTCCGCATCGGTGGTCTTGAAGGTTGTTTCCGACATCGGGACGTCGATCTCGCCGCGATGACAATCCGGCACTCCGTGTGTGTTTTTAACGACCAGTCGAAGTGTGCCTTGCTCGCCAGCGTTTCGCCTGGCGAGCAGGGTACGCGCCATGTAGACCCCACCGGACAGCTCGGGACCTTTCAGGCCATGTAGATTTTGCGGCAGGTTCTTGCGGTCGGAGACGACACGGATTGCCACGTCGGCCTCACGGTTGGTCAGATTTGCCTTCGCCTCGCCTGTCATCACTTCCAATTCGACCTCGGGGTGTCGTTCGGCGTATTCCGCAAGGTCCGGCATCAGAAGGTATGTCGCAATGGTGGGAGGCATTGTAACGCGCAACGGACCGCGCTCGCCTTGATCGCGGCCTGAGACGCAGTTCTCCAGAGATGTCGAGGCTGCCTCCATCTGTTCGGCAAAACGAAGAACCTCGTCGCCCGCGCTGGTCAGCCGATAGCCCGACGGAAGTTTCTCGAACAAGCGCGCGCCGAGGCGTTCTTCGAACAGCGATATCCGCCGCAGGACAGTAGAGTGATTGACGTCGAGCCGATCGGCGGCAGCACGGACAGAGCCCTCTCGAGCGATGGCCAGAAAATAGCGAACGTCATCCCAGTCAGTCATAGGTGGGAACACTCTTCTGGTTGTGGTGCGTTCAAGTCAACAAACATGAACGACATCTTGTGGATCGCCGATCCAGATGTTATTTAATGGGGTCACTGATCCGTTTGTCAAGAGGCGCCCCATGCGAGCCGACGCGAGAAAAAACTACAGCCACATTCTTTCGGTGGCGCGCGATGTCGTCGCCGAGCATGGTATCGACGCATCCATGCGCGACATTGCCCGCAAATCCGAAGTGGGATTGGCAACACTCCTTCGGCATTTTCCAACCAGGGAGGCCCTGTTCGAAGCCTTGGTTTGCACGGATCTGGACATGCTGACGCAAAAGGCGGCCAAACTCGAAAATTCGGATGCGCCAGACGAAGCGCTGGTGTCCTGGTTTGGCGAGTGGGCTGCATTCGCCCAAAGCCACAGTGGCGTTGTGGCCATGATGGCGGCCGCCCACACTAATCCGGATTCAGCTCTTTATGCTTCATGCGCGTCGGTGCACTCAGCGAGCGCAAGGCTACTACTGCGGGCTCAAGCCGAAGGTAAGGCGCGCGCCGATATAAATGGGGACGACCTGTTCGGCCTTATGTCGGCCCTGGGCTGGCTCATTGATCTACCCTCATTCGCGCCAAGGGCCGACCATCTTTTTCATATTCTTGAGAGCGCCATTCTATCAAACCACTCGAGCAACGATGTAAAAAAGGTGTCGGCGTAATCGATGGAAGGGTGGCCTAGCGTACAGCCCCTGCGTTGGGCATCAGCGAACACCCTCATTTCAAATGAGAGTTATTGGCCTGTTTGAGCTATTCCAAATTTTGAATTTCATATTTAGAGAAGCCATCGGTTCTTTCGAGAACCACATAAAAACATGACCGTGGATGTGCTGGGTGGTTCTAGCGTAAGGCGCGTAGGTCCAAAAAGGTACGGTCTGAGTTCGGGCGGCTTACCTCCGGCCTTCTGGAGGCGTCATGGCCGGAATCCTCGATCTCCAGACAGTCAAGCACTACAACAACGCGCCCGCTCACTTGATTAAGCAACTCGCTCTCGGAGGCGGTTCAGTTGCCGCACGAATAGACATTCTGGCTGGCAAGAATCATTCACTCACGCGAGATACGTTTGCCAATCAGCCGCAGGTATTCACGCTCAGCAGTTCCGTAAGTGCCTCCGGAGGCTTCGACCAACGCCTTTCTGTTCATGACGGTGATGCGCCCCCGGTTTGACCGGATTAGGCCGGCACCCTCCAGCACATGCAAGCCGACCGTAATCCCTGGCCGACGTACCCCCAGCATCACTGCCAGGAAATCGTGGGTAACCGAAAACGTATCGTCCTCGCTCCTGTCGTGAACCATAAGAAGCCACCTGGCCAGTCGCCCCTGTAGTTTGACGACCCCGTTAACGTAGGCTGTGGCTTGCTGCTGGACGAGGAAAGCATTCACGTAAGCGAGCATCGACTGCAGCAGTGATCGGCGTTCAGCTAGCAGCCGACACATGTCTGCCCTACTGATACGGTAACCCTGACCGGCCATCTGCATGTAACAGGCAAGTGGCGTTTGGGCCGCCCCGAGCAAAACTGCAGTGCCTGTAACGCCTTCGCGACCAATAAGGCCAATATCGATCTCGCGCGTCGCGTTGATCACGGCGACAGTCGACGCAATTCCTGTTTCAGGGAAGTAAAGATGCGTTATCTCGGTATACGGCCGCTCAAGATGATGCAGTCGAGGCAAGGAAACGGGTTCTAGATATTGAGCTATTGCTGCCAAATCCGTCGGCATCAAGGACCTCAACAACATGTTTTTGTAGTCCACTGTGACGCGGTGCATACTCTGTCCTTCTGCAAGCCCACGGAACTAGGTGACATTTCTATATTTTGCAATGTCACTGTCCGAAAGCAGACGAGGCGCTTCGCAGAGTCCGTGAGCCGGGAACAAAGGACAATCACCTTGGACAACTGCGTCCGTAGAGCCGATCGGGAGAGCTCGCGGACGGGCGGGTCGTTTGAAAGGGGCGATTGTTAGCAGCGCGGCCCCGATTCTGCATAGGGTTATGCCCACTTAAGGGCGGACGTGTAATGATTTTAAGTCGCCGTTTCAAAACCGTTTGTTACGCGTCCGATGAATTCCGTTATAAGTGGTTTGAGCTTCCCCAAAGACGTCACGTCCACGACCAGAGCCAGATAGCCCCGAATGTCCCGCTCGCTCACCGTGAAATTGATGTAGAGGAAATGCACTAAATCATTGCTTTTGACCTCTGTCTCAATAAACAGGCGCGGGCTCTCGCCGCGCACAATCTTCGGCAGCGAAATTCTTAACGTCCGGTTAATTATATTAGCCATCGATCCAAGGCAGCTGTTCAATATAATGTTTCCGGCTTCCCCCATGTCCAGCATCTGCAGCACTTGCGAACGCACTGGCTGACGCGACCGGCATCAGGTTCGCTCATATGCCCATCACCAGCGAGAAAATAAAATTAGCGATCGTCGCTCTTTAGGAGATTACGCCGGTGGCTTACCTTCTCGATCGTTGTAGGTGGCGAAGGCTTGCTGCAGTGCCAGGACGAACACTCTCACCTTGGGCAGGACCATTCGTGTGGTGGGGTACACTGCCCAGATCGGCATGTTCTCCGGCGCACCATCGGCGAGAGTGAGAACAACCAGCCGACCGGCTTGCAGATCATCGCGGGCAGCCCAGTGCGACAGAAGCGCGATGCCGCCGCCAGCCAGGCAGGCGGCATGGCAGATGGCGATACTGCTTGAAGAGAAACGCGAATGCAGGCGAATATGCTTTTCCCGCTTACCTTCCGGCGCCGTGTCGTCCCGCATCGTCCAGTGGGTGATGCCGTTGAGCGGAAGGCAGTCATGCGTCGCCAGATCAGCCATCAAAACGGGTTGACCGCGCCGGTGGAGATAGTCGGGTGCTGCCACCAGAAGCCGCGGGTTGTCGGCCAGTTTCTGGGCAATCAGGCTGTTGTCACGTAGATGGGCAATGCGGATTGCGAGATCGATGCCGGTCGCGACGAGATCGGGAAGCGTGTCGGTAACGTCGAGCGAGATGCGGAGCTTAGGATTATCCATCAGCAGGCGGGGCACAAGTGGCGCCACAAAAGTAAGGCCGAAGGCGGCGGATACCGAAACGCGCAGCAATCCCGCAGCGCCCCGACCATCGGATCTCAACCGCGATGTGGCCTCCTGCTCGTTGTCGATGATCGACCGGGCGTAGGGCAGAAACGTTTCGCCCTCTGGCGTCAGCGACAGCGCGCGAGTGGTGCGGTGCATCAGCCTTATGCCGAGCGATGTTTCGAGCGCAGCCAGCCGACGACTTGCAGCCATGGCCGGTATGCCCAATCGGCGGGCCGCTTCCGCAAGACTGCCAGCGTCGACGGCAGAGGTGAAAACGCGCAGGTCATCCGTGTTCATTATATCAAAATCCGATATTCAGGCCAAACATTCGGCCCGACTAAAACTGATCGAGATTAAATTATAGAAAAGTGACTGACGAAAGTACACTGGAGAGCCATGACAATGGAAATTTTACAAGCCTCGAAAGCAACATTACCCGGGGACGTAACCGACAAGGGGACCCATAGGCTCGGCCTACTAGCCATGGCCGCCGCTAGCGGCATTGCCGTTGCCAACATCTATTACAACCAGCCGATGCTGGGCATTATCGAGGCGGAGTTTCCTGGACAATCGGCGGCGACGTTGATCCCAACCGCAACCCAGCTTGGTTATGCGCTTGGCCTGTTCTTGTTGCTGCCGCTGGGCGACATCCTTCATCGCAAGCCATTAATCGTCGGCCAATTTGTCGTGTTGGCTGTCGCCTTGGCTCTGGCTGCTATGGCACCCACGGCCTGGACGCTCGTTATCGCATCGTTTGTCGTTGGCGCCAGCGCGACAGTCGCGCAGCAGATCGTTCCGTTCGCGGCGTCACTTGCGGCGCCGGAAAAACGAGGTGCTACGATCGGTACCGTCATGGCAGGTGTGCTGTCCGGCATCCTCTTCAGCCGTACCTTGTCCGGTTTTGTCGGAGAGCATGGCGGCTGGCGTGAAATGTTCTGGATCGGCGTACCGTTGGCGCTTGCCGCTGGCATTTTGATGTTTGTGACGTTGCCCCACCACCGTGCGACGTCGAGTATGCCGTATGGCAAGGCGCTTCGCTCGCTCGCCCATCTCTGGACACGTTTGCCGACCCTGCGCATTGCAACTTTCGTTCAAGCTGCACTGTTTGCCTCGTTCACGGCCTTCTGGACTATCTTGGCACTCTACCTGCAGGGGCCACATTTCAACCTTGGTGCCGATGTCGCCGGTCTGTTCGGCATCGTTGGCGCGGTGGGCGTCTTTGCAGCACCGCTCGCTGGTCGCGTCGCCGACAAGCATGGCCCGTCCTTCGTGGTGTGGGCTGGTGCCGTCCTGACGCTGGTTGCGTGGGTGGTGTTTGGTCTTTGGGGCGCGATTGCCGGCCTGATCGTCGGCGTCATCGTGTTGGATTTCGGCATCCAGAGTGCGCTCGTCTCGAACCAACACCTCATTTATGCGCTCGACCCGCAAGCCCGTAGCCGCCTGAATACAATCTTCATGACCGGCATGTTTCTAGGTGGCTCATTCGGTTCGGCAGTCGCTACCGTCGCGTGGAGCCAGGGAGAATGGACCGGTGTCAGTGTTTTGGGTGGAGTGCTCGCCATCATCGCGCTCCTGGTCCTGATGTTGAGCCGCAACCGGCCTAACGCTGCCACTGGCAAACATTGAGGAAACTGATCATGAAACATTTACGTATACGTATTGTCGGTGGCTCGCTGGCGGGTTTGTTTACGGCAATCCTGCTGCAGAATGACGGTCATGACGTTGTGGTATACGAGCGTTCCCATTCAGGGTTGGCCGGGCGCGGGGCGGGTTTGGTGCCCCAGGAGGACGTCTTTCGTATGCTGCGCATGATCGGCGCGGATCAGGCCGCCGATGTCGGCGTGATGGCCCGTGAGCGCATCTATCTCAATTCCGACGGCACGGTCGCCCAGATGCTCTCGACGCCGCAGATGCAAATCTCCTGGGACTTTCTCTATTCCGAGGTTCTGGCGCGGCTAGACACAGGGCGTTACCAGACCGGGCGGTCGGTGGAGCGCGTCATCGATGCCGCCGATCGTGCGACCTTGATTTTTGCGGATGGCACGACGGAACAGGCCGATCTGGTGATCGGTGCGGACGGGCTTGGCTCCGTGGTCCGGGCGACGCTCAACGAGGACTGGCACAACCGTTTCGCGGGATATGTCGCGTGGCGTGGACTGCTGCCAGAAACCCAGCTGCCGTCAGGCACTTCGTTACTGCTCAATCGCTTTGCCTTCTACGTCGTATCCCGCGTTCATATTCTCGGCTATCTGGTGCCGGGGCCGAACGGCGAGACAACGCCAGGACAAAGGCGCTACAATTGGGTCTGGTATCGCCCCGTCAGCCAGACCAACCTGGCAAGCACCCTGACCGATCGCGATGGAACGATCTATCCGTATTCGCTGCCGCGCGGCACGATAGCGGCAAGCCGGGTCGAAGCATTTCATGCGGATGCAGTGGCCCTGCTGCCGACGCCGTTCGCACTCGCGGTCCAGGCAGAGAAGACGCCGTCGATCCAGGCAATTTTTGACTATGCGGCTGATCGCATGGTTGGACAATCTGTAGCTCTCGTCGGAGACTCAGCATTCGTTGCCCGCCCGCATACTGCAATGGGAGTTTCCAAGGCGGCTGGGGATGCGATGTCACTCCAAAGAAACTTGGCGCGCTCAGGCACACTTCGAGACGGCCTAGATCATTATCAGTCTGAGCGGAAGCTCATAGGGGACCAGACCGTTGCTTACGGGCGACGATTGGGTGGCTCGGCACTCTGCAGTCGGAGGATGTTGTCCCGAATTTGAATAGCTCCGGCTTTCGCATCTCCCGATTGACTGTGAGCAAATTGGGAGACTTGCTTTAATCTAGAGCGGGTCGACGGTTCCGATCCTATCAATTCCTCGGATCCAGAGACCTTCGCCAAAAACGCTGACTTGTCGCGCTATCCGCAGATCAAGAGCTAGGTAGAGTTTTTTCAGATTGGAAGCGATTCGGTCTGCCAGGGGATCTGGCCCGTGCCCTTGATGATCAACTGGCCCTCGGGCTGTCTGCGTGCCCCGATGGTAAGCTTTGCCAGCAAATTAGTGCCAGAACTGTTTACGAGTTCTAGGTTGGTCAGATCGAATTTCACACGATCATGCACCTCGTGTAGCAGGCTGAGGGCCATAGAGTAAATTGGTGCATAGGCATCAGGGCCCGCAAGGCGTAGGGTGCCATCAAAGAAAATCTCGTTGTTCTCGACCCAGACCCGGTAGTTCTCGTTTCTGATTTCCATCATTCTCTCACGCGTGATATAGGGTGCCAATGCCACCGCGTCCGTCGTCTTAAGCTCGACTCCGCGATCATCGGGATCCCCAAACGACCAAGCCATCCGCGCTTCATAATCGCTATCTCGGGATCTAGGTACCTTGAAACGCAAGGCGTTTGCCCACACTCCGCCTTTTAAAATAACGGGAAGAGGCCGCACGTTCCATATGGCCAAGAGCCTCTAGCAGAGGGTTCTGTATTCGTCTTCAAGCGATCGGAACAAATCCGTCTTGTCTCAGTTCATGCCGCGTCTCAGAAGTGCGACCAGGCGCCCCGCAGCCTGAGGGCCCGCCGTACGCCTCCAGCGACCCCTACGGCGGGCCCTGAAAGGATTAGTATTCCAAGTCGAACATACCTGCCGTGCAAGGGTTTTCATTTTATACGATTACGTATTAGATTTTACTTCTGGAATTGCATGGCTTCGAGTTTCAACGAACAAAATAGATACGCAAATCACGTGGTCGCGCGCGTTCGTCAGATGCACTGCCTCAACTGGTATCGACACGGCAAGGCCTGATGGCCACGCCCTGGCCTCGATACTGGTGGCAGCGATGCGACACAATCCCATGTCCGAGATCGATCTGGCGGCGTTCCTGTACCGGCTCACGTCCCATATCGACCCTACTCACGTCACGATCCATTGATTCAAGTTTGAGAGCCGAAATGAAAAAGAGTGCTGATCCAGTTGCAGAGGCAGAAGCATTGCTGTCCCGACTTGTCGAGCAGCGCCGAGAGTTGATATTCATGGCGAATACTGGCGCTCTCACCACGACGAAAGTTGAAGGCCTGATCTTAATTGAACGGGCAATTACCACATTGAAGGACGTGATAATCCAAGAGCAGGCGAATACGGCGTCAGCGAACCTAGACTGATCCTGCTGCCCTGATATTTTTAGGGCTGATTCGGCGCTATCCAAGGACGCCAATCTGAGGCCCCGACCCGACGCAGCGGACCGCACTGGATCGAGTCTTGCCTGGCGCACGGCGGTCATCTGCTCCATCGCTAGCGCAGACTGACCATCAGAGTCAGGAACTTCCTGCGACTCGGTTTGTTGTCTCTCCATAACAAAGGAGATCAACATGGCTGACAAACTGAACGCCGGCTTTACCGGCGCCTTAGAAGAACCTGCAAACGACATGGCTACGAGTGCCAAAGGTGCTGCCACCGCCGTCAAGAACGAGGCCACGGCGCTTGCCGTTACTGCGCAGGATCATCCAGCAGCAACTGGCGTCACGATCGCCCTGGTGGCCGCTGTGGCCTTCGGTGTCGGCTATGTCCTCGGTGCCACCCCATCCAAGCGTCGTTATTTTTAACAGGAGGAAACACATGCCGGACATCAAGAATCAAATCAGCGCACCAGTGACCTCTACCAAATGGGCACCTGAGCCATCCGCCTTTGATGTTGAGCCGCAGCCTGTTTCAGACAGCGCTGACCTCGAAACTGAAACTGGAGGTATCCCTCCGGCCCGCACTGGCCAATCGTCGAGCGAGGAACTTCCAGTGGAGGGTGCCGGAAAGGATAATCCGACGCATCACGCGGGCCGCTTACCGAACTCGCCGTTGACCGAGTAGCGGTTGTGACACGGTGTCGGAACAATTTAACGAGGAATCCGTTAATGTGCGTCACAAGGAGAAGAATATGAACCGTATAATTTATATCGTCGGTCTGGTTGTAGTCGTAATCGCTGTGTTGTCGTTTTTTGGCCTCCGTTGATCCATCTAAGAATTGAATAAAGCGCCCCTTCGGGGGCGTTTCGCGTTTACGGCTTTGATAAATGTAATCAAAACTTCGGATGAAAATTCGAATGGATGAGATGCAGGTGTGGCGGCTGCAGGAGCCGGTGACTTCGGGGTAGCCCTCCACTGGCTGTTGTTGTGTCTTCCTCATACGTTTGCTGGCCTCCTCACAGACGCTACCTATGTTGCTACGGAGGCACCCCAACCAGTTTCTAGTGACAAAGCTTGGCGGCTCAGATTCCAGGTAAAGAACTTTGCAAACCTATGACCGGAGGGGCGGTAGGCCGGATGCTATCAAGGCGTGAATGAGGATCCGCCCTTGTTTCAAACGAAATGATTTTCGCATGGCCCGGCGTACTATGGTTCCAATAACGTCAAGAGCATTGCTGCAATTGACAACCAGTTCGGCACTCCGACCGATCCAGCTTTATAAAAAAAGCCACTGTCAATTGATACCGGCCCGGAGAAGCTGCAGCAGATTTTGACTGGTGAACAGTCGCATGCCAGCAATCGCGACCTCCACGAGTCCGGTATGTTCAGAGCTAACCTGTACTACAGCTTTTTCCATCAAGGTTTATAACTATTACATTTTTGTTGACTCGGTGCGCATTGTTCCACAAATTCCAAGCGATTGTTATGCCTGGGAGGGCCTGTAATCAGAATATTTACAGTTCCCAATTCGTTCGCGCGAGCAAATAGGCGGCTTTGATATCCTGCATAAAAACGCAAGTGTGCGAGCATTCTGTAACGGGAGCGTTATGAAAATTACCGCAATTAGAACATACAAAGTCGAGGAATTTTCCAACGTCCTCTGGGTTCATGTCGAGACGGATGCAGGCATTACCGGTCTCGGCGAAACTTTTTACGGCGCCGCCGCGGTCGAGGCGCATATTCACGATACGCTGGCAAGCCGGCTGGTCGGCCGAAATCCACTCCACATCGAAGCGCTGCACCGGGAGATGCTCAATCTGCCGATGGCGCATGCATCGACGGGCGCGGAGCATCGGGCGGCGTCGGCGATCGACATTGCCCTCTGGGATCTGTTTGGCAAGGTCTGCGGACAGCCGGTCCACCAGATGCTCGGCGGCCTTTGCGTCGACAGAATGCGCATCTACAATACCTGTGCGGGAAGCCGCTATGTGCGCACGAAGAAAATCAGGCCGGTGGACACCTGGAATCTCGACGATGAAGCAGGCCCCTATGAGGACCTGGACGGCTTCATGACCCGTGCAGGCGACTTGGCTGAAGATCTCTTGTCGAACGGTATCACAGCGATGAAGATCTGGCCGTTCGATCCGGCCGCAATGGAAAACCGCGGTCTGCACATTACGGTCGAGCAGATGAAGGCTGCCGTTCGGCCGTTCGAGCTGATCCGCAAGGCGGTCGGCGATAAGATCGAGATCATGGTCGAGTTCCATTCGCTGTGGAACTTGCCAACCGCCATGCAGATCGCGCGCACTTTGGAGCCCTTCAAGCCGACCTGGTATGAAGATCCGATCCGGATGAATTCGCCCCAGGCATTGGCCGAATACGCGCGCAACACCGACGTATGGACTTGTGCTTCGGAAACACTGGGCACCCGCTTTGCCTACAAGGAATACCTAGATCGCGATGCCGCCCATGTGGTGATGGCCGACTTGTGCTGGACCGGGGGGTTGACGGAGGGCCGCAAGATCGCGGCCATGGCGGAAACCTATCACCGGCCGTTTGCGCCGCATGACTGCATCGGCCCTGTGGGTTTTGCTGCCGCTGTGCATATGAGTTTCTCACAACCCAATACGCTCATCCAGGAGAGTGTGCGGGCATTCTACAAAGGCTGGTACAGAGAGTTGGTGACCGAAGTTCCCCGTATCGAAGGTGGCTTCGTTTATCCCATGGAAGGGCCGGGGCTTGGAACAGAGCTTCAGCCGGCTTTCTTCGAAAGGTCGGACCTCACCGCCCGGACATCAACACTCGATTGAGGTGATCGCCATGAGCTTAGCACTTTTTGACCTCAGCGGTAAAACGGCCTTGATCACAGGCTCGTCGCGTGGACTGGGACATGCATTTGCACAAGGGTTGGCCGATGCAGGCGCACGGGTGATCTTGAACGGTGTCGACGGCGATCGCCTCGAACAGGCGGCCGCCATGATGCGCTCGGATCGGCACGAAGTGCTGACCGCCGCATTCGATGTGACCGATGAGGCCGCCGTCATTGCCGCCTTCAACAAGCTGGACGAGGCCGGCATTCCCGTGGATATCCTGGTCAACAATGCGGGTATCCAGTTTCGCAAACCAATGCTGGAGCTTTCGACCGCGGACTGGCGGCGCGTGATCGATACCAATCTGACCTCGGCATTCGTCGTCGGCCGTGAAGCGGCCAAACGGATGGTGGAACGGGGCGCTGGCAAGATCATAAACATCGGATCCCTGACCTCGGAACTGGCGCGCGCCACGATCGCCCCTTACACGGTGGCCAAAGGCGGCATCAAGATGCTGACCAAAGCGATGGCCGCCGAATGGGCAGAAAAGGGCATTCAGGCCAACGCCATCGGACCCGGATATATGATCACGGATATGAACGAGGCCCTGCTTGCCAATCCGGAATTCGACGCATGGGTGAAGGCGCGTACGCCCGCACGGCGGTGGGGCCGGCCCGAGGAACTGGCCGGTACCGTCATCTATTTTGCCTCCGCCGCCTCAGACTACGTGAATGGGCAAATCGTCTATGCCGTTGGGGCATGATCTCGGTCTATAGCCGGACCGAGATCATTGTAGCGTCCGCGAAATCGGCGCGGGGGATCGATGTTGTCCTTCGGCAGGACCGGAATGTATCAACCGAAAGACAGCATTACATATGGGCTGAGGAACCGGTAAGCCGCCGCTGCGGGATTGCAACCAACTCGTTTACAACGCCTGCTTCCAAAGGAGCGTTAGTGGTTGTGTCTTGGCATCGTCTTCGCAATCTGGCGGAAATCGGCGGCGCCCTCTAGGACCGCGCCATCCGAAAGCTGGGTTACATATTTGCGGTAGATGCGTTGCCATGGGGTCGCATCGGCCGGCACCGGTGGCAGACCGTCTCCCTTGCGTCGTTCAATCTCCTCTTCGGCCACCAGCATGTCGCAAAGGCCTTCGTTGAAATCGATACGGATGAGGTCGCCGCTGCGCAACCAGGCGAGGCCGCCGCCGGCCGCACTTTCCGGCGAGGCGTTCAGGATCGACGGGCTGTCGGCGGTTCCCGACTGGCGGCCGTCGCCGATCGTCGGAAGGCTGGTGATGCCGCGTTTCAGCAGGTGATCCGGCGGCTGCATGTTGACGACTTCTGCCGAACCCGGCCAGCCAAGCGGTCCGGCGCCGCGGATCACCAGAATGGTGTTCTCGTCAATGTCGAGCGCCGGATCGTTGATGCGCTTGTGGTAGTCTTCGGAACCGTCAAACACCACGGCCTTGCCCTGGAAAACACCCTCGTAGCCGGGCTCCTGGAGGTAACGCTCCCGAAACCCTTCGGAAATCACGCTGGTCTTCATGATCGCAAAGTCGAACAGGTTGCCCTTCAGAACCAGGAAACCCGCCTTTTCCTTCATCGGCTGATCATAGGGAAAGATGACCTCGCGGTCATTCGATTCTCGTCCCTGCAGATTTTCACCGACGCTCTTGCCGGTGACGGTGCGACAGTCGCCGTCGAGCCTGCCGGCCTGCAGCAGCTCCCACATGACGGCCGGCGTGCCGCCCGCCCGGTGATAGCGTTCCCCGAGATAGGCGCCTGCTGGCTGGACATTCGCCAGGAGCGGAATATCGAATCCGTGCACCTGCCAGTCGTCCGGATAGAGGTCAACGCCGGCATGCTTGGCCATGGCGGCCAGATGCGGCTGGGCATTGGTGGAGCCGCCGATCGCCGAGTTGACGCGGATGGCATTGAGAAACGAGGCGCGCGTCAGGATATCGGAGGGCTTGATGTCCTCGATCACCAGCTCGACGGCGCGTCGGCCGGTGCGATAGGCCATCTGGCCGCGCTCGCGATAGGCGGCCGGAATGGCGCCGCAGCCGGTCAGCGACATGCCCAGCGCTTCTGCCAGCGCGTTCATGGTCGAGGCGGTACCCATCGTGTTGCAGTGGCCAATGGACGGCGCTGAATCGAGGGCCGCCTGCAAAAACTCCTCGCGGTCGATTTCGCCGGCCGCCAGTTTGCGGCGCATGCGCCAGATGACGGTGCCCGAGCCGGCGAGATCGCCTTCATGCCAGCCGTCGAGCATCGGCCCGCCGGACAGGACGATCGCCGGGATGTCGACGGTCGATGCCGCCATCAGTGCCGAAGGCGTGGTCTTGTCGCAGCCTGTGGTCAGAACGACGCCATCGAGCGGATATCCATAGAGGATCTCGACCAGGCCGAGATAGGCAAGGTTGCGGTCGAGTGCTGCCGTGGGGCGCTTGCAGTTCTCGAAAATCGGATGGGTCGGAAATTCGATCGGAATGCCGCCAGCGTCGCGGATGCCGTCGCGCACGCGCTTGACCAGCTCCACATGCACCCTGTTGCAGGGCGTCAGGTCGCTGCCGCTCTGGGCGATGCCGATGATTGGCCTGCCCGAGCGCAGTTCCTCCGGCGTGACGCCGTAGTTCATGAAACGCTCCAGATACAGCGCCGTCATGTCGATGTGGTCGGGGTTGTCGAACCAATTCTGCGAGCGCAGCCGACGGATGGTTTTGAGATCATTGCTCATGGCATTGTCCTTCGGGGATTGAGATGTTCGAGATGGAGCAGCAGGCCGCTGTGATCCTTTTCCGCGCCGCCCTGCTGAACGAAATCGAAAAATTCCTGGCGAACCTGCTGCGTCAGCGGCAGGGTCAGCGACAGCGTGTCGGCCATGGCCATCACCGCCTCGAGGTCCTTTAGCTGGTTGCGCGACGATCCCCCCGGCTCGAAATCGCGCCTGACCATGCGACTGCCATGCAGGTCGAGAATGCGGCTTTCCGCATACCCGCCGCGGATGGCATCGCGAAAGGCTTCCCGCGATGCGCCGCCCGCTTCGACCAGGATCATGGCTTCGGCAATGGCTCCGATCGTCACGGCGACGATCTGCTGGTTGGCGAGCTTGCAGATCTGGCCGGCACCGCTGGGGCCAACATGGGTGACACGACCAAGGGCCTCGAGAATATTCGTCACCGATTCAACCACCGTCATCTCGCCACCGGCCATGATCGCAAGCGTCCCGGCTTGCGCGCCGACAACACCGCCGGAGACCGGCGCGTCCAGATGGGAAATGCCTTTCTGCGCCAGCACAAGTGCATGCTGCCGCGCAATCGGCGGCGCGATCGAACTTGTGTCGACCAGAACCGTGCCTTTGGCCATCGCATCGGCACAGCCCTGTGCAAACAGCACCTCGCCAACCGCCTCGCCATTGCTGAGCATGGTAAAAACCACCTCGGCGTTACCGACCGAGTCAGCGGCCGAAGCAGCCACGGTCGCGCCATGCGCCTCGAGCGCCCGTGCCTTTGCGATGTCCCTGTTCCAGACCGTGACCGCGTGGCCAGCATGCAGCAGGCGTCGGACCATCGGCGCGCCCATCAGCCCGGTGCCGATGAAGGCAATGCGGCGGGGCGGGGTGTCGGAGATCTCCGCCCCGCTCACAGCTTGCCTCCCAGTTCGTCCTCGATATGGACCCGGATGATCTCGTCGAAGGATTTTTCGGCCGTAAAACCCAAGGCCGTCGCCCGGGTTGCTTCAAATCCCGGCGCCCAGCCGGCGACCATCTTCATAATCAACTCGTCGGGCTGGCGGCGGATAAGGGCCACGGCCTTTTCACCCGCCACACGGCGCAAGGCCTCGATCTGCTCGCCGACGGTGGCGCTCAGCCCCGGCATGGAGAGATTGCGCCGGGCGCCAAGCCGTTGGAGGTCGATCGTGGCGCCATGGATCAGGAACCCCACTGCGGAACGGGGCGAGGCGTGCCAGTGCCTGACGTCGTCGGACACCGGCAGGATCGCTTCTTCGCCGATCAGCGGCTCGCGCAGGATGTTGGAGAAGAATCCGGATGCGGCCTTGTTCGGCTTGCCGGGACGGATGCAGACCGTCGGCAGGCGGATGCCGATGCCGTCAAAGAAGCCGCGGCGGCTGTAGTCTGCCAGCAGCAGTTCGCAGATGGCCTTTTGGGTGCCGTAGCTCGTCAGTGGCGTCAGATGGTAGCCGTCGGCGATCGGGAAAGGCAGGGGCGCGCCGAAAACGGCGATGGATGAGGTGAAAACCACGCGTGGCTTGTAGCCGTCTTCGCCGTGGGCCAGACGGATCGCATCGAACAAATATCTGGTACCGTCGAGATTGATGCGGTACCCCTTCTCGAAATCGAGCTCCGCTTCACCGGAGACGATGGCCGCCAGATGAAAGATGACATCCGGGCGCGATTCGATCAGGTTTGCCGCTTCGCCAGGCGCCGAAAGGTCGGCCTCGAGGGTGGCGATGGTACCGGTAAATCCTGCAGGCGCTTGTGGTGGAACCACGTCGACCAGCGTCAGCCTGTCGATGGTTTTCCCATCCAGGACGCCATCGGCCACAAGGCGCGACAACAGTTTTCGGCCTACCATTCCGGCAGCGCCGATGACCAGGATATGCATGAGGTCTCCTCCCTCTATCAATGCCGGCTTGGCAATCCATCCTCTTGCCGAACCCGCAGAAATTTATCTTGTACGGTTGTCTGATAACCCTATATGCTGCTTTTGAAAAGAACAATCGAGCGCTTCGGGAAAGCCGCCTTTGCCGAAAATGGCGTGGGACAGGTGTTGACGAGACGCGCTTGCGGGAGAGGCATGCCGGGATGACGGATACGTCTGGAAGTATGGTCGCTGACTGGCGTATGGCGCTCATCGCGACGCTGGGTGAAGATCTGGTTATCACCGAGCCTGCCGGGATGCAGCGCTACTGCCGCGACTGGCACGGCGACGTGACCAGCAGTGCCGTGGCGGTGATCCGCCCGCGTAAAACGCAAGAGGTGGCCGATGCGGTCAAAATCTGCGGACGGCTCGGACTGGCGATCGTACCGCAGGGGGGCAATACCGGTCTCGTGCTTGGCGGCATTCCCGATACTCCGGACCATCAGGTTATCCTCAGCCTCGAGCGCATGAACGCGATCCGCGACATCAATCCCGATGATTTTTCAGCCGTGGTCGATGCCGGCTGTATTCTGTCGGAGTTCAAAGACGCGGTCGCCTTGAAAGGCATGTTTTTTCCGCTCGCGCTCGGCGCGCAGGGTAGCTGCCGGATTGGCGGCAATGTCTCGACCAATGCCGGTGGCATCAATGTCCTGCGCTATGGTATGACGCGTGAGCTGGTGCTCGGGCTTGAGGTGGTTTTGCCGGACGGGACGATTTTCGACGGGCTTTCCACCTTGCGCAAGGACAATCGCGGCATCGACCTCAAGCAGATGTTTATTGGCGCGGAGGGTACGCTGGGTATTGTCACCGCCGTCTCCGTCAAGCTCGCGCCCTATCCGGACCAAGTCGCAACCGCCTTGCTCGCGCTGGCCTCGCTCGACGATGCCATCCAGTTGTTCCGCCGCGCGCGCCGGGATTGTTGCGATCTGATGTCGGCCTTCGAATTCATGCCCCCGCTGGCCTTTACACTGGCACGCGAAGCCATGCCGGCTTTGCCAATCCCGATTGCCGATGATTACCGCGCCTATGTGTTGCTGGAGATTTCAGGTTCCGGTTTGATCGATATAGACAGTCTTATGGAACGCTTTCTCGAAGGCGTGATGGAGGACGGACTGGTACTCGATGGCACGATCGCCGCGTCGCAGGCCCAGGCCCGCAATCTCTGGCTGATCCGCGAAGGCATGAATGAAGGGCAGGCCAAGCGAGGCTCGCATATGCGCACAGATATATCCGTGTCGCTATCGCAACTGTCGCAGTTCATCGCGGACGCTGAGCAAGCGGTGGCGGACGCGCTTCCTGATTGCGTCAGCATATCCTATGGCCATGTGGGCGATGGCAATGTCCACCTCAACGTATTGCCACCAGACGGGCTCTCGCCGGAGCAGCGTGCAGACAGAATTTACAGGGCGAAGGATGTCGTCAACCTAGTCGTGGATCGCTACAATGGCAGCATGAGTGCCGAGCACGGCATCGGTCGGCTGAAGCGCGACGACTTCGAAAAGCGTCTTCCCGATACTCGCCGCAAGCTTCTGACAGCTCTGAAATTTGCGATTGATCCGAAGATGATCATGAATCCCGGCTGCCAATTGAACTTTAGTGAAAACAGGTAGATTGAGGGAGCCGCCAGTAGCGGAGGACAGCACTTTGGTCGCGGCAGATTTCAACCACATAACACGCAATGAGCATTTGCCGGCCAGGATTGCTGGCCAGATCGGACGCGAGATCAGCGAAGGACGTATTGCGCCGGGCGAGCGATTGCCGACGGAAAACCTGCTGGCCAAGACCTTTGGCGTCAGCCGTTCGGTGGTGCGCGAGGCGATCGCGCAGTTGCGCAATGAAGGCCTGGTCGAAACAAGGCAGGGCGTCGGTGCTTTTGCCACCGAAATCGAACGGCGCCAATCGATCCGCATCGAGCAGGACGACCTCTCCGATCGAACAAGCTTTCGCAGCCTGTTCCAGCTTCGACGGCCACTGGAGATCGAGGCGGCGGGGCTTGCTGCTATCCATCATACTGTCGATGATCTGGCACGGCTCGACAAAGCGTTGGCCGATATGACGGGCGCACAAAAATGGACGGAGCAGGGGATAGTCGCCGACCTGCTCTTTCACCGCGCGGTTGCAATGGCGACGCAAAACGAATATTTTCTGTTGTTCATCGGCTTTATCGCCGAAAGGATCAGCCTGGCGATCAATGCCGCCCGCGAAACAGCCTTGCTGGAGGAAATCGTCGAGGTCACGATAGCGGAGCATATGGCGATCCGCGATGCCATCGCCACCCGAAATCCCCAATTGGCCAAGAGCGCGATGGAGGTGCACCTGGCAGGTGCTGCCAGCCGGCTGGATCTGACGCTGGAAGTTCTTTGACCGCAGGAATGTACGGCTGACGGCGAGAATGCGGGAAACAACCGAATTTCCACGCTTCGTTCGAAGCTGCTGGACAGTCGCGAAAAGTCAAACTAGAAGACTTGTTAAATGTGTTGTCAGACATCCTGACAAGCGGGAGAGGAGCCGGTCGAACCGGACCCGTTGCATTTGAAGTGGAGGATATTCGTTGATGCCCAAAACCGCACTGCGCCCGGAATCCATTCTGCCCGACGATGCGCCCGGCGCATTGCTTGTCGGGCGCGTGTGGGCGAATGCCGTGGAAGGGCCCTGCCCATTCCTGCTGCGCGAAGGCCGCGTAATCGATCTTTCCCCGCTGGCTTCGACGATTTCTGAACTGCTGGAACTGGACGATCTTTCCCAGATATTGCGTGACACGACCCGATTTCCCGATCTCGGCGCATTGGACGATTTTCTGAACGGAACGGCCGGTGAACTACTGGCGCCGGTGGATCTGCAGGCGGTGAAAGCGGCGGGCGTGACGTTCGCTGACAGCATGCTGGAACGCGTAATCGAAGAGCGCGCCAAAGGTGATCCGTTGGCAGCCGCCGATATCCGCAGCCGGCTGGCCCCTGTCCTTGGTGACAACCTGAAGGGCTTGGTTGCGGGGTCGCCCAAGGCTGCCGAAGTCAAGACGCTGCTGCAGGAACTCGGCCTGTGGTCGCAATATCTGGAAGTCGGCATCGGTCCGGATGCCGAGATCTTCACCAAGGCTCAGCCGCTTTCCTCGGTCGGCTGCGGCGCACTTGTGGGTATTCATCCGAAATCGGATTGGAACAATCCCGAGCCGGAAGTGGTGCTCGCCGTCACCTCCAAGGGCAAAATCATCGGTGCCACGCTTGGCAACGACGTCAATCTGCGTGATTTCGAAGGCCGGTCCGCGCTGTTGCTCAGCAAGGCCAAGGATAACAATGCGTCCTGCTCGCTGGGACCATTCATCCGGCTGTTCGACGACAATTTTACCATTGAGGATCTGAAGCGGGCGCAGGTCTCGCTGCTGGTCGAAGGTGTCGATGGTTTTGAAATGACCGGTGCCAGCGCGATGGCGGCGATCAGCCGGACGCCCGAAGATCTGGTCTCTCAACTGCTGAACCGCAATCACCAATATCCCGATGGCGCCGTGCTGTTTCTCGGAACGATGTTTGCGCCGGTGAAGGACCGCCGCGGGGCCGGTCTCGGTTTTACCCATGAAGCCGGCGACCGGGTCGAGATATCAAGCCCGAAACTGGGACGGCTGGTCAATTGGGTCGAAAATAGCGACGTGTGCCCCGAATGGCGTTTCGGGATAGCAGCGCTGATGAAAAACCTTGCCCGACGGGCGCATCTAAACTGAGTCCGGGAGGAAGACATGCAGAGGGCTATCGATCTATTCTATAAATTCCTTGAATTCTTTCTCATCGCCATGCTGGGCATCATGACAATCATGGTCTTCACCAACGTGGTTCTGCGCTATGTCTTCAATTCGGGTCTCAATGTCTCGGAAGAGTTGTCGCGCTACTGTTTCGTCTGGGTGACCTTCGTCGGTGCCGTCGTCACGTTTCGCGAAAACTCGCATCTCGGCATCGAGACGCTGGTGATGTGGTTCGGCCGCAAGGGTCGCATCTTTTGCATGATTCTCTCCAACCTGATCATTGCCCTGTGTTCCGGCATATTCTTCTGGGGAACCTGGAAGCAGTTTGAGATCAATGCCAGCATGCACGCGCCGGTCACCGGGCTATCCATGATCTGGGTCTATGGCATCGGGCTGTTTACCGGCTCGCTGATGTGCATCATCGCACTAGAGCGTGTCTTCCGCTTCGTCACGGGCCGCGCCACGGACGAGGAAATCGCCACCTTTGCCGGTGAAAACCTGACGATTGAACAACTGGCGGAGCGTGCCTGATGACACTTCTGGTTTTTGTCGGTTCGCTCCTCGGAGCCATGGCGATCGGCGTCCCTGTTGCCTTTTCTCTAATGTTTTGCGGCGTCGTGCTCATGTGGTACATGGACATGTTCAACACGCAGATCATTGCGCAGAACATGATTGCCGGCGCGGATACGTTTACGCTGCTTGCCATCCCCTTCTTCATTCTGGCCGGCGAATTGATGAACACGGGCGGGCTCTCGCGCCGCATTATTGACTTCGCCATTGCCTGCGTCGGTCATATCCGCGGCGGGCTCGGCTTCGTGACCGTGCTGGCTGCCATCATCATGGCCAGCGTTTCAGGGTCTGCAGCCGCGGACACGGCGGCGCTCGCCTCGATCCTGATTCCGATGATGGCAAAGGCCGGCTACGATATCCCGCGTTCGGGCGGCCTGATTGCCGCTGGCGGCATCATCGCCCCGGTCATTCCCCCATCCATGGCTTTCATCGTCTTCGGTGTTGCAGCCAATGTCTCGATCACCCAGTTGTTCATGGCCGGCATCGTACCCGGCCTGATGATGGGCATTTCGCTTTGCATTGCCTGGGCGATCACCGTGCGCAAGGACAATGTAAAGCCTCTGCCAAAACCGTCCAGCGCCGAACGGATTCGCATCACAGGCCGCGCGCTATGGGCGCTGGGCATGCCCGTCATTATCCTCGGCGGCATCAAGGCCGGCATCATGACGCCGACGGAAGCGGCTGTGGTCGCCGCCGCCTATGCGATGTTCGTTGGCATGGTGATCTATGGCGAGTTGAAGCCCAGGGACCTGCCTCAGGTTTTTCTGCGCGCTGCCAAGACCACGTCGGTCATCATGTTTCTCGTTGCCTCGGCGCTGGTTTCGGCATGGCTGATAACAGCTGCGAATATCCCGGCCGAAGTCGCGGGCTATATCGAGCCCCTGATCGACCGACCACGGCTGCTGATGTTTGCCATCATGATCCTGGTGCTGATCGTCGGGACCGCCCTCGACCTGACGCCGACGATCCTGATCCTGACGCCGGTGCTGATGCCGATCGTTAAGCAGGCAGGGATCGATCCAGCTTATTTCGGGGTGCTGTTCATCATGAACAACGCTATCGGCCTGATTACCCCGCCCGTCGGCGTGGTGCTCAACGTCGTCAGCGGCGTCGGCCGCATCCCGCTGGGAAAAGTTACGATCGGCGTCTGGCCATTCCTGGTGGCTGAAACGATCGTGCTGTTCCTGCTGGTGATGTTTCCCGACATCGTGCTCGTACCGATGCGTTTCCTGCATTAGCCGGAGGCGTGAATTTCCACTGTCTCAAACAACCATCCATGGGAGGATATTTATGAGAAAGCTGCTTTTGACCACCACTGCTGTCGCACTTGCCATCGGCTTTGCTGCACCCGCGTCTGCCGAATTCAAGTCCCGCAATATCCGGGTGTCCAACGGCATCAACCAGGATCATCCGGTCGGCAACGGCCTGAAGGCCGTCGATGAATGCCTGAAGGAAAAGTCCGGCGGCAAGATGAAGATCACGGCGTTCTGGGGAGGCGCTCTGGGAGGGGACCTTCAGGCAACCCAGGCTCTGCGCTCCGGTGTCCAGGAAGCAGTAATTTCCTCGTCTTCCCCGTTGGTCGGTCTCGTGCCGGCACTCGGCGTGTTCGACCTGCCGTTCCTGTTTGCCACCGACAAGGAAGCCGATGCGGTCATGGACGGCGACTTCGGCAATATGCTCAATGAAAAGCTGGCCGCCTCGGGCCTCGTAAACCTTGCCTATTGGGAAAACGGTTTCCGCAACCTATCGAACTCCGTGCGCCCGGTAACCAAGTGGGAAGATGTCAGCGGCCTGAAGGTCCGCGTGATGCAGAACAACATCTTCCTCGATACCTTCCAGAATCTCGGCGCCAACGCCACGCCGATGGCATTCGGCGAGATCTTCTCGGGCCTGGAAACCAAGGCGATCGACGCGCAGGAAAATCCCTATGTGACGATCGATACATCCAAGTTCTATGAGGTGCAGAAATACGTTACCGAAACCAAGCATGCCTACACGCCATTCCTGTTCCTATACTCCAAGGCGATCTTTGATACATATGCCCCGGAAGAGCAGGCCGCATTGAAGGATTGCGCAATCGTCGGCCGTGATATCGAGCGTACTGTTATTCGCGAGCTGAACGCCAAATCGCTGGAAAAGATCAAAGCTGCCGGGGTCGAAGCAAACACACTGAGCCCCGAAGAGCAGGCGCGCATTCGTGAAAAATCGCTGGTGGTTTATGAAAAGCACAAAGTCGAAATCGGCGCTGACGTGGTTGATGGCGTGCTAGCCAAGCTCGCTGAAATCCGCAAATAGTCAGGAAAGGCGACCTCCGTTAAGGTCGAATGTCAAGGGAGGCCCCGGCGTGTCCGGGGCATTTCGACTCCGCTTTTTTATGCACTACATCACTATCTGATGAGTGACGGTAAAGCGGTGGCTATTAAGGTGCAGTACCTTGCCATGACCCTTTCTGAGCGGGACCTTGATAGTAACGGTTAATTTCTGACAACGCCGTACAACCCGCTAAACTTCTGGCAAGGAGCCCAAGTCCCATAAATAGGTCTACGCCGCCATCGCTCGCTAGGTAGCTGAAAATACGAGATGTCCGGTCAGGCCGCAGGTTCATATCCCTTCAAGGCGAGATGATGCTGCCGGGGGCGGAGAGCCTATAAAGCACGCAGGCAATGGACGGCGATTCCTCTCGGGATGGCCATCCATACAGCGCTGGGCCGCATTTACAGGGATTGAAAATAGGGATACCATGTATCCTTAATTGCAATCCGAGGTCCCCATCGCATGATACTCAAAAGCCAAGTCGAATGGGCACTTCACTGTTGCGCGATCCTCGCGGGCCTGCCTGAAGGGCGCTATCTGTCGACAAAGGCGCTGGCAGAATTGCATGGGCTTCCGAAGGAATATCTTTCAAAGGCACTTCAGAGCCTGTCGCAGGCTGGCCTCGTCCATACGACGCTTGGCCCTTCGGGCGGCTATCGACTTGCAAAGGCGCCGGCAGAGCTCACTTTCCTCAATGTCGTCGAAGCAGTGGAGGGGAGCGGTCGGACCTTCGTCTGTCAGAACATCCGAGCCAACAACCCGTGCCGACCCAAGGGCTTCTGTGACAGCGGTTCGTGTGCGATTGCACGGATCATGTGGGAAGCTGACGAAGCGTGGCGGACGGCGCTCCGGAAGGCTACGTTTGCAGACCTCGGGAAAATGCTGGAGCAGGAGATCGACCCGGGCATCTGGGCCGGAACCTTCGACTGGGTGCTAAAGCGCGCAGGGTAGGCCGCCGACCGATCCAGATTTCTCCATCTTGTCCCCTAGGCTGAGCACGACGAGATAGGCTTGTGCCGGCATTGCAAAGCCAAGACCGTGGGTCGCGCAGTGTGTGCTGACGACATCGATGATCTCGTTGCGCGCCGGCACTCGGTTGGCAGGGCCGGTCACGCGGAACAGCAATTCGACATCGATTGCGATAGCATCAATGCCCTTGAACGCCACGACGGGCTTGGGCTCCTGAACAATGAACCGGCAATCCTCCAGTGCATCCACCAAAATTGCTTGAATGGCGGATGGCTGTCGGTCGGCGGCAATGCGGATCGGCAATACGACGAGGTGCGATTCATCCGGTCGCGTCAGGTTGGTGAGACTGAGTTTGGCGAGTGCGCTATTGGGGAGAACAACAACATTATGTGCCGGCGTCAGGATCTGTGTCGAGCGCCAGTTGTTCTGGATGACGCGTCCCTCTGTGCCGTCGCCTAGCTGGATCCAGTCGCCGATCGTAAACGGGCGACCCAATGTGAGGGCCACGCCGGAGAACAGGTCGCCCAAGGTGTTCTGGAGGGCAAGGCCGAGGATAATGGCAACCACGCCGGAGGTGGCAACGAGCGTTCCGATCGGTGCGCCGAACACGAAGCCGATAATGGAAAGCGCCACGCCCAGATAAACACCGGCGACAATCAGATCCTGTATCAGTCGTGCCTCCTGCGGCCGGCGGTCGAGCGCAATGTAGAGGCGTACAAAGCCGATCGTTGCCCAGGCGAGGTGGACCCACCAGAGAACGCGCGCGGATTTGCCGAGATAGGCGGTCAGCCCTTCAACCTCACCGGTTGTCACGCGAAACGGAAAGATCCCCTCCGACAAAAACGTCGCGGTCATTGTCGCAAAGAACAGGATCTGGACGATGAGGCGCGCCGTTGGTCGCTTCTTGCCCTGAACATGCCAGACAAGGATGCCGATCAAGCCCACGATATCGACGATTGCGAATGGCAGTGCGAACAGGTCAACGGCCATGGCAGGTCACTCCAGACTTGAAGGGGAAAAGGGACCGGATGCGGCGACGGCAGCCGGTCCTTGTTGAGATCGCTACCTCTTGATCGGGTAGGTCAGTTCCTTTTGACTGGTATCGACCACGAAGACGGCGAGAAGCTTGGCGGGCTTCGTGTCGCTGCCGTTCTTGCTGACGCCGTGGCGGTCGCCCGGCAGTTCGGAGAAGTGTTCTCCAGCCTTGTATTCCGTAACCGGACCGTCATTGACCTGGCTGAGGATCGATCCTTCCAGCACGGTGGCGTAAATGAATGCGCTGTCCGGGTGCGTATGCGCGTCGGAATACCCACCCGGACCGTACTCGACCAGAACGCCCTTGAGGCTTTTGCCCGGCACAGTCGGCAGCTTGTGTTCATAGACGAGGGTGACCTTCGATGCTGAACCGCCACCCGGTGCGTCATGCGCAATCGCGGTTACTGACGTGACGATGGCGATCGCCACCGCGGAAATGGTTATTCTGATCATGACATTCTTCCTTCGTGACTGCGGAGTGGGATTTCACTTGCAAGGAGCGGTGGCGAACCACTGTTCAAAACCGATCTTGCCGAGCCGCGGATTGTTGTCGGAAACCAGCGTGCGGTCTTCCAGGCGGGCGCCGAAGTATTCGGCCTTGGGATCGGCAACGACCTGTCGGGCGTCCCCCGTCGCTTCCAGATAGCGGGCGACCAGTTCATTCAGCCGGAAACGCTCCGGTCCAGCGATCTCGATCAAACCGTTGACCGGGGGTTCAAGCGCCACGTCGGCCATCGCATCCGCGACATCGTCGGAAGCGATGGGCTGCACGAAGGCCGGCGACAAATGCACCTTGCCTTCAACCAGGGCAGACTGGGCGATGCCACCAAGGAACTCCATGAACTGAGTGGAGTGGACGATCGTGTAGGGGATTCCGGCCTCGCGGATCAGCTTTTCCTGCGCCAGCTTTGCGCGGAAATATCCGCTTTCCTGGAGCTTCTCCGTTCCGACGACAGACAGCGCGATGTGGTGCTTCACGCCAGCCGCCTTTTCCGCGGCGAGCAGATTTCGGCCGGAGGTCTCGAAGAACTCCATCACCGCCTTGTCCTCGAAGGACGGAGAATTGGCGAGATCGAGAACCACATCCGCTCCCGCCAGCGCCTCGGCCAGCCCCTCGCCGGTGATCGTGTTGACGCCGGAATTGGGAGATGCGGCGATCACCTCAAGGCCTTTTGCCC